>OGUQ01003166.1_pt1 | contig 10109 bp, 20 predicted proteins | sample 1574701 | NCBI WGS metagenome assembly OGUQ01 (sample SAMEA2582087, study PRJEB24529) | metagenome | biome: Human gut stool | place: China | collected 2011 | reverse complement strand
TATAGTTCGCCCTTAGTTCGCCATATCCCACAAACCTAGTAAATAAGCCATTTAAGGATAGAACAAAGGTAGAACTAAGTTTTTATGCTATAGTTCTACCTTATATTTAAATAGTGTTATTTTTTTAAATCCTTTTTTCTTGCTGATAAAACATGTAATTTGTTCTCTATTATAGAATTTATATTTTTAGTAAGCTCTATAAGTTCAAATTCTTTAAAGCTATTAAATAAATCATCATCATTAATTTCTTTACCATATATGTAACTATAAATTTTAGATGATCAATACATAGTTTTGAAACAAATTCATCTCTAGATATATAGCCCTCAGATGTTTTAGTCACTATTTCTAAAATAGAATCATCATCAGATGGCAAAGTGATTAAATCAAAGATATCTTTGTTTAAAATAGATGATATTTTTTTTAAGGTTTCTGTATTTGGCTCTCTAGTATTATTTTCATAGTTTGCATAAGTTGATCTAGGAATATTAAGTTTTTCAGCCATTTGAGCTTGAGTTAGTCCTAAATCCTTGCGAATTTCTTTTAATTTATCTCCTATAATAATGAAATCATTTAAACCCATTAAGTTCACCTCTCAATTAAATATTAAACATTATTCTTCAAAACTGCAACAAAAAATTAATAAAAGTATTGACTTCTTCAAAAATGAAGAATAAAATATAAAACAAGAGGTGTAATTCTTCGAAATTGAAACAAAGAAGGTGAATAAATGAAAGTTAAATTATTAAGAATTGAAAAAGGATATGGGCAAAAGGAATTTGCTGATATGGTTGGAATAACTCCACAATATCTTAGACAGGTTGAAATAGGTAAGGCAGATATAAGAAGATCATTAATGATTAAAATTGCTAAAGCTCTTGATACAACAGTACAAGAATTATTCTTTAGTGAAGAAGAATAAAGGTTAATGGATTAGTTGAGCTCCACTATAAAATCATACTACGGTGGTTCTAAGTAGATGTATTGGAAAGAGTAGATTGAGAATAAGGAGGAATGTAGTAAATGACTACTGGGGGGAGAATTAGACAATTAAAAAGGCTTATGCTTCACCAGAGAAATAAAATTATAAGAGATATATGGAAAAGTCATATAAATTATTTAGAAAATAAATTAGAGGAGTAAAGAGATGAAGCATAAGGAAATACAGATAACCGCAATAAAACAATGGCTTACTGCTGAAGAAGTCGCTAAGAGATTAGGTATATCAGTACAGACAGTAAGAGAAAAGTGTATTACAGGAGAATTTAAAGCTAATAAGGTGGGTAAAGAGTGGAGAATACTACCACAAGAAGTAAATAGGATATTGGGAATATCAATGGATAATGAGGAATACCAAAAAGAACTTTATATAAAAAGTTTAGAGAGTGAAGTGAAACACTATAAATTTTTAATATCAACATTAAAGAGTAATTTCAATGCAATTAACTCAATGTTGCAAGAGGTGAAAGCAGATCATGAATAAAAAGGTTGAAGTTGATGTGCGCAGATGTTTAGAAAATAAGAATTTATCTTATCCAGAGAGTATTGGAGATATATTGAAGAGAATAATTGAGATTAATAGGAAGGAGCATTTGAATGATTAGACATGAAATAGAAAAGAAATATATAGAAAACGGATTAAATGATTTTAGATTAAGAACTATAGAAGATATTAAGTTATGTCATGGTATTGATATAGAAGCTGTAAAAGGCTATGAGGAGCTTACGGAAGAAAATAAGGCTATTTATAGAAATGCAATGTTAAATATATATAATGCTTGGGGAATAGGTAATAGGTCGAATTTAGTACCATTAAGAGTGTATTGGGCAGAAGAATTTGACTATTTATTACCAAAGGTTTCAGATGATGGAGAAGAATATAATTTGGTTGTTGGTGGAGTAGTAAAAGCAATTACAAAGGATGGCCATAAGAAGCAAGTTAAGAAATATTGGCTTTATGATGATGAAGAGCTTAAAGAATATGGAGATAAAGAAAAAATATTTATAGAAGGACCAGAGAGATATTTGAGATTTGAATATAAGCATGGGAAGAGAAGAGAATGGCTTCATTTAATTAATAATGGAGAGGATTGGTATTAATAATGGTTAAGATAAGAATAACATTTGTAGATACACTAGAAGGAAATAAGGAGCTACAGAAGAGTTTAAAGGCTATACAAGATAAGTTCACTATTATTAATAAAAGTAAAGTCTATAAGGGGCGAGGGAGCTCACAATATAGCAATATTTATTTAGATTTAGAAAATAAAAAATAAAAGTCCATACCCAAAGGATACAGACAACCGCACTTATATTATATATCCTTTGGGTAGGGAAATCAAGGGGATAATATGAGTATATACGTTTTAGCATGGATAAAAGAAGATTTGGAGCAACAGGGTAAAGACTTTAAGGATTACAGATTAACAGATTTAAAAGGATTATTAAGAGAATATAATTTAAGATTTAATAGGTAATAAAGCAACAATAAAAGGCATAAAGCCTATTATTATTTTAAATTATTATGTAAATAAAAGTAATATTAAAGATAAAAAGTAAAGAGAACCAATGAGAGAGGAAAAGAGAATAAAATGGGAAAAATAGAGTTGTTTAGGTACAAGGGAAGAGAATTTAAATTAATTCAACAAGAGTGTAAGTTTCTAAGAAAAAGAAAATTTGTAAGGGTTGATCATAAGTTAAATACAATAGTTTTTATTTCTCCAGATGTAGAAATAAAGGAGATAAGGCATAGAATAATTAACCTTAAAAGAGCAATTAAGGTTGAAAAATCAAGTAAACAATTACCAGTATGGTATGAGATGAAAGATAGATAAAATACATAGCTCAATAAATTTAGAGGTGATTTCATGAGATTAATTAAATTTGAGTTAGAAGAGCAACAGATGATATTTGAATCATTTGCTTTTATATGCAGCAATAGAGATGCATTAAAGATATATCAGGATATATTGATGGATGTAGATATATTTTATCCAATAGATGATTTAGATTGTATATCAGGAGTTATAGAGAGTTACACATTAAGTGAGCCAATAACTGAAAATTATCAAGCCATTAAGGAACTAACGGAATTAAATGTTTATTCAAGAATAGTCGAATATGTAGGAAATGAAAGTATTAAAATATCATTTAAACACTTTATAGATAGAATTAATGGGAATGTTGATTTTGTAGACTATAAAAGACTTGTAACAATTGAAGATAATAAAGAAGCCTTTTTTAGTTACATTGGCGAAAACTTAAAGGCCCTTATTAATTCTACTGATGAATATAAATTCGCTTACTGGAACGGTAGAGCATGGAGCTTAAAAACCGAAGAAGAAACGAAAATATTCTATGGTGATTTTATTTTAACATGTAAAAAAGAGCTAGAAAAGTATCAGAATTGTGTGGATAAAGAAGAATTTTTTAAAATGAAAAAGAAAATTAATTCATGGGATACCAGAAATAGAGTTAATGAATGTTTCGAAGCTATCAAAAGAGATGGAAGAAGAATTTTAAATATAAAAGATTTAGATACAGATGAGAAAATAATATGTACTAAAGATGGAACTATAATAGATTTTTTAAGTAAAGAGACAAGAAAAGCTACAAGAGACGATTTAATACTTCATACAAAGCCATATTATCTTATAAATAAAGAAGAAGCTACAAGAGTAGCTACAGAGATATTTGACGTATATAAAGATGTATTAGGAGTAGAAAGATTAAATTTTATATTAGACTTAATATCGTTTAAGTTAATGGGAAAAAATTTGCAAAAAGCTATTTGGTTAATTGGTGCAGCTGCAACTGGAAAGAGTACATTTAAAAATATATTAAATGATTTATTTGGTGATGATGTGGCTAAGATACCATATACCTATTATACATCTAAGCATAAAGGAAATGATGATGTATCAAGAGATGACATTTTAGTGTCGTTAAATGGTAAAAAGATAGGGTTATCAAGTGAGGGAGAGTGTGGAGATATAATAAATCAAGCTAAATTTAAAAATATATTGTCAAATTCAATAGAAAAGGCTAGACAAACAAGGGGAAAGCTTATTGATGTAGACTTGCAAAGATTAGATTTAATTATAGATACTAATGAACAACCTTCATTTACTGGATATGATGAAGCTATTAACAGAAGAATGTTATTTGTAAATTTTAATAATCCTATACCAGTAGAAAAAAGAAATGCTAGTTTTTACAGAGATAAAGTAAAACCTAAAATGAATCATATATTTTCTTACTTTGTATATAGAGCTTTAGAAATGAGCGATATGTTAGATATACCCAAAGTAATAAAAGATGATACAGAGGTTAATATAAAGGAATTAGATAGTTTGTATAGCTTTATTGATGAGAAGTTAATTGTTATTGATGATAAAGATATTTATATTACTGTAGATGAAGTTTATAAGGCTTATATGAAGTATATAGAAGAGGAAAAGTTTATAAATGTCATACCAGAGGAAAAGTTAAACAATGATAGATGGGCTAAAAATTATATTGTTGAGAGAATAATTCAAATAAAGGGATTTGATAAAGTTGCTAAAAAGCAGAAAGGAAAGAAAAGGGAAAGAAGTTTAACAGGATTAACTTTTAAGGGGGATAATCCTGTAGAATTTGAAGCAAATCAATTGCATTTAGTTGAAGCTAATTAGTGAAATTATATTAATAATATGCCCTACTACCCTAGATAAATATGTAAAGCTTGTACCAACATTGGAACTACGGGAGTACGTAAAACAAGGGTAGAAGTGGCTGAAAGAAGTGGGGGAGAGTCATTTGTTAAAGGATTTATGGGATAGGCTTTTTGAAGAGGATGAAGAAGAGAAAGAATTTGAAGATTATGAGGAGCATCAAGAGATAATAAAAAAGAAACATTATTCTAATGGAATTAGGGACCAACGTATTCAGGTAAGAGTTACTAAATCAGAAAAAGAAATGATAGAGAAATTGGCAAAGATTCAATATATGGATTCAAGCAATTTTATTCGTTGGCTAATATTTAAAAAATATATAGATGATTTTATAAAATAATAATTTAATTAGGGAGAATGAGAATATGAATTTATGTTATAGAGAATATAAAGAGGTATCACCAGATCCTATATTTAAGGTAAGAGTTGAAGAGTTAAGAAAAGAAAGAGGATTAAGCAAAAGTAAATTATCAAAGTTGTCAGGATTAGGGAGAAGTACAATTACTGAAATAGAGACAGGTAGCAGAGAAAATCCAACATGTATTACATTAATTAAATTAGCTAAGGCATTGAATTGTGCTATTGATGAATTAATTCAAGTTATAGAAGTTAAGTAAAGGGAGTTTGAGAGATATGGCAATTAATAAATTAAGATTAAACGAATTAGATTTAAGTGATTTAATATTTGTTTTAAATAAATATATGAGTATTTCTGGTGGAGAAACATTTGATATAGACACATTAAAGAAATTTAAAGTGAGAGAAATTATAGAAAAACTTTATGGATATAACTTTGAAGTTACAAAGCAGATGCAAATAGGTATGGAAAGAGATTTAGATGGGACAAGCTTATTTTGTATCCATAAGACTATAGTTTATTTGATTAATGTTATATCAAACAAATATAGAAAATTTAACAATATGGTCAATATAGGGTAGTGAAACACTATATAAAAATACAACTACACAAAAGATAAAATTATGATGAACAAAAGAAGACAAGAAAAAGATAAAAGAGAGTGAAGTGTAGTTATGAATAAAGAGGAATTAATAAAGGCATTAGAAAGTTTAGAAAACATAATATCATTAAAATATAACGGTAGTGATATTGATGTAGAGAGGTTAAGAGATAAATTGAGAGAAGAATTAAGCAAATAAAAAACACTAGCACCCAAAGGGATAAACTAGCACTTACTCGCAATAAGTATTTTACACCTTTGGAGCATTAAATCAATAAGGGGAAATAAATATGTCTATAAATATATGGTGAGTAGTGAAACACTACAAGGAGGAATTAATGTTTTGTAGAGTAAAAACTAAGATTAAAAAAATTGAGTATGACAATTATACAGAATATAGTTTTTATTTGTGTGAAAGATACAGAGAAAATGGTAAAGTCAAAAGTAAAGATATATTAGTATTTAAGCAATATGATTTTATATTAGTGAATTTTAGTGAGGAAGGCTTAAAAGCTTGCATAACTATAGAGTCTGCATATAGAGGACTTACAATAGGGGAAAGTCAATTAATAATTAATAAAGCCAATGAAGTTATAAAAGAGTTAAGGGAAATCATGAATAAGAGGAAGAGAAAAGAAGAGGAGTGTTTTAATAATGGATATACTTATGGTCAAGCTAAAGGATCATCAGTAAAGAGTTCAATGGAATATAACAGTAATGATAAAAAATTATTAAAAAAGTTTTATAAAGTATTAGCTATAAATTTTCATCCAGATAAGATTGGTGGAACTGGTGAGGAAATGAAGTTAATAAATAAGTTAAAAAAGGAATGGAATATATAACTAAAGATAAATATTCTGATATCATAAAATGACGTTACAATGACAAGTAAGTTGTTACAATGTAACGCTAAAGCAACACATAAAAGTATCAAAACTTTAAAGAATTGGAACGGTGAAATTATTCACCGTTTTTCAATATATTGAAAGGTATCAAAACTATAAGTCAAAAGTGAGGTAATAAAATGAGTAAAATTTATGGATATGCAAGAGTTAGCAGCAGAACTCAAATAGATGGGAATAGCTTAGAAAATCAAGAGAAGTTATTAAAGGAGCATGGAGCAGAACAAATATATTTAGAACAGTTTACTGGTACTAAAACAGATAGACCAGTATTTAAAAATTTAATAGGCAAGTTAGAAAAAGGAGATACATTGATAGTAACTAAATTGGATAGATTCGCTAGAAGTACAATAGAAGGCTCAAAGTTAGTTGAGGAGTTAATAAATAGAGGTATAAAGGTAAATATATTAAACATTGGTATCATGGATAATACTCCAGGGAGTAAATTAATAAGAAATATATTTTTTGCATTTGCTGAATTTGAAAGAGATATGATTATAGAAAGAACTCAAGAAGGGAAGGAAATAGCAAAATTAAAAGAAGGATATAGAGAAGGGAGACCAAAGAAATTTACAAAGAAGCAATTAGATCATGCAGTTGCAATGATAGAAACACATACTTATAAAGAAATTGCAGCAATAACAGGAATATCAAAAAGTACATTGATTAGATATATGAAAAATAATAGAAATTAAAGTTAAATATATATAATCAGTAAAATATAAATTTTAGAGATTATTAGTATAAAAATACTCAAAGCATACTTTTTTATATTAATAGCTCCTTTTTTATATACTTTACTAAATAATACTCATAAAAAACTATTTTACGGGGTGACGGATATAGAAATAAAATAAAAATAGAAAAATAAATAAAAATAAAAATAAAAAGGGGTGAGAGTTGTGGAGCAAGAGAAAGTAGCAGAGCAAAGAGCTATTGAAGAAAGAAGAAGGTATTACAGAGAATACTACAAGAGAAATCCAGATAAAAGAAAAAAATATATAGAAAATTATTGGAAGAAAAAAGCTTTGGGAAAAGAGAATTATAAATAAAAGGGAGAGAAAATAATGAGCTATTCTTATGAGTTTATAAAAGAAATAATAGAAAGAATTGATAAAGGAGAAAACCTAAAAAATATAGCACTTGAATTAAGAATGAATGAAGAGTATTTAAGGAAAATAATAAGGGAGAAAGGCTTTAAATATAGCAAGAAGTTAGGGATGCATTACCATAAAGATTATCATAATGAAGTAATTCAGCAAGAACCTTTTGAGAGATGTATGGAGTTATGGTTTAAGAGATATAAAGGCATAGATACAAAGAATCACTATGGAGATATTCCAAGAGATGAATACTGTAGTTGTGAAACAATAATAATTGAATCAGAATTAAGTATTCAATTAGCTAATGAATTAATTCAAGAAGCAGAAGAAAGAGTGCTACCAGTATCTTTAATAATTGAAGAAAAACTATTAGATCAATTAGAGAAAAATAGGCCAACTACAGATAATAAGCTTAAAGATAAATATATAGATACTATGTGCGAATATGCACATGTTTTTAGAGATGATAATGAGAAAATAGAAACATTAAAAGAAATGAAGGACAATATCTCTAAGTATTCAATTAAATTTACTTATAAGGATATATGGGAAGACATTGACACTTATAAGAGATATTACTTAATGGCACAAGGATATTCATTAGAGCAAGTTAGTGATTTAGTAAAAGATATTGATTTATTAGAAGATCATTATAGAATTCAAAAGGAATCTGGTGGAAATATGAACTATGAAGATGTTGAATCAGAAATATAAAAATATATTACTGATTAGATACTAAAACCGTAAAAAAATAATTGGTGTGTATTCAAAGAGTGAAATGAAAATTACTACATATATATGCACTAAAAAATATATATCCGTAATCGTACCCTATATTACCGATTCATATAAATACAATAAATTATTGATAAGCTTAGTAAAATCAATGCTTAAGGGGATATTTCAATAAAGGTAAAAAAAATTAAAAATTTAAAATTATAAAATTAAATAATTATTTCCCAAAATTTAAAATAGTTTTGGTCAGATAGCGGACATTTTGGACAAAATAAAAGGAGGTGGGGAAATTGGGAAAGTAAATATAATGGAACATCTTGAAAGTATTGCAACATGGGCATTAGAGGGATATTCAGAAAAACAAATAGCAGAAAAATTAGGCATATCAGATAGAACTTTAAGGCGTTATAAGCAAAAAAATAAGGAAGTTTTGTCCGCTTTGGACAAGTCAAAAATAAGGGCAAACATGAATGTAGAATTAACGTTATTAAATAGTGCTTTAGGCTATGAATATGAAGAAGAAGAAGTATCAAAAGAACGGATAGTTTATTTTGACGAGAATGGTAAGAAGGTAATAAAAGAAACCCCAGTAGTAATAAAGGTTACAAAAAGAGCCAAGCCTGATATAGTAGCACAGAAATATTGGTTAAATAATAGGAAAGCAAGGTATTGGAATGACAATCCACATAAAGTAATTAATGATAAAGAGTTACTGGAGCTTAAGAAGAAAGAGCTTGAAAGCAAAGGAATTGATTATTAAGAATATAGAAGTAAATATATTTGAATAAAAGGTACACATACCAAAAACACTATTATCTGCTTAAAGTTCATTTGTTCCTATAAAACAATATAGCAATAATTATATTTTTAAAAATAAACAATACTCTAGCGCTATGTACTAGGGTACAATACCCCGGGGCCTATAAAAATGTTGAAAAAGAAAGCTAAAAAAACCCGATTTCCACTTTTTCATAAAAAAATCCCCGAAAATGAGAAAATTTAATATGAAAAATATAAAAAATAAAATTAAAAGGTGGTAAAAGTATGATTAAAAATTATGATAAAGAGTCAACTAAGATTTTTGATGATTATAGTAAGAAACAAAAAAAAATTGAAAATGAAATTAACATCAGAGAAGAAAAGGAAAAACTATTACAAGAAGAATTAAAAAAAATAGAATTAGAAATGATTACAAGCCTAAATGAAGAAGATAATGAGAAAAGATTAATTAAGGCATTTGAATTTAAAAAGAAAATAAAAGCATTAAAAAATGATATTTCGGAAAATAATGAAGAGATTCAATATTTAAGAGATAGTATTACTGGATTATTTGCTGGGGATATATTAAAAATGGTTAATGATCTAGAACAGGTAGAATCTAAATATGATGAACAATTAAATGTAGCTATTGAGAAGTTAAATAGAATAAAAGAAGAAGAAGAAAAAATTAAGAATGAAATAGCTTATATCAAAGGGAGAAAACAATTTTTAAAGGAGCAATGTGTTAAACGTTCAAGCAATGTATTAAAAGGGGCTAATGTTAATGAAGGGGAAAAATATGAAATTTATTTAAAGTGTTGGGCAAATCCTAATACTGTTTATGAAACATTAAGAAATGTAATCAAAAACAGATAGGAGAACGTTATATGGAAATTAGAATAAAAAAAGATTATATTACTGTAGATGGGTATGTAAATC
>OGUQ01003163.1_pt1 | contig 10131 bp, 8 predicted proteins | sample 1574701 | NCBI WGS metagenome assembly OGUQ01 (sample SAMEA2582087, study PRJEB24529) | metagenome | biome: Human gut stool | place: China | collected 2011 | reverse complement strand
GTCCCGGAACAGTACTACTTTATTATTCTTATTATAAGCAAAAAGCTCCTCGGATGCAAGAGGAAGCAGCCTTGTGCGGTCTTATCAGTTTTTGCGTTTTGCAGCAGTTTTCCCCTGTCAGACAGCACGCAGAAAGCTGCGGCGCATCGTTAAAAGTTTTACAATCTTTCCTTTGGGCATCAACAGATGCAAAAACTTGTATTCAAGCAAAAATTCCTCTTGCTCTCTTGCGCCGGAATGATTATAATAATAGGTGGTAGAGTTTTGGTTTTCCCGCTCTGCCACATAAACCGACCCGCTGTACCGGGAGTTTTTTGCTCCCATTGGTCATACACAGCAGCCTGCAGGGATGCTGTGCCGGATATAGGTAAGAGAGAGTTGACGGAGGTATATTGCATGAGAAAGACGAAAATTATTTGCACCCTTGGCCCTTCCACCGATAAGGAAGGCGTGCTGCGCGATCTGATCGCCAACGGCATGAACGTGGCCCGCTTCAATTTTTCCCACGGTTCCCACGAGGAGCATCTGGGTCGCCTTGAAAAGCTGAAGGCTCTGCGTGAGGAGCTGGGCAAGCCCGTGGCTGCACTGCTGGACACCAAGGGTCCCGAGATCCGCCTGAAGGACTTCAAGAACGGCGTTGAGAATCTGGTTGCAGGCCAGACCTTTACCCTGACCACCCGCGATGTGGAGGGCACCAACGAGATCTGCTCCATCACCTACAAAGATCTGCCCATGGACGTGGAGCCGAACGGCACCATCATGCTGGACGACGGCCTGATCAAGCTGCAGATCCAGACCGTGAACGACACCGACATCGTGTGCAAGGTGCTGAACAGCGGCAAGATCAAGAACAAGAAGGGTGTCAATGTGCCCGGCGTGCATCTGTCCATGCCGTATATGAGCCAGCGCGACCGCGACGATATCATCTTTGGCGCACAGCAGGGCTTTGACTTCATCGCTGCTTCCTTCGTGCGCACCGCGCAGGATGTGTACGACATCCGCAACCTGCTCAACGAGTATGATTCCGATATCCGCATCATCGCCAAGATCGAGAACCGTGAGGGCGTGAACAACATCGACAGCATTCTGGCTGCAGCCGATGCTGTCATGGTGGCCCGCGGCGATCTGGGCGTTGAGATCGACTTTACCGAGCTGCCCGGCATCCAGAAGAACATCATCGACCGCTCCTTCTCCTTCGGCAAGCCCATCGTCACCGCCACCCAGATGCTGGACAGCATGATGGTCAACCCCCGCCCCACCCGTGCCGAGATCTCCGACGTGGCAAATGCCATCTACGACGGCACCTCTGCCATCATGCTCTCCGGCGAGACTGCTGCCGGTGCTTACCCCGTGGATGCTCTCAAGACCATGTCTGCCATTGCTGAGCGCACCGAGCAGGAGAACCACGCCCGCTTTGTTCCCCTCACCGAGAACACCGGCAAGATCAGCGTGAGCGATGCACCTGCACACGCTGCCTGCCTGACCGCCAAGGACGTGAACGCTGCCGCCATCGTTACGGTGTCCGAGTCCGGCAACACCGCCCGTCTGCTGAGCAAGTACCGCCCGGAGCAGCCCATCATCGCCTGCGTGATGAAGGAGCAGGTGCAGCGTCAGCTGGCCCTGAGCTGGGGCATCACCCCGCTAATGATGCCTCTGGCACACAGCACCGATGAGCTGATCGAGATGTCCACCTCTCTGGCCAAGGAGAACGGCTACCTGCACAACGGTGAGCTGGCCGTTGTGACCGCAGGCGTGCCTGTGGGCGTGTCCGGCACCACCAACATGATCAAGATCCACATGGTAGGCAACTGTCTGGCTACCGGTGTGGGCGTTGGCCGCGAGAATGCCGACGTGACCAGCGCCACCGGCAAGGCCTGCGTCTGCCGCACGCTGGAAGAGGTACGTGCAAAGTTCAAGCCCGGCATGGTTCTGGTGGTGCCCTCCACCAGCAACGAAATGCTGAGTTACGTGCGTGATGCCGCCGCTCTGGTGGTGGAAGAGCCGGGCCTGAACAGCCACGCTGCCATTGCCGGCAAGGCCCTGCTCAAGCCTACCGTTGTGGGTGCCGCCGGTGCTACCAGCCACATCCGCGACGGTCTGATGATCGCTGTGGACTGCGCTCACGGCAGCGTGCAGCGCCTGCAGGCATAAGCCAAAGGAGAAGATCATGGAACGCATTGCAAGCTTCTGTGTTGACCATACCAAACTGGACCGCGGCATGTATCTGAGCCGTCAGGACGGCGATGTTCTCACCTGGGACATCCGCATGAAAAGGCCCAATCACGGCGATGACCGGTCCACCGGTGCCGCCCACACGCTGGAGCATCTGTTTGCCACCTATGCACGCAACAGCGCCTTTCAGGACAGCGTGATCTACGTTGGCCCCATGGGCTGCCGCACCGGCTTCTATCTGCTCACCCGCGGCCTGACTCCCGCCGAGGCACTGGAGCTGACGGTGGAATCCTTCCGCTTCATGGCTGGCTTTGAGGGCGCTGTGCCCGGGGCCAGCGAAGTGGAGTGCGGCAACTACCGCGATATGGATCTGCCCGCTGCCAAAGCCGAGGCCGCTGCCATGCTGCCGGTGCTGGAAGCACTGACCGGCGACGAGCTGCATTACTAAGCTATCTTCACCCTTCAAATTCATCATCATAAAAAAGCGCTCTCCCACCGGGTTTCCGTTGGGAGAGCGCTTTCGTTTTAGTTGTTCTTGATCGCATCCAGTGCCTGCCGTGCAGCACGGATGTTTTCTTCACCCGTCTGCCATACCTCAAACTCTGAAAAGCCCGGCAGCCCCATGGGCACGCCCTCGCGGCGGAAGGTCATGCGGCTTTGCAGCACCTGCTTGCCAGAAAGGTGGAACGCATGTGCCCCGGTCTGTGCGGCCAGTGCCGGGATGTTTTGTGCCGTGACACCAGCACCTACCAGAATTTCCACGCTGTCCCCTGCCCGCTCCACCAGTCGGCCGAGAAGCTCCGCTCCCTCTGGGGCACTCGCCGCCTGCCCGCTGGTGAGGATGGTACAAAGGCCCATGCTCCGGACCGTTTCCAGTGCCGCAAAGGGGTCGGCGCTGACATCAAAAGCACGGTGCAGGGTACACGCCACCGGACGGCCTGCCTTTTCCGCTGCCCTGCGCGCCGCCGCATAAATGGGCCGCATGGCATCCGCATTCAGCTGCCCTTCCGGGGTCAGCACACCGGTCACGATACCATCCGCCCCGGCCTCCACCAGCTCTGCGGCCAGCTGTTCCATCTGGGCAAGCTCGTAGCTGTCGTAACAGAAATCTCCGAACCGGGGCCGCAGCAGAGCACGCACCGGCAGGCCGGTCTCCGCCTTGACCTGACGCACCAGCGCAAGGCTGGGCGTTGTACCGCCCACGATCAGGTCGGCACACAGTTCCAGCCTGCTGGCACCGCCGCGCTTTGCTGCCAGTGCACTGGCTGTGCTGTCCACACATACTTCCAGAACAGAACGCATTTCCATTCCTCCCTTTTTGCCGGGCCTTGAACCCAGCATTCTGGTTTATTCTACCACGTTTTTCCGTTTTATAAAACCCTGTGACAGCAAAAAGCTGCGGCCCGGGTCTTATCCCTGCCGCAGCCTTTGTTGTTTTTTTCAGATCAGACCCAGCGCCTTGAACTCCTTTGCAATGCCGTCCTCGTATACCGAGGGAGCAATGCGGTCGCACCGCTTTTTCAGGTTTTCGGAGCCATTGGCCATGCACACACTGATGCCGACAACATCGGTCATCTGCAGGTCATTATCGCTGTCACCAAAGCCGATGGTATCCGCCAGCGTGCAGCCCAGATGATCACAGATGGCCTTGATGCCGGTGCCCTTATCAAATTTGCGGTTGATGAGCTCACCATTCACAAAGCCATCGGTCAGACGGTCCAGTTTGCTTTCGCAGAACACGAACTGGTCGGCATAGAGCTGCTTTGCCTCGGCAAGGTCGCTCTCGTGGTCGGCAATGAACACGATCTTATACAGCGGTTCCCCTTTGTAATCGGAAAGCGGCAGGATGGACATGCCCTCTTCCATGGCTTTGCGCCAGCGCTCTGCTTCGCTGTTCAGCGGTGCACCGTTCTTTTTGTGGATAAAGCTCCACCTCTCAGCCATCTTGCTTCCGCCAAAGGTGGCATCCCGGGCTTCCAGCGTGCACTCCACGCCATTGCGTTCCAGCGCCGCGCGCACGCCTTCAGCCTGCTGCGGCTCCATGGGGATATCCACCAGAGTCTTGCCATCGCACAGCACATAGCCGCCGGCGCTGCACACTGCGCCCGCAAAGCAGTCGTGCCGCAGCAGCGGTTCGGTCATGCGGTGGTTGCGGCCGGTGCACAAAAACAGCTTGTGTCCGTTTGCTCTGGCGCGATCCAGTGCAGCCAGAGTGCTTTCCGGGATGAGCATATCACCCGGCGGCAGCAGCGTGCCGTCAATATCCAGAAAAATCAGCTTACGACCCATACTTTTATCCTTTATCCTTTATCATCAAAGGGAGCCTCGCTCCACGATCTGATAGCCCAGCGTCACCTGACGCACAGGCCCGCCGCTCCCATTCTCTTCCAGCATCTGCAGCAGGATCCGGGCAGCCTCCTGCCCCACCTGCTTCTGGTAAAAGCGCACCGTGGCCAGCCCCGGTTCCATCATGCTGCCAGCCCAACTGTCGCCAACGCCTGCAAGACCCACATCCTGCCCCACATGCCGTCCTGCTTCCCGCAGGGCACGCATGGCACCAAAGGCCACCGTGTCAGTCACGCAGACCACACCGTCCAGATCCGGGCAGCGCACCAGCAGTTCCTGCATACAGCGCTGGCCCTCCTCCATGGTAAAGGCGTTGCAGCAGATGCGGGGCATCTGTTCGCCGTTCAGTCCGGCAGCGTTCAGTGCATCCTGCACGCCCTCACGGCGCTGCACGCCGGTGGCATCGTCCCGCTCTGTACCGCCAATATAAACGATCCTTCTGCGGCCATGGTCCAGCATCCGCTGGGCAAGTTCCCGGGCTGCAGTGCGGTCGTCGTTGTACACGCAGGCCACATCCTGAAAACGCTGGCCTGTTACCACCACCGGCACACGGCAGTTTTTCAGCGCCTGCGCCAGCTGAGGAGTATAATAGCTGCCCAACAGGATGATGCCCGCCACGTGGTTGCGCTGCATGGCAGTCAGATAGCCCAATTCCCGCTGGGCATCCAGCTCGGTGTTTCCCAGCAGCAGCAGATAGTTCTTTGCATCCAGCTCACTGGCAATGCCTGCCGTGATCTGCCCCACCGACTGGGATCCGATGCTGGGAGCGATCACCCCCACCTGATTCACTTTTCCGGTGCGCAGAGTCTGGGCGGCGGTATCCGGGCGGTAGCCGGTCTTTTCCACTACCTCGTGGATGACAGCCCTCTTCTGTTCGCTCAGGGGGCCTCCGTTCAGGTAGCGGCTGACCGCTGCACTGGATACACCCGCCATTTTTGCAATATCACTGATGGTCATTTGCAGTACTTCTCTCTTTTGGGATGCATTGTTATGTGTAAACGTTTTCATGCTTATTATAAACCGCTTTCACCCATCCCGCAAGATGCGCTTTTCCCGGTTTATTCCGAACGCATTTTTGTTTTTCTGGCAACTGTGTACAAAAGACGGCTTTTTTCTGAGAAGCAGGGCATTACAGGCGGTCAGGCTGCGCCCATGCTCCATGCACGCACGGCAAGCCCCAGCAGCAGGACCACCAGCAGAACGATAAACACGGTTTTATTGCCCGTTCTTCTCTGTTTCTTTTTGCGGCCTGCCGTGCTGCGGCTTTTGGCCGAGCTGCTGCGCGCTGTGGTGCTTCTGCTGCCGGAGGAACGGCTGCCGGCCGTTTTGCGGCTCTGGGTGCTGCGGTTCTGGCCCTGCTTTGTGCTCTGGCGGGCTGGCTCGTGCGCAGCCGTTTTTTCTTCCGGCGCACGGCTGGATGCGATCGGCTCCTTTGCGCCGCAGCGTGCCAGATAATTTTCTGCATCGCGGTAATAGCGGGCAAGTTCATTCCCGCGGAAAGCCGTGCCCACATAGCCGTCTTCCAAGCTCTCCACTGCCTCGTTGAACAGGATCGCCGCCTGAGCGGCATCGGTGTGATCGGTGGCGTGGGCGGCTTCGTTGCGGGCGGTGCGCACAGCATTGCAGGCGCGGCGGGCCGCACCCGGATCGCTGGTATTGCCCAGCAGGTCCAGCGGTTTGGCGGCATCCTTTTCCGGGTCCAGCAGAACCCGCATACAAATGGTGGTATCCAGCTGCTGCCAGCTGTTTTTGCCGGAAAGATCCGGCATACGGTCGTAGTAGTCCGGGCTTTCCTGCTGGCGCTGTGCAACGTGATCCAGCAATGCACCCAAGCTGTGCGCGCCGGGTTTGTGCTCCCAGTGCCAGCGCAGCAGGCGGCGGCTGATCTCATCGCAGGCAGTCTTGATCTCAAAGGCAGCCTGTAAGGCTTCTTCCGGCATAATGGTTCTCCCTTCTTCTGGCATACAAAAAAGCGGAGAAGGCATACCGCCCTCTCCGCTGCTGTTTGTGTTACAGCACGAACTGGTAATACACGAAGCCGCACAGTGCCACTGCTGCACAGACAATGGCAGTGATGGGCGGCACCCAGCGGATCAGCGCTTCGGCCACGCTGTCGCGCTCGTCCTCGTATTCTTCCTCGTCGTCATAGGCAGGCTCCGGCTGCTGAGATATCGGCTGTGCACGGCGGGCTGCAGCAGGCATCACACGGGTGCCTTCCTCCGCAGCTGCATGAGATGCCCTGCCCGGGAACTGTGCCCGCATTCCGGCATCCATCACACGGGTCTGCTCTGCAGCAGGTTCTTCCGGCTGTGGTTCTGCTTCACGGCACGGTGCACCCATGATCCGGGTCGGCTCCTCCTGCACGGGCGCTGCGCCCATAATGCGGGTAGGCTCTTCGGCCTGCGGGGCAAGAGGCGTTTCCAGTTCCGGCTCGGTCTGGGCAGGCTGTTCCGGCTGCAGCAGGGTGTTCAGCGCGTTCTGCAGCAGGATGCGGTCGCAGCCGCACTCCGAGCAGTACACGGTATCCTCCTCCTTCGGGTGGAAGGCACCGCAGGCGCAGTACCAGCCGTTCTCGAACACCTGCGGCTGATACTTGAGCCCGGTGCGGTTCATGCGGGCCTCCAGCGCCTTTTGCAGCTCCGGAGCCAGACGGCGGGGTGCGGGCAGACGCACACGCTTGATGCCGTCCAGATGCACCACCCGCTTGCCGTTGTACACGTTGCACAGAGAAACATCCACGCTGGTGATGGCCTTTGCGGTAACGAACACCGCATCGTCCATGCCAAACAGTTCGCCGGGCTTTACTTCCAAGTCACGGTACTCGAACCGGTCCTCGCACAGGATCACGCCGTCCACGCCCTTGCACTTGAAGTGGATCTCCAGTGCGGTCAGGGTCACCTTGGAAATATTCTTGAAGGTCAGGCAGACCGCGTGCTCCCCGCTGACATCACCCTTGAGCAGCTCCACGCAGACGAACTGCACCGGGCTGCCGGGGGTGTAATAGTTTGCGCGGGTCCGTGCGACCGGGTTAAAATTTTCCTCCACGACACTCGCTCCTTTCCGTTTGGATCAAATCAGTTCTGCGGGTCCTGTGCATCCGGCGTTTCCGGTGCAGCGGTCTCCGGCAGCGGCTGGGCCGTTTCGGCCTGTTCGGCAGGCTCAGCGGTCTCTGCAGGTTCAGCAGTTTCGGCCTGCTGAGCGGTCTGAGCAGAGGCAGCCTGCACGGTCTGAGCAGGCTGTTCCGGCTTCAGCTCATCGCCTTCACGCGGGGGCAGTGTTCCGCCCGCCATAATGGTGTTGAACTCCTGCTCGTTGAGCTTCTCGCGTTCCATCAGGGCCTGTGCCAGCGCGTGCAGCTGATCGATGTGCTCGGTCAGGGTGCGGCGGCAGGTCTCGTAGGCTTCATCGATGATATCCCGCATCTCGCCGTCGATCTCGGCAGCGGTGGTCTCGCTGTAGCCCTTGCCCTGACCCAGATCGCGGCCCAGGAAGGTCTCCTCCTGCGAGGTTCCGTACACCACAGGGCCAAGCCGCTCCGAGAAGCCGTACTTGGTGATCATCTGGCGGGCAATGTTGGTGGCCTGCTGCAGATCATTGGAAGCACCGGTGGAAATATCCTCCAGGATCAGCTGTTCGGCCACGCGGCCGCCCAGACTGGAAACGATATCCTCGAACATTTCGCCCTTTGTCACGTAGCTGCGGTCTTTCTCGGGCAGGTACATGGTGTAGCCGCCAGCCTGACCACGCGGGATAATGGTGATCTCGTGCACACGGGGGTGATGCTTGCAGTAGAAGCCCGCCACCGCGTGGCCGGCCTCGTGGTAAGCAGTCAGCTTCTTTTCCTCCGGGGTCACAACGCGGCTCTTCTTCTCCGGGCCAGCCATCACCTTCATGGAAGCTTCCTCGATATCCTCCATGGTAATGGCCTTGCGGTTGCGGCGTGCAGCCAGCAGGGCCGCTTCGTTGACAAGGTTCTCAAGGTCTGCGCCCGCAAAGCCTGCGGTGCGCTGTGCAATGACCCTGAGAGAGACATCCGGGGCCAGCGGCTTCTTTTTGGTGTGGACCTTGAGGATCTCCTCACGGCCCTTGACATCCGGCAGGCCCACATAGACCTGACGGTCAAAGCGGCCCGGCCGCAGCAGGGCCTTATCCAGAATGTCGGCACGGTTGGTGGCCGCCATGACGATGATGCCGTCGTTGGCCTCAAAGCCGTCCATTTCCACCAGCAGCTGGTTCAGGGTCTGCTCGCGTTCATCGTGGCCGCCGCCCAGACCGGCACCGCGCTGACGGCCTACCGCATCGATCTCGTCAATGAAGATGATGCAGGGCATGGACTTCTTTGCCTTATCGAACAGGTCACGCACGCGGGATGCACCCACGCCGACGTACATTTCCACAAAGTCAGAGCCGGAAATGGAATAGAAGGGCACACCGGCCTCGCCTGCGCAGGCGCGGGCCAGCAGGGTCTTGCCGGTGCCCGGAGGGCCTACCAGCAGCACGCCGTGGGGAATGCGTGCGCCCAGAGTGTTGAACTTCTCCGGGCTTTTCAGGAACTCCACGACCTCTTTCAGCTCTTCCTTTTCCTCGTCCTCACCGGCAACATCGGCAAAGGTGGCTGTCTTTTGGTTCTCGTGCTCGTCCTTCACCTTGGCTTTGCCAACGTTCATGATCCCGCCGCCGCCAGCGCCGCCGCGCATCATGGAGAACAGCAGGAAGCCGGTGCAGCCCAGCATTGCCAGATAGAACAGGATCTCCATCCATGGGATGCTTTCCTTGACAGGGGTATAATCGTACACCATGGGAGCATCCGGGTTTGCGGCATCGTAGGCGGCAATGTAGTCGCCTACATACTTGACGAACATGGATGCATAGGGCAGCTTGTAGCGCACAGTCACAGTGCCGTCGCTGTTCTTCTGCGCAGCAGTATCCTCATCCGAGGAGGACAGCATACCGCTCAGCAGTCCGCCGGTGGCCTGCGTGGTGCTCTGGGACGTGGTATCGGGCAGGGGCAGGTTGTTCTTGCCGCCTTCCTTGAGGTTCATGGTGATGACACCGGTGTTCAGGTCCAGCGAGAACTGCGTGACCTGCAGGCTTTCAAAATAATGCACCACCGTGGAATACTCCATGGAAGAGCTGCTGGCAGAGCCGGTGCCGCCCAGCACCGACCAGACCATCAGCACCGCCGCCAGCGCCAGCGTCAGTCTGCCGTACTGCCGGAAAAATCGCTTCATAAAACATCACCCCTGTCCATCCTTATGCGATGGACAGGGGGATATGCCTTTTATCCGCCGTAATCGTAGCCGTAGCCGTCAAAGTCCGGCACTGTGAATTCTTCCTCCTGCCCGGACTGGCCTTCCAGCTCGTTCTGCGCCTGCTGCTCGGCCTCGTTGATCTCCTCCTCGCCGGGCCGCTCGTCGAGCGTGAGCGTGACCTCGATCTCCGCGCCCGCGCGGTAGAGCTTCAGCTTGACGGTATCGCCCGCCCGGTGCTTGGAAAGTGCGGAGACAAGATCGGAATACGCGTTGATCTCGCGGCCGTCAAATTCCAGAATGATATCGTGCGGCTGCAAACCGGCCTTTTCCGAGCAGCTGCCTTCCGTCACGGTCACGACCT
>OGUQ01003156.1_pt1 | contig 10142 bp, 9 predicted proteins | sample 1574701 | NCBI WGS metagenome assembly OGUQ01 (sample SAMEA2582087, study PRJEB24529) | metagenome | biome: Human gut stool | place: China | collected 2011 | reverse complement strand
GTGTATTACCGTAAACGCACAGAAACAGAGCAATATCCCGCACCTCTTCGGAACGGAGGGCGTCGGTGGTCATAAGCTTCCCTGCCAGATAGGCACCCATGGGTATCCCCTGCTGATAAGCAACAGCATAACAGTCAAAGGATTTCTGCTAAGCAACAGCATAACAGTCAAAGGATTTCTGCAGACTGGCCTTCACCCCAAGCCCCCGTTCATACATTTTTCCCAGGTACAGGGAGCTCTCCCCATGCCCCTTGTCCGCCAGCAGCTGGAATGCGCGAAATGCAGGCCCGAAATCCTGCTTCTTATAGAAAGCCTTTGCCAACTCAAAGAGCTTCGTCCCCGCCCTGCTGCTTCCCTGCAGCACGGCCCGGGACAAATATTTCATGGCATTATCATAGTTCCTGATTTTCAGATACTGCTCTCCCAGATTGAGCAGCTCCTTTTTCGATAGATTCAAGGCCTCGGTGCCCACATTTCCACTTCCCTTCATCTTTTCTTTCATTGTACCACGTCCCAGGTCCTCATGCCCCCTGAAATCCGCAAAAGGGCACAAAAAAGGAGCCCTGATGGACTCCTTCCCATGATTTCTGCATTATTCAGAAGCTTTTTCCACAAAGGACTTCAAATCATTATAACCCACATTGCCATAACCGATAATCCGGTTCACCGGTTTGCCGTCATGGAAATAAATGAGGGTAGGAATGGTTTCCACTTCATACCGCTTAGCGATTTCCTCATCTTCATCCACATTGATACCATAAATGGGAGTTTCAATTTCTCCGGAAAGCTTTTCCACCATGGGGCGAAGCCTTCTGCAGTAGCCGCACCAGGGAGCTGAAAATCCCAAAATCACGTCGCCTTCAGTGAGAACTTTATCAATATTTGCAGTACCTGTAATCGGTGCCATCATATGCATACACTCCTTATTGTTTGTAAAATTGCTGTCTTGATTTCTATGTATTTATTATATTCTATATATTTAAATTTGTCAATATATACTTTCTGCATACAAAAAAGGGACCACATGGTGATCCCTTTTAATTCTGGTGGAGATGAGGGGAGTCGAACCCCTGTCCGAAAATATTGCAATATGACTTTCTCCGAGCGCAGCCGCTAATTTAGATTTTGCTTCCTTGACGCCAAGCGGCAGGCTTCGCGGTCGCTATCTCGATGAGTTTCCCCTGTCCGCCGCCGAGAATTGGCTTACGGGTATCCCACTGTTTGCGTCTTTTCCGTTCCCATGGGAGGAGGATCGGAAAGACGTTAGCATTAAGCTGCTAAAGCGTAATCAGTTTTTGCGTTTACTTTAAACGTCCGCCGTTTAACGTGCTAACGGAACCACGGCTCGCTTATCATACCACACCTACCCCCGTCGAAACCAGTACATCCCCGGTTATAAATATGGCCTGTAAGGCTCTAATTATTCTAACACAGGCGCCTGCTACTTGCAAGCGGCGTCCTGTGAAGAATATGCAACTTTTAACGGTTACGCTCTTTCATTGCGCGTTCCATTTCCCGCCTGGCGTCTTTATTAGCCAGGTCCTGCCGTTTATCATACAGCTTTTTGCCAGTCGCCAGCGCCAGCTCCATTTTTACCAGCCCGTGAGTAAAATACATTTTTAAAGGCACCAAAGCGTAGCCTTTTTCTTTGACCTTGCCGATCAGGCGGCGTATTTCCTCGCGGTGCAGCAGCAGCCTGCGGTTGCGCAAAGGCTCATGGTTGAAACGGTTACCCTGATCATAAGGGCTGATATGCAGGTTATAAACATAGACCTCGGCCGTTTTGGTGATCTGGGCGTAGCTGTCTTTCATATTGGCTTTGCCTGCCCGCAGTGATTTTACTTCCGTACCTGTCAGCTCAATACCGGCTTCGTAGGTTTCATGGATCGTAAAATCATGTCTGGCTTTTCTGTTTTCCGCGATGATTTTGATTTTCTTTTCTGCCATTATTGTTCACCTGGTTGTGGTTATTTTTTCTTGCGGCCTTTTTTCTTGCTTTTCGCGTGATTGACATATTTATTGCCGCCAACGCCGCCTTTGCCGCGTTTCTCCAGCGGCTTTTTGCGACTGCCGCTTTTACCATGTTTTTTGCCGCCGCTTTTTTCTATCGCGCTGCGTGCCGAAGCATGGCTGCGCTGCCCTAAAAGCTGAGCCTTTATCCTGTCGCGCACAGCATCGTTCTCGCCGGCCATAATAAAGTCGATGTTCCTGTCGGCAATATTGACCTGTAAGACCTCGATCCGCACCGGGTCACCCAAACGGTAGACCTTCCGTGTATGCGAGCCCAGCAGGGCGTATCTGTCTTCATAGAACTCATAATAATCGTCCATCAGGCTGGAAATATGTACCAGCCCTTCAACACCGTTCTCCAGTTCGATAAACATTCCGAAGGCAGTGACGCCGGAAATAACTCCGTCGAATTCTTCGCCGATATGGCCGGCCATATATTCCGCTTTTTTCAAATCGACCGTAGCACGTTCTGCTTCTGCAGCCGCACGTTCACGGATCGAGGAATGTTCGGCGATCGCGTCAAGGTTCAGTTCCAGCTTTTCGCTTTTTTGGGCATTCATTGCCGGGTCGCTCACCCATTCATGCAGCAGACGGTGCACTATCAAGTCAGGATAACGCCTGATCGGCGATGTGAAATGCGTGTAATACTCTGCCGCCAAGCCAAAGTGCCCAATATTCTCGGTCTGATAAACAGCCTGTTTCAGCGAACGTAAAGCTACTGTCGATACCAGCCGTTCCTCAGGCTTGCCAGCCATTTCCGCCAAAGCTTTCTGCACTTCGCCCGGTTTCGTTTCTTCGCTGACCTTGAGCTTAACGTTAAAGTTGGCCAGAAGCTTGGCCAGGTCTTTCATTTTTTCTTCGTTGGGCAAGTCGTGGACACGGTAGATAAACGGCCACTTTTGGTTAAACATATGGCGCGCAACAGTTTCGTTGGCTGCCAGCATAAATTCTTCGATAATAGATTCAGCTATGCTGCGGATCCTCTGCACGATCTCCACCGGTCGGCCCTGTTCGTCCAGAATGACCTTTTGTTCCGGCAGATCAAAGTCAATAGCACCGCGTGTCGTACGCTTTTTACGCAGCACCAGGCACAGCTCTTCCATCATTTTCAGCATCGGTACTACATCTTCGTACTTCTGCGCCAGTTCTTCGTCACCGTTCACCAGTATCTCACGCACAATACGGTAGCTGAGACGGTGGCGGACATGAATGACCGACGGGAATATCTCGTAGCTTAAAATGCGGCCCTTACGGTCGATATGCATCTCACAGGACATCGTTAAGCGGTCTTCGCCTGCATTAAGACTGCAAATACCGTTGGATAAACGCTCGGGCAGCATCGGCAGCACCCTGTCTACCAGATAGACGCTGGTGCCGCGCTCACGTGCTTCTTTATCCAAAACAGCGTTTTCTTTTACATAATAGCTGACATCGGCGATATGTACACCCAATAAAAATTCATCTTTGCCAAGCTGTTTGACATAAACAGCATCGTCCAGATCTTTAGCATCATCACCGTCAACAGTCACGATCGGCAGATCGCGCAAGTCACGTCTGCCTTCCAATTCGCTTTGCTTGATGCTTTTAGGCACACGTTTCGAGGCTTCGATGACCTGCGGCGGAAATTCCAGCGGCAGATCATTCTGCTTGATGATCGAAAGGATCTCCAGCCCCACATCGCCTACGTTGCCCAAAATCTCAATGATCTTGCCTTCGGCGTTGCGCCGTTCAACCGGCCATTCGGTGATTTCTGCCACTACCTTCTGGTTGGTCTTGGCCCCACCGAAATGTCTTTTCATAATATAAATATCCTGCCCGATACGTTTATCGTCGGGTGTTACAAAGCCAAAATCTCCGCTTTGATGAAAAATACCGACAATCTTATTATTCGCATGAGTGATGATACGAATTATCTCTCCCTCCGGCTTATTGCCGCCGCTGGAGCTTTCCACACGTGCCATTACACGGTCATTGTTCATTGCACCGCCTAAAGCTCGGGGTGGAATGAATACATCGGGACGTTCGCCTTTGTTATCAGGTATCACGAACCCAAATCCCTTGCTGGTCAGCTGGAATCTGCCAACGACCAAGCCCATTTTTTCAGGCAGGCCGTAGGTCCCGAAACGGGTTTTAATAATCTCACCGTTTTCTTCCAGTTCCAGCATGTCTTTCCAGAAGTGATCAAGATTTCCGCTAATGGGGATCGTTTCGATCAGTGCTTCTGCTGTCTGCGGTGCATACGAGCTGCTCCGCATAAAATCTAATATTGTTGTTTTACTGCTTTTCGCTTGCATTATCTTCCTCAAGCATCATTTTTGCCACTGCTTCAGCAGCTACGATGCCATCTTTCGTAATTATTTGGCCCTGCATTTCTACCAGACGGCCTTTTTGTTTCAAACGCCGGCCTACACATTTTACCGTTTCACCAATCATAACGGGCTGCCGGTAACGCAGTTCCATTTTTGCCGTATAGGCAGGTTTTCCTTCTGTGACGAACAGGTAATGGCCCATGATCTCGTCCAGTAAGACGCTGATCAGACCGCCATGCATTCTCCCGTCATAGCTTTGATGCTCCTGTCTGGGTGTAAAATAAGCCACACATTCCTCGGCATCCATTGTAAATTCCATTTTTAAACCGATAGGATTATCTTTGCCGCAGGCAAAGCACCAGGTATATTCTTTTTCCTGCATTTTCTTACTCCATCAAAAATTCATAAATTTTTTGAAAAACATCATCCCGTTCATTATCAAGGGTCAGTATATGTCCGGAATGATGATACCAAACAAGTTTTTTATCAGCTGTGCCCAGATGATCATAAATATATTGAGCGCTGGCAGGTTTTACCGTATGCTCTACTTTTGACTGCATCACCAGGCAGGGTATTTTTATTGACTGCAAATACTTTTTTTTGCACAAATCGACCAGCTCAAACAGGCTGCTCAGCGGCTTGACCGGCATCATATGATAACAAACGCTGTAGCTTGCCGGCACCTGATACTGGCGCTGACGTTTTTTCAGGTAACGGATAAAAAAACGCAGTAACGGCAGATAAGGAGCCCTTCTGTCACAAACGTAAATCGGCGCTGCCAGGATAGCCGCTTTCGCTACCGGTAATTCAGCCGCAGCTTTAATAGTCAGCAGTCCTCCCATGGACAGTCCCACTATTGAAACTCTATCGCAGCCAGCCTGCAGGCGATACACACCATCGCTTACAGCCTTATACCAGTCCTGCCATTTTGTCTCGTTCAGATCCTGCGGCGTAGTACCATGCCCTGCTAAACGCACGCCCAGTACTGTCAGCCCCTGCTGATGCAGATATTCTCCCAGCAGGCGCATCTCTCCCGGAGCTCCCGTATAACCGTGAACCAATACTATACCCTGTTTGCCGCCTTGAAAGAAAAATTCTTCATTACCACTGAATGACTGCACTGTAATTACGCTCCTAATCTTACTTATACTATATTATTATACCATATGAAAAAAAATCCCACATCCGAAGATGTGGGATTTTACAAACAACTTACAATTCTTATTTAAAGAAGTTCAGAAGAATGCCGCCATGAGCAGCCAGAACCGGAGCAAATACCAAGGAAACGATAGTCATCAATTTGATGAGGATGTTCATTGCAGGTCCGGAAGTATCTTTGAACGGATCGCCTACGGTGTCGCCGGTAACAGCTGCTTTGTGAGCTTCACTGCCTTTACCGCCATGAACACCGGATTCGATGTATTTTTTAGCATTATCCCAGGCACCGCCTGCGTTAGCCATCAAAATAGCTACCAGCACGCCGGCTGCCAAAGAGCCGCCAATCATACCACCCAATGCTTCAGTACCAAAGAGGAAACCGATCAGCAGCGGAGCAACGATTGCCAGAACGCCCGGCAGAATCATTTCGTGCAAGGCAGCAGCAGTAGAGATATCTACGCATTTACGATAGTCAGCTTTAGCTTTGCCTTCCAGCAAACCAGGGATCTCACGGAATTGACGACGAACTTCTTCGATCATTTCGTAAGCGGCTTTACCAACAGATTCCATGGTCATAGCGCCAAAAACGAACGGCAGAGTTGCGCCGATGAACAGGCCAACCAAAGTTACAGGGTTGAGCAAGTCAATGGTAGTGAGGTTAACGGTATGCGCATAAGCAGAGAACAGAGCCAGTGCAGTAAGTGCAGCAGAACCGATAGCAAAGCCTTTGCCGATAGCAGCAGTAGTGTTGCCAACTGAGTCAAGTTTATCAGTGATTTCACGAACTTCAGGAGGAAGCTCGGACATTTCAGCAATACCGCCGGCATTGTCGGCGATCGGGCCGTAAGCGTCAACAGCAACGGTCAAACCGGTGGTGGAGAGCATACCTACAGCAGCCAGAGAGATACCGAACAGTCCCATGCCGCCGTTAGTAGCGCCGCCCATTACAAAGAAGGATACGATTACGCCGATGCAGATGAAAAGCATAGGCCAGAAAGTAGAATACATACCAACTGCCAAACCGGCAATAATAGTGGTTGCCGGACCGGTTTCGGATTGTTGAGCGATTTTCTTAACACTCCCGAAATCAGCAGAGGTATAAATCTCGGTGATCTTGCCAATGATCATACCAACAAGCAGACCTGCTGCAATAGCCCAGAATGCATCCAGAGAACCAAACAGGCTGTTGGAAAGATAAGCAGCAGCAGCGATAACGATAGCACCACCGATGTAAGTACCGCTGTTCAGTGCAGCCTGAGGGTTTTGAGATTTGCTGGAACGGGCAAACATAACACCGATGATAGAAGCAAGGATACCGGCAACAGCCAGCATGAAAACAAATTCGACACCTTCACCGCCGGGATATGCAACTGCACCCAGAGTCAAGGCGGAGATAATTGCGCCTACATAGGATTCAAACAAGTCGGCACCCATACCGGCAACGTCGCCTACGTTATCGCCTACGTTATCAGCGATAGTAGCAGGGTTACGCGGATCGTCTTCCGGAATACCGGCTTCAACTTTACCAACAAGGTCAGCGCCAACGTCAGCAGCTTTAGTATAAATACCGCCGCCAACACGGGCAAACAATGCGATCGAGCTTGCGCCCAGACCAAAACCGGTAACAATATCAATGTTACGGTCAAAAACAAAATAAGCTACAGCCAGGCCGGCAATACCAAGGCCTACAACGCCCAGGCCCATTACAGCGCCGCCGGAGAAAGCGATTTTCAGAGCTTCGCTCATGCCGTGACGGGCAGCTTCAGCTGTACGAACGTTAGCTTTAGTAGCCACGTTCATACCCAGATAACCTGCGCAGATGGAGAATACAGCACCGCCGATAAAGCAGAGCGCAGTGCTTACTGATAAGAATGTAGCAATAATTGCAGCAACAACAACGATGAAGATAGCAAGATATTTGTATTCTCTGTACAGGAATGCCATTGCACCTTCATGGATATAGCCAGCGATCTCCTTCATACGGGCAGTACCGGCATTAGCAGCGCTGATAGCGTTACTGAGCATTACTGCCACGCCGAGGGCAACAAGACCGACGACTATGGATAAAATTAAATAAGTACTCAAAACATTGATCCCCTTTCTGTTTCTTTTGAGTTTTTAAAAATTAAGAACGCAGAGCGTTCTTTTTAACCAAATTAACCGTTGATTTTTGCCAGAGCAAGCGTGATGATACCAAAAGCAGTACCCAAACCAATCGTAACTTTAGCCATTAAAGTATCAACATCATTACCCTTGCCGAAGAAGGCACCACCACCGCCTCCGCCGAACGCATCTGACAAGCCTGAGCCCTTCCCGGACTGCATTAACACAGACGCTATCAAGGCGATACAGACGATTACGTCTAATACCATTAAGACAGTTGCAATCACAAAGCTTACCTCCTCTTTTACTTAGTACCTAACTATTCTATCATAATGTTATACAGCTTACAACGGTAAAATATAAAAAATTGTACAAAATTTAGTAAAAAGCAGGGCAAATACGCGTCCGGTATCTGCCCTGCTTCAAAATAACCGTTACTCCGATTATTTATTGATGTTGTAAAATACAGCTTTGCCTTTATACTTGGCAGCGCCGCCGAGGTCTTCCTCGATACGGAGCAGCTGGTTGTATTTGGCCACGCGGTCAGTACGTGCCGGAGCACCTGTTTTGATCTGTCCGGCATTGACAGCAACGGCAATATCTGCCAATGTAGTATCTTCGGTTTCACCGCTGCGATGCGAAATAATGCAGGTATAGCCTGCCCGTTTAGCAGTTTCAATAGCATTGAAGGTCTCTGTCAAAGTACCTATCTGATTGACTTTGATCAAAATAGCGTTAGCAGTATCATTTTTGATACCTTCAAGCAAACGTTCTTCATTGGTAACAAACAGATCGTCGCCAACCAGCTGAACTTTCGTGCCTAATTTCTTCGTAAGCGCTTTCCAGCCCTTCCAGTCGTCTTCCGCCAAACCGTCTTCGATTGAAACGATCGGGTATTTTTCGCACAAAGCAGCCAGATAATCTACCATTTGATTGGAGGTTTTTACCAAACCTTCGCCTTCCATCTGATATTTTCCATCTTTATAAAATTCGCTAGCAGCAACGTCTAAAGCGATCATGATATCTTCGCCCGGTTTATAGCCTGCTTTTTTCACTGCTTCAAGGATGACTTCGATCGCCTCTTCATTGGATTTCAGATTCGGCGCAAAACCACCTTCATCACCCAGGCCTGTTCCCAGTCCTTTAGCGTTCAGCAGGGCCTTTAAACCATGATAGATTTCAGCGTTCATGCGCAAAGCCTCGCTGAAGCTTGCAGCGCCGACCGGCATGATCATAAATTCCTGAATATCGACGTTATTATCAGCATGCTGGCCGCCGTTCAGGATATTCATCATCGGTACCGGCAGCTCCTGTGCGTAAACACCGCCCAGATACAGATACAGCGGCAACCCTACAGAAGCAGCGGCAGCCTTGGCTACAGCCATGGAGACGCCTAAAATAGCGTTGGCGCCTAATTTTCCTTTATTTGGTGTCCCGTCCAAGCGGATCAGCATCTCGTCGATTTCTACCTGACGGGTTGCTTCCAGTCCAATCAAAGCTTCAGCAATAACGTCGTTGACATTATCGACTGCTTTAGTCACGCCTTTGCCCAGATAGCGGTTTTTATCATCGTCACGCAGCTCTACCGCTTCATGCGCGCCGGTAGACGCTCCTGAAGGAACAGCAGCGCGTCCAACGGAACCGTCTTCCAGGCAAACCTCTACTTCGATAGTCGGATTGCCGCGGGAATCCAAAATTTCTCTTGCATATACTTCAGTAATCATTGCCACTCTAACTTCACCTCATCATTTATTTTTATCTGTTAACAGACTTTTCCCTGTCATCGCAGCAGGCTGCTTGATTTTCAGCAGTTCCAGCAGCGTCGGCGCAATATCAGCCAAAATGCCTTCGTGTAAAGTATGTTTTTCATCACTGACTACCAAAAAAGGAACCTGATTCGTTGTGTGAGCCGTATAAGGCTGTCCTGTCGTTTCGTCAAGCATCTTTTCCAGATTGCCATGATCAGCCGTAATACAGGCTGTTCCATGCAGTGACAATACCTTTTCAACAATACGCCCCACACAGGCATCGACAGTTTCCATTGCCTTGACAGCAGCATTCAGCACGCCTGTATGCCCTACCATATCGGGATTGGCAAAATTCAATATTATCATGTCGTACTTATCTGTATCCAGAAGCTCTGCCAGCTTATCTGTCACAAGCTCGGCGCTCATTTCCGGCTGCAGATCATAGGTAGCCACTTTCGGTGACGGAATCAGAACTCTGTCTTCACCGATATTCGGTTCTTCCTCGCCGCCATTAAAGAAAAAGGTCACATGAGCATATTTTTCCGTTTCGGCGATCCGCAGCTGCTGAAGCTTGTGGTCAGCCAGTACTTTGCCCAGCGTATCTTCCAGCGTTTCCGGAGCAAAGGCAACGGGAGCTTTTATAGTTTCGTCATACTGCGTCATACAAACAAAATTTACCGGACGGGCTGTCTGAGGACGCGCAAAATAAGGAAATTCTTCATCTACAAATGCTCTGGTCAGCTGCCTTGCCCTGTCGGGACGGAAATTGAAAAAAATCATGCCGTCACCGGCTTTGACGCAAGAATCTGCTTCA
>OGUQ01003155.1_pt1 | contig 10146 bp, 10 predicted proteins | sample 1574701 | NCBI WGS metagenome assembly OGUQ01 (sample SAMEA2582087, study PRJEB24529) | metagenome | biome: Human gut stool | place: China | collected 2011 | reverse complement strand
CAGGTCAGGTCTGTTCTTCCGTTTTCCTCGCTCATCGACTCATCCCCTCTGTCGTACCGTGTTCTATTTATGACTCTTCCAGCTGCTTTTCCCAGCCTGGGAAATTCTCCGTCAGGTATTCTCTCCAGTCAAAAACTGCCTCGGTCGCCGCGATCGCCACCTCAATCATCGAGTCATCCGGCTCCTTCGTCGTCAGTCCCTGCATCCACATACCCGGACGGCTCACCAGATCCATAAACTTCGAATTGCTCCGTCCGGCGCACTGCAATACCTCATATGATATACCCGCAATGACCGGAACCAGAATAATACGGCTCAGAATCCGCATCCAGATCGTATCGACCCGGATCACCATAAACATCAGAATACTGATCACCATGACAATCAATATGAAACTGGTACCACAGCGCTTGTGCTCCTTCGAGCTCTCGCGCACATATTTTACAGTCAGCGGATGTCCGTGTTCCACACAGTTGATGCACTTGTGCTCCGCCCCGTGGTACATAAACGTGCGCTTAACGTCCTTTATGCTTGAGCAGAATGCGATATATCCAATGAATATTATCAGCCTTACAAGTCCCTCCGTAAGGCTTTTCCACACGCCCGCAACGCTTGCCGCCTTGCCGAATATGAGCGAGCTTATGCCCAGCGGCAGCATGAAAAACAGCCCCACGCTGAGCGCCACGGCCAATATAACCGCGATTCCTATAACAATGCTTTCAACCGACTTGCCCAGCTTTTCGCTGAGCCATTTTTCAAACTTGGTCGGTTCTTCTTCTATATCTTCCCCCGCAAGCTTTGCGCTTTCGGTCAATGTGTTCATGCCCGTTGTTAGCGATTCTATGAACGTTACAACGCCCCTTATTATGGGCAGGCCCCAGAATGTGCCCTTCTGCGCCTTGGTGGTCCAGTTATCGTAGCGCGTGGCTATTGTGCCGTCCGCGCGTCTTACCGCCAGCGCCACGCCCGTGGGGGATTTCATCATAACGCCTTCCATAACGGCCTGACCGCCAACGCTGCTGACTCTTGCCATATATATTTATCCTTTCGGTTGCTTAGTGCGGAATCCTCCGCATTGTTATTATACCACACAATGCGCCCCGTCACGGCACGGCAATTCAAACTAATGTGAAAAAAGATTGAAAATATGAAATTTGGGCAATACTATGCAACGAGGTGATCTATTTTTATGAAAAAGACCATAAAAGCGGCCCTTAAGGGCATAACTACCGCTACTGCCGGTTTCCTGAAAAAAAGGGGCATATACGTTGTTGCACTGGCGCTGATAAGCGCGGCGGCGCTTTCGGCCGTGCTTACGGTAAAGCAGCCGAACGGGGCCGACCCCGCGCAGACTGACGACCCCGCGAGCGAGGTGAATACGAATATTGGCGACAGGCTGACCGATGCTCAGCTTCCCATCGCCACGCCTACCCCTTCTCCCACGGCCACGCCTACGCCCATGCCGGACTTTACCCCCGCGCCGCCCACGCCCAAGCCCACCGCGGTGCAAAAACTCAGCCCGCCCGTGCGCGGAGAGGTGATATGGGGCTTTGCGGTAAACGAGCTTATCTATTCCCGCACGCTTGACCAATGGACAACGCACACGGGCGTTGACGTTGCCGCGCCAAAGGGCAGCGAGGTTTATGCCGTTTTCGCCGGAACCGTTACGGAGATATTCACGGACGATTCGCTCGGCGTTATGGTAGAGGTAAAGGGGGCAAACGACATGATAGCCGTATACGGCAATCTTAAAGCCGAGCCGCCCGTGAAAGTCGGCGCGCGCGTGAACGCGGGCGACATAGTGGGCTACGTTGGCGACACCGCCGTAAGCGAATGCGGCGACAAAAGCCACGTCCACTTCGAACTGCTCAAGGACGAAAAATACGTTGACCCGCAAAGCTATGTGCTGTTCATAAAGGAATTGGAAGGATAAAGCATGCTTACGTAAGCAGGGAAATTGCGCTTAGGCGTTGTAGGGGCCGTCATCGGCGGCCCACCCGTGGCTATGCTGTTTACGTCAACCCCTCAGTCTCACTTCGTTCGACAGCTCCCCGTAAAGGGGAGCCTTTTGGTGCGCTTTACAAGCTTATATGATGGGCCTGCCCTGAAAGGGGATTCGAGCCGAGCGCGCCCAGTGGGCGATGCAGCGAGGGGAGAATCGGGCGGAATAGGGAGTATTGCAAGCGGCAGCGTAGCAAGACGACCATATTCCAACCAGCGTTGTGGGTTTTGCGAAGCAAAAGCCGGAGGGGTTGAAAAAAGAAAGAAGCTTCGCTTGTTATCGTCAACCCCTCCGTCGGCTTATTTCAACTCTTTACTTATGCACCGACGGGTGGGCGTATTTCAGTTCGTACTTTTTGGCATACTCGGCAAAGTCCGCCTTATAGCGGGCGTCGTTGCCGCTCTTAACAGTATTAAGATATTCGTGCGTATCGAACTCGCCTCGGTCTATTTCCGTTACGCATACGGCAATGTTTGAGCAGTGGTCGCTTATGCGCTCGCAGTTATTCAAAAGATCGTTCAGTATAAACCCAAGCTCTATCGTGCAGCGGCCTGCCTGCAGGCGCTCTATATGCTTGCGCTTTATCTGCGCTATCAGCACGTCTATGACCTGCTCCAGCGGCTCTACCCGCGCGGCCTTGTCCAAATCGTCGTCCTTGAACGAATCCATGGCAAGGGTGAGTATTTCGTTGAGCGCGCTGAAAAGCAGGTCCACTTCCTCCGTCGCATGTTCGGAGAACGTAAGCCCCTTTTCGTGCATCTCCTTCGCGCTTTGGCGAATGTTCAATGCGTGGTCGCCTATGCGCTCAAAATCGCCAATGTTATGCAAAAGCTTTGATACGTCCGCGCTGTCGTTATCGCTCAACGCTGAAGCGGACAGCTTAACAAGGAAGCTTCCCAGCTTGTCCTCGTACATATCAAGCTCCGTCTCCTCCGTCTTTACGTCCGCAGCCTTATCGTTATCATAATGCAGCATAAGCCCCATCGCCGTCAGCACGCAGGAACGCGCAATGTCGCTCATCTTCACGGCCATGTTATAGCTTTCGTGCACCGCAAGGCCGGGGGACAGCAGCAGCCTTTCGTCCAGGAATACTTCGCTCTGCTCCGCGTCATTGCCGCGAACCACTATGCGGGATATCTTTATGAGTACCTTGCGCGCGGGCAGCAGTATTATGGTGGTTATTATGTTGAAAACCGTATGGCAAAGGGCCACCTCCGGCGCGGAAAGCGGCGAATCGATAAAGCCGAAGCCTATTATTGCATTAAGCCCATAGAACACTATCATGCAGAATATAGTACCTATTATTTTGCCGGTAATGTGCACTATGGCGACCCGGCGCGCGTTCTTGGTAGTGCCTATGCTTGAAAGCAGGGCCGTTGCGCAGGTGCCAATGTTAAGCCCCATCACGAGCGGTATTGCCATGCCGTATGTTATGCAGCCCGTAAGGGAAAGCGCCTGCAAAATGCCCACGCTTGCCGCGCTGCTCTGTATTATTCCGGTGAAAACAAGGCCCACAAGCACGCCTAAGAACGGATTGTTAAACGCGGTCAGTATCCCCGTGAACTCCGGCATATCCGCAAGCGGGGCAACAGAGCCGCTCATAAGCGTCATGCCGTACATCAATATGGCAAAGCCCACGAACACGCCGCCTATGTCCTTCTTTTTCTGCGTATTGCACGCCATTATCATTATTACGCCTATAAGCGCCACTATCGGGGAAAAGTTTTCCGGTTTAAGGAGGTTTATAAAAATGCTGTCTCCGCTGATGCCGGAAAGGGAAAGTATCCATGCGGTAAGGGTGGTGCCTATGTTGCCGCCGAGTATAACGCTAACCGTCTGCTCAAGCTGCATTATGCCGCTGTTCACAAGGCCCACAAGCATTACCGTAAGGGCCGAGGACGATTGAATGGCTATTGTTATCGCCGCGCCGAAAATAAGGCTTGTGGACGTGTGCGCGGTCATTTTCTGCAATGTTGATTGCAGCTTGCTGCCGGAAAGCTTTTCAAGCCCCGCGCTCATTGTATGCATGCCGTACAGGAACAGCGCAAGCCCGCCGAAAAGCGAAATGATAGAATATACGTCCATAGTCTCTCTCCCCGTGTTTTGTAATACCCCTATAAGCCTATTTTATATTATAACAGAACTGCAGCAGAAGGCAACACAAACATTCACAGCGCGTTCATTTGCATAGCGGCCTATACTATGGTATTATTTATTATGTATATCAGTTGAAAAGGAGGGCGCTTTATGGCCCGCAACAGCTATGGCATAGCCAAACGCTCCATATGGTATGTTTTGCGGACGCTTATAATCACGGCGGCGATAGTTGCGCTGTGCTTAGGCGTATTTATAGAGGGGCTGCACATAAGCAACCTGTATATACTCGTTACGGAGGGCATGGAAAAGCGCACCGAGGCCATATTGAAATACGGCCAGACCGGCGTTGATATCGACCTTACGCCGTATTTCAGCGAAGAATATTTGAATAACGACCACGAGCTTGACAGCGGCAAATACGCGGGCTTCACTGTGGCCAGCTATGACTACCGCATTGACGTTAAGGCCGTATCCGTGCTGCCGTGGAGCAAGCGGGCGAACATGACCGTTGATGCGCGCCTTGCCGCAATAAATGCCGCCAGCGATGATACCGAGGGCGCAGCCCCTGCCGAGCTGCCGGAATGGGAAGCCGGGCGATACCAGGTGGTGTTCAAGCGCGAAGGATCCCGCTGGTACATAAACAGCATAACCCTTCTTCAGCGCGACCCCGAAACCGAAGTCAAGCCCACGCCTGACATGAGCCTTTTGAAGGACAAAGCGGAATAATATGAGCCAAGCCATGCAAAAGCTTTTCGGCACGGATACGCCCGTGCTGCTTGCACCCATGGCCGGCGTTACGGACGCGGCCTTCCGCGGCATATGCCGGGAGATGGGCGCGGATTTTTCGTATACGGAAATGGTAAGCGCGAAGGGACTGCATTATAATAACAAGAACACAGCCACGCTGCTTGACGCTTCCCCGCCGGAGCTAAGCGGCGGCTACGGCGTGCAGCTATTCGGCGCGGAGCCTGATATGGTTGCCCGCGCGGCAAAGACGCTGAGCGAAACGCAGAGCGGGCTGAAGCTTATCGACATAAACATGGGCTGCCCCGCGCACAAAATAGTTTCAAACGGGGAAGGCAGCGCCCTTATGAAGAACGAGCCGCTCGCCGCCCGCATAATAGAAGCAGCGGTAAAGGCAAGCGCATTGCCGGTTACGGTAAAGTTCCGCAAGGGTTGGGACGAGGAGCATGTGAACGCGCTCAGCTTTGCCCGCATGGCGGAGGAAAGCGGCGCAGCCATGATAACAATACACGGCCGCACGCGGGAGCAAATGTACAGCGGCACGGCGGACCGGGACATAATTGCAAAAATAAAGGCCGCCGTAAAAATTCCCGTAATAGGCAACGGAGATATATTCACAGGCCAGAATGCACTGGACATGATAAAGCAAACCGGCTGCGACGGGGTCATGGTTGCCCGCGGGGCGGAAGGCAACCCGTTTATTTTCCGGGAAATAAAGGCAACGCTCGCCAATATTCACTATGACGCGCCCTCATACGCCATGCGCATTGCCGCCGCCATTGACCACGCCGAGCGGCTGACAAAAAGCCGCGGGGACCGCGCAATAGTTGAAATGCGCAAGCATGTATCGTGGTACCTTTCCGGCATGCACGGCAGCGCCGCGCTGCGCGGACGGGTAAATAGCATAACCAGCCTTGATGAGCTTAAAGAATTGCTGAACGAGTATCTTGACACGGTAAAAGAAAAAGAGCTGCACTGAGCAGCCCTTTTTTTGCTTAAATTAAGCGTTGCTTATTTGCTGTTGGATTCTTCCATGGTGTTTTCCACGGCAGCATCTTCAACGTTGGCAATGGCGCCGCGGGCGAAAACAAGGCGGGCCTTGTCCGGACCGACGGAGATGGTGATGATATCGTCCTTAATGTTGGTAACGGTGCCGTATATGCCGCCGATGGTGCGCACACGATCGCCAACCTTAATGGATGCCAGCATATCCTTTATTTTCTTATCGCGCTTGCGCTGGGGTATGATCATAACCAGCAGCAGCACTATCATCATTATGATGAGCATACCGCTTCCGGAGAAGAACGAACCGAGAGAGGACAAAAAATCACTTCCGCCTTGAGGCATAATTGTAAACCTTCCTTTTTTCAACATATTCAGCCGCATTGGCTGCCATAAACTAACGGCGGACGTTCCGCCGCCCTTTTACTATATAATACAAAGTCCCTCCGCGTCAAGAAGAACGTTGCATACTCCCCCAAAAAGTCACAAACGCTTCAGCAGAATTCAAGCGTGCATACGCGCCCGTATTCGCCCGATGCAAGCTCCTCGGTGGTTTGCGCGCCCGTGTTTTCAAGCAATATATCTTCATTTAGCGGGCATATCATGGAAAACATAATTTCCCCCGTGCGCATGGCGGGAAGGCTTGGTATTGTGTCCCGCGGCAGCCTGAACGTAAGCGCGCCGAACTCCTCCGCAAGGGAGCTTAAAAGCCCCGCCGTGTCCGCGCCCGCAAGCTCGTATATATCCGCGCCGTAGTCCGTTTCGTTAAGCAATGCATACGCCTTGCCGTCCGAATATGCGTATTCTCCCAATCTGCGCGCTCCCTCAAGATAAATCTCCATGTCCTGCTCCGTGCGCGCCATCATGCCTATGTAATCCGCGCTGAATGCGGAATATATCTTCAGCATCTCCTCCGCCGTTGTCTCGTGTATTGGCGCGGGTATGCCGGCATCTATCCACGGCAGGCGGTATTCATCATGCCACGCAAAGGGAATATACCCAAACTGCGCATAGAAATTCACGTCCGGCTTTAATATCGCCGCCGCGGTACCCTTCTGCTTCTGCTCCGCATGGCAGGCCGTTATAAGCTGCGCCGCTGCCATATGGTGCCTGTATTCGGGCAGCGTTGCAACGCCCGCTATCATTACGCAGTTTTTCGTTCCCCCGCCCAGCATTATTGGGTAAGGTATTGCGTGCAGCGCGGCTATCATTTTGCCTTCGTAAAACGCCGCCAGCACATATTCCGCCATTGTGCGGCGGGCAAAATAATAATCGCTGTAGCCCGAGGCATCCTCCGGAAAGCATATGTTCCACACGCGCCTTGCTTCGCCGTATTCATCCGCACCAATGTGCCTTATGGTCAGTTCCATCAAATTGGTCTCCCGTCGAACTTATCTATCATATATGCCGGATAATAGGACAGCTTGGCCTTCCTAAGCCCTTCCATGCCCATGTCCTCCTCGCGGTTTATGAACTTAACGTCCGTCAATTCATGCTGCACAAATTGATTGTTTATGACCGTGTAAAGGCCCATTATCTCGTTATCGGCCTTTTCAATGTGCACAACGGCCATGTTATCGTCCATCTTCTGCCCCAGCGTAAACGCCGCAAGCTTGCCGTCTATCCTTATGCCGCCGCCGCGTATGCCCAGCACGTCCATGTGCATGAGCAGCGTTTTGATCGCACACAGCTCCATGTTGTCCGTTTCGTCGGGAGATTTTTCGCTGAGCCATTCATTGTATACGTCAACGCATTCGCCCATCATATCGCCGGTTATTTTAACGTATTCGTACCGTTCGCCGTACTGCGCCATGAACTGGTGTATATGGTTGCGCTTGGCGTGCAGCTTTTTTCCGGCTAAGTCCCTAAGGCTTTCCATTGTGTAAACATAGTCGCTGTTGTTGCGGTCATCTATCAGTTCATAGCCTGTGCAGCGCTCAAACGCGGCCCTTATGGGGCCGGATATGCCCTTGAATACGGGCGGTATGCAGTTGGAGCGCATGTATTCCGCCGCCTTATCGAGCGCGGTTTGATAATACTCAGACTCGGGCTCAACCGTAAGCGGGGCGAACATGAAGCGTTCATTGCCCCAATGCAGCAGTATATAGAGCACCTGCTCATCCTCCGCAAGCATTATGTTCCCGCCGCAGCCCCACATGAGCAGATTTGAAAAGGTGTATTCCGAGCATTCCAGCTTCCATTTTGCCGTGTAATGCTCAACCATTTGCTTCATCGATATATCTATCGGTTTGAAATCCATAAACTAAGCGTGTACCTCCGTTTTGCTTACATATATTTTAATCTATCAGCATTGATAAAATCAACCGCATTGTTTGCTTTTGCATATTATATCCGCCGCTTCGGCAAAGCCGTAGCCGCCCTCGCCATCCAGTATATATGCGGGCAAATGCGCCATTCTGTCCGCAAACGGAGCAATGTTCGCCACGCCGCAGCTCAGCGGGAACGCCGCAAACATGGGCTCATCATTGGGCGAATCGCCGAAGAACATAGCTTCACTCTCTGCGTCATCCGCATGGCAATAGTCTTTAAGATATATCGCCGCCATGTCCGCCTTTGAATACGCGCCGAACCATGCGTTTACGTGTATGCTGCTCACTTTGGCCTCCGCCCCCATGCTGCGGCAAAGCTTTGCCACGGCGTATGCCGTTTCAAGCGGGAGCTTGGGTTCATCCTCCGCAAAGTCAAACGCCGCATCGTATATCCTTGCGAACTGGTCATGCGCCATGCGCACTTTTGGGAACGCCTTCAGCACGGCGGCCTTGACCGGCTCAAGGAGCTTTTTCGGCTCCGCCGCGGCAAGCGGGTGGCGTATCATGCGCACGGCGTTATGCTCATCATAGTCATATGCAAACGCGCCGTTTTCGCATATAACGGCCTGCACGGGCCATTGGCGCAGCATCATATCGCACCAGCCTGCGGGCCTGCCCGTTACGGGGATAAGCTTAAACCCGTGTTCCTTCAGCTTCCACATGGCGGCATAGGCTTCGCCTGTCAGCTTGCCGCCGTTTGTTACGGTATCGTCCACGTCGAACAATATATATTTCAGCTTATTCAGCTTACGCGCCTCTTTTTCGCAAAATCGCTGCATGTTTGCCCATCCTTTGCGCAACAGAAGCGGCCGTAAAGGCCGCTTCATGCGCATTATGTTATAGCTTATTTGTTTTCTCCTTCGCCGTCCGCGCTCTGTTCCTGCGCTTCGGCAGCGGCCTTGGCCTCGGCTTCCGCCTTTTCCTTGGCCAGCACTTCTTCATCCGCCTTCTCTATGCGGGCGCGCCTGTCGCTGAACGTTTCAAGCTCCACGTCCTCGCCCTTGAACAGCTTTTCAAAATCGTTGCCGTCAATGTGCTCAAATTCTATCAGCGCCTTTACTATGCGCTCCATGGCGTCGCGGTGCTCTGTCAGCACGGTCTTTGCCCGGTCGTACTGTTCTTCCAGTATGCGGCGAATTTCCTTATCCACGCGCGCGGCTACTTCTTCGGAGAAGTTGCGCTGGTGTCCCCAATCCTTGGCAATGAAAACCTCTGTCTGCCCGCCAAGGAACACAGGGCCTATTTCGTCACTCATGCCGAATTCAACAACCATCCTGCGCGCAAGCTCGGTAGCCTTCTGCAGGTCGCTGTATGCGCCGGTGCATATATCGTCTAAGAATATGCTTTCGGCAACCCTGCCGCCAAGCGCCATGGCTATTTCGTCCAGTATCTTTCCGCGGGACATATGGTCGCGATCGTCCTCCGGCATGGTCATGGTGTAGCCGGCCGCCCTGCCGCGCGGAATAACGCTTATTTCGTGCACCGGGTCGCAGTTGGGCAGCACGCGCGCCACAACGGCGTGGCCAGCCTCGTGATACGCGGTTATCTTCTTATCTTCGGGCGTTATAACATGGCTGCGCTTTTCGGGGCCGACCACGGTGCGAGTTATGGCCTCCTCCAGCTCCGTCATGCCGATTTCCTTTTTCTTATACCTTGCGGCAAGTATCGCGGCCTCGTTCAGCACGTTTTCAAGATCCGCACCCGTGAAGCCCGGCGTGCGCTTTGCAAGCACCGAAAGGCTTACCTCATCGGCCAGCGGCTTGCCCTTGGCATGCACCTTCAATATGGCCTCGCGGCCCTTAACGTCCGGATAATTTACGGTTATCTGCCTATCGAACCTGCCTGGGCGCAGAAGCGCGGGGTCAAGTATATCAGGGCGGTTGGTAGCGGCGATAACTATTATGCCTTCGTTCACGGCAAAGCCGTCCATCTCAACAAGGAGCTGGTTGAGCGTCTGCTCGCGTTCGTCAT
>OGUQ01003152.1_pt1 | contig 10155 bp, 8 predicted proteins | sample 1574701 | NCBI WGS metagenome assembly OGUQ01 (sample SAMEA2582087, study PRJEB24529) | metagenome | biome: Human gut stool | place: China | collected 2011 | reverse complement strand
GGAGCGGGGAGCAGGACAGCGGTGAGAGCAGGTGTTTCGTTTGTGTTTCGGTTTTGAACAGGTGATTGCAAAACCGGCAAACCTATGGTACAATAAAACTACAGACCGATCAAAAGCCGCCTTGGCGTCGAAGATACAGCCGTTTTTGCGGCTGCTTTTCTTATATTTGGCCGCTTTTTGCCGCAGACGGCGTTTTCAGATCACACCAAATGCTGGAAGGAGATTTTTTCTATGGAGGTGAGTCACTTCTTCAGGACATGACCGCACGCGTTTTGCAGCGCCGGAAACGGACGGTGACGCTTATGGCGCACACCGTCTATGATGCGGCGGCCCTCCGCGCAGGGAGCTTTGGGATCGGTCAGATCAACGCATAATAAAATATTATAATTTAAGGATGTGTTATTTTGTTACTCTCGGGGAAAAGTCTGAAACATGACTTCATCCGTTTTGTCTCCGCCACGATGGCCTCACAGGTCGTGTTCTCGCTCTACTCCATGGTCGACGGGCTTATGGTCTCGATCGGTGTGAACGAATATGCCATGAGCGCCGTCAATCTCGCGATTCCCTTCACCAACGCGCTGTTTTCCATCGCCGTGCTCTTCGCCGTCGGCTCGTCGACGCTCATCGCCATTTTCATCGCGCAGGAGAAGCGGCGCGAGGCCAACGCCCTCTTTTCTCAGAATTTTGCCACGCTGCTGACCCTTGGCGCGGTCATCACTGCGCTCGTGCTGCTCTTTTTGGAGCCGTTTGCGTACCTTCTCGGCGCAGACGAGATCACACTTGACTATGTCAAGCAGTATATTCTCGGCATCGCGCCGTTCAGCGTGTGCTATCTGGTGTCCTACAATCTCGAAGTGCTCGTCAAGACAGACGGCTATCCGCGCTACGCGCTCTTCACGGTTATCGGCGGATGCCTGACGAACTGCGTGCTTGACTATATCGCCATTTTTCACCTCGACATGGGCGTGTTCGGCGCGGCGGTCGCCACGGGCATCTCGCAGCTCGTGACCTGTATCTCGTACTTTGTCCACTTTTTCAGCAAGAAGTGCACGTTCCGGCTGTGCAAATTTCGCTTCGACCCTCACCTTTACGCGCGCATCCTGCCCATCGGCCTGTCCGACGGCGTGACAGAGTTGTGCACGGGGCTGATGATCTTCCTCTTCAACCGCACGGTGCTCAAGTGCATCGGCACGGACGGCGTCGTGACCTACACGGTCATCGCCTACGTGACGACCATTGTCATTAACCTCATGGTCGGCATCTCGCAGGGCTCGCAGCCGCTTGTGAGCTATCACTACGGCAAAGAGGATCACACGGGCTGTCAAAAACTTCTGCGCTACGCGCTCACGACCGTCTGCATCTTCGCGCCGGCGCTGTTTCTGCTCGTCTTTTTCTTCGCGCCGCAGATCGTGCGCACGTACCTTTCGCACGCGGGCGATGAGCTCATCGCCTACTCCATCGGTGCATTCCGGCGCTACAGCGTTTCGTATCTGCTGCTGGGCTTCAACATCGTCATCGGTGGGTTTATGACCGCCATCGAGCGCCCCGTGCCCGCTATTTGTATCTCGGTCGGCCGCGGGCTGGCGCTGCAAAGTGCCGTGCTTCTTCTCCTCGCGGCGATCTTCGGCGGCGACGCAGTGTGGTATACGCCGATCTTCTCCGAAGCGATGTGCCTTGTCATGTCGCTCCTGTTCCTGCGCAGCTACCGCAGACAGACCGATATGCAGGCGTGAGCCCCGCCCAGTGCGATAAAATAAGAGAAAATAAAAAGGCCCTGGAAGCGCTGCTTCCAGGGCCTTTTGGCATCCCCGACCAGACGCTAACTGGCGGACTGACGCTTAGAAGCCAGCTATCTCATTTCATGCCGTGCAGTACACCGTCATTTACTGCCGGCCGGTTAGTTCCGCACAGATCACTTGAAAACAAAGATTTCTTCGATCGGCGCTTCGACAACCCTTGCAATATCGATCGCCAGTTTAAGTGAGGGATTGTATTGTGCCTTTTCCAGCCGCATGATGGTTTCCCGCCGCACGCCTACCTGCGCCGCTAACTGCTCTTGGGTCAAATCTTTTAATAGCCTGTACTTTTTTAATCTACATTCAAAATCCGGCACGCTTATTCCTCGCTTTCATCAAACTGTTCATCGTTATCATAATGATATAGCAGATATTCGCTAAGGAATATTTCAAGTGCTATGGAGAGAGCTATAACAATAACAAGAGCAATTAAGGTATATTCAAGGTTATCCATGAGCTTTCCCTGTCCCAAAATGAGTATTGCAAGAAAAATAATGGACAGAGAAGTTTTGTTCGCTACACTTTGCGCTTTCATTTTGTTTTCTTTGTATCGTTCATCTATAAGAGTATTTGACATTTTTCCCTCATAGAAAAATCCGAAAAAGCCGAAAAACAGGAAAAACACAAAAGGAAAAATTGTCTTGTCAACGCTGTAAGTCCAAAATCCCAAAAATCCGGCAAATCCTAATAAACCTAAAAAACCCAGTTTTGGATTTATTGTTCTGGTGGATTGCAAGGTTAATTCCCTACGCCTGTTTGCTTTAATAGATTCCAAAAACAACACAACAATATTCACAATATACAAGGTAAGAAGTACGCCGGAAATAATCATAGGCAGGTCTTGCACTCTGAAAACATATTCAGATAAATCCATAGGCACAATAAACCTTGAATTGTTACTTTACCGCACATGAGCATTTACGCAAGTTTCCAATTCTGGCTTTCTGTCTGCAGTTTTACCATATGGGCATATACACCATTCTTTTCTTCCAGATCCTTTGGTGATCCTTCTTCTGCCACGGTGCCATCAGAAAGGACAACAATTTTATCTGCTCCTGCTACGGTACGCATCCTGTGGGCGATGACCAGAACCGTTTTATCTGCGATCAGACGAGAAAGGGCTGTCTGTATCAGAGTTTCATTCTCCACATCCAGGGAAGCAGTGGCTTCATCTAAAAGAATGATCGGCGCATTTTTCAGAAATGCACGGGCAATAGAGATACGCTGGCGCTCTCCGCCGGAAAGTTCACAGCCATTTTCCCCGATATTGGTATGCCATCCATCCGGCAGTTTTTCCGCAAATTCATCCACATTGGCAAGTTTCGCAGCAGCAATGACCTGTTCATCTGTGGCGTCTTTGTTTCCGATTCGGATATTTTCCAGAATCGTATTGTCAAACAGTGTAACATCCTGGAATACGATGGAATACAGAGAAAGCAGTGTTTCCGGGTCAATTCGGGATACATCCATGCCTCCCACGGTAATCTTTCCTCTGTTAATATCCCAGAACCTTGCTGCCAGCCGGGATACGGTTGTTTTTCCGCCGCCAGATGGGCCGACCAAAGCCGTAACCTCTCCCTGTTTTGCCGTAAAGGAAACATCTTTCAATACGGTTTCTCCGGTATTGTAGGCAAACCCAACATGGTCAAAGACAATATCATACCCCTGATTGGAAAGCCTGTCGCTGCCCTGCTGGATCGGATGATCGAGAATTTCATTCATACGGGCAATGTTGGTTCGTGTACTGATGACTGCCGCAAGATTCTGGAGTGCGCCCTGCAGAGGGTCATATAAACGGGATACTACCAGAAGGAACATAAAGAATGTAAGCACGGAGAGGCTTCCTTGCATGAGCAGAACAGCTCCTGCCAGCGCAACCGTTGCAATACCAAGCTTCAGCACCAGCGATGCGGAAACCACAAAAACAGCAAGGCCGAATTCATTGAGGATGGAACGATGCTCCACGGCACGGATCTTCTTTTCCAGACCTTTTAAATATGCCTGCTCCGCATTGTTCGCTTTCAGGTCACGAACCGTTTCAATGCACTCCTGTATCCCGTCTGCGCAGGCCATCTTCACATCCATCGCTTTCTGATTCAGATTTTCCTGAATCTTTGCGGAAAATCCCACAATCGCAAAGGCAACCGGCAGAACCCATAAGGCAGCCAGTGCCATTCTCCAGTCCGTAAAGAGCAGACCAATGGAAATCAGAACTGTAGAAATGATCGAACCCGCAAGCTCAGGGATAAAATGCGAAAAACTCTGCTCCAGGAAGGTGCAATCCGCCATAATGGTACTGGTAAGATCGGCTAAATCCTTTTTCCCGAAAAAGGAAAGGGGGATTTTGCGCAGATGCTCTGCCAGGGTAATGCGGCGGATACCGCTTTCTTTGTAAGTGGCAAAATAGGTCGCATTATATTGAAAGAAAGTGGTCAGCAGAATCAGGCCGATACACACCACGCAACCTGCCACATAAAATAGAATTTTCCCACCGGGAACACCTCCGTTCATCAGATCGCTGACCATGTAATATAAAAGACCTACCGGAAACATCAAAGACAGATTCTGAAGGACACAGGCCAGGCAGCCTTTGATCAGGTCTTTTGCTCCCTGTTCAGACAGGGCATATTTTTTCTGCAGTTTTTTGATCATATCACTGCACCTCCTTTGTTACCTTCCATTGCACGGAAGTCTGGTAATTTTTCCACATACGGCTGAATATACCGTCTTTTGCAAGCAATTCGCGACTGTTTCCGCACTCGGCAACCCGTCCGTCGCAAATGACAAAAATCTGATCCACATTTGTTACGGTAGAAAGCCTGTGGGCAATCATAATCACGGTCTTTCCCTCGGAAAGTCTTGAGAAAGCAGCCTGTACGCGGCTTTCGTTATCCGGGTCAGCAAAGGCAGTGGCTTCATCCAGAATGATAATCGGAGCATTTTTCAGCATCACACGGGCAATGGCAATTCGTTGCTGCTCGCCGCCGGAAAGATAGACACCCTTTGTACCGATGACCGTATCCACACCCTGTGGGAGTTTTTCCAGAATATCATCGCATTGCGCGTGATGAAGGGCAGTCAGAACTTCCTCACGGGTAGCTTCCGGTTTTCCCATACGCACATTTTCCAGAATAGATGCCTTGATCAGACGGCTGTTCTGAAATACGAAAGACACCGTGTTCATGAGTTCCTCTTTCGGGATGTCTTTCACATTAACACCACCGATTTTTACCATTCCGCTCTGGGGATCAAAGAATCGGGAAATCAGGTTGGCAAGGGTTGTTTTTCCACCGCCGGATGGACCTACAAAAGCTACCGTCTGTCCTGCAGGAATGGTCAGTGAAATATCTTTTAATACTTCTTTTTCTCCATCATAGCTGAAATGAACCGATTTCAGTTCCACGGAAGCGTTTTGAGGATGCTTTGAATGTTTCGTTTCCTCCAGAGGCTTCAAATGCAAAACGCTGTCAATTCTCTGTAAAGCGTCATCTACGATCATGGCATTTTCACTTTGGAACATGATGCGTGTCAGTGTAACAGAAATAACCGGCGTAATAATGATATAGAAAATGAGATCCAGTAAGAAACCGGAAGTCACACCGTCTTGTGTCAGCAACAGTCCTCCGGCGATCAGTGTGGCAAAAACTCCGTTGATCGCAGCTGTATAGAACATCATCGGTATCCGAAGCTGCTTGGTATAGGCGATCACCCATACTTTATAGCGGTCAATGGAGTCTTTAAACTTCTTAAAGGAAAAGATCGTCTGGCCAAAGGTTTTTACCACCGGAATCCCACGGACATACTCTACCGCTTCATTGGACATATCATCCAGCGCATTCTGGTATTCTTTCATCTTTTCCTGCATCTGCTTTCCGGTCATTGCCATCATAATCAGAAAGCCCAGCACAACCGGAACAAGGCTCAACAGTCCCAGTCTCCAGTCAAACACGAACAACAGCACCAAAAGACCGCAGGGGGTTGCAATGGCATTGGCTCTGTCGGGAAGCTGATGAGCGAGATAGGTTTCGGTGGCTGCACTGGATTCGTTGACGATTTTGCGCAGTTTTCCGCTGCCAAAACTCTCGGCAAATCCAAGAGGAAGCTTAACAATATGCTCCATGGTCTGGATACGCAGGTTTGTGGCAATACGAAATGCCCCTAAATGGGAACACATAAGCCCGGCTATGTAGACAAGCACCGCCAGGACAGCAAACAATACTGCCATCCAGCCATTGCCAGTCAGGTTCTGTGCCTGGCCAAAATCTGGTGCCACCTCCAGTACTTCCTTGATCATTTTCCAGATGTAATAGAATGGCACCAGAGCAATCAGGGCACTGATTGCAGAAAGCACCCAGGAAGCATAGGTCAGGTACTTATGGCTGCCTGCAATTTCCAGCAGGCGTGATAAATTGGATTGTTTTTTCAAAAAAATTCCTCCTTTTCTTTGTGTTTATGATAAAGAGAACACGTCTATGTTCTTACAATATCCGAATTTAGATTAGTTTCAGCTAACTATCAAGCAAAAATTATAAGGCATTACTGCCCCATAATTTTCATCCATCCCGCTGTATAAAAGGCGCGCATTTCTCTGACGTAGTTTTCGGCATCTTTGAGCGGCATTTCGTGGATGATCAATTCAAAAAAAGTATGAAACATTCCGGTGATCAGAATATGCTCCAGCGAAGGATCGATATGCGGAGAGGGCCTTCCAAGCTTCCTTAAAACCTCCTGATAGGCATGAGTCCCTTCCACTTCAATCTCCACCATTTCATCAATTAGCCCGGCAAATTTTGTTCCTTCCGAACAGCAGAGGATCAGTTTACATTCCTCTAAATGTTCGTACGCATAATAGAGAATATCGTACATGCAGATTCCCGAAATATCACTCATGACTTCCGGCTGCTGGGCAGCTGGTAGTTCGGCGAACTCCTGCTGTGCCTTTATAAAACGTTTGAGAATATATTCGTAATGCTCACCAACGATGGCTTCAAAAAGTTCTTCTTTACTTTTATAATATCCGTAAAAGGCTCCGGTAGTCATTCCCACGGATTTCACAATATTCCGCAGGGAAGCGTCTTTATATCCTTTTTCTAAAAATTCTGCTTTCGCTGCCCGGTGGATATTTTCTAAAGTCGTTCCATTTCCGTTTATTTTGCACACCTCCTATATAACAGTGATATATAACACTGTTATAATTTTAGTCTCTAAAAATTATTTTGTCAAGAGCAACAAGAAATAGTTGCATAAAAATAGCAATCCAAACAGCATTCTGTACTTTATTACTGATAAAATTTTTAAATACTGGTTTTGACAAAAGTTTCATTTTTTCTAATAAATGATAAGCAGGGTGGAGTTTGTTCTCACACCCTGCTTTGTGATTATCATGAACTACTCGAAGATCTTCTTCACTTTTTCTTTCAGCCTGTCCATATGCCTGTAAACCGCCTTTTCGGTAATCTTCAGATACCTGGCTATTTCATGAGTGCTATACCCCTGGATCTTCATCAGAACGATCTGAAGGGTAAGCCTGTCCACGGTGATCAGCACATGTTACAATTCCTGATTTTCAATACGATCCAGGAAGTCCTGTACTGTTTTTGGTTCTGCCTGATCTGTGGATGCTGCAACAGTATCAAGGTATGTACCTGTTTCCTGCACACGCTCATAATAGCGTCTGTCTGTATTAAATGCCTGACGGTCATAGAGACGGATTGCTTCAATCATATCTTCAGAAGCACCGCTGTCTCTTAAAATCTTTTCTTCTTTCTCTTTCCAGAGCTTCCATTTGCGCTCTGCTCTTCCATGGTTATATGCCATTTTCCTTACCTCCAATCTGATTTGTTTGAAAACTCAGATTGGAAAGGGCGGAGAACGGCAGCCGATACCGGAAGAAGGCTTGTCCTTTTTTCCGACAAATATCGACAAACAAAAAACCGCAAAGGCTGTTAAACCTTTGCGGCAGTAAGAAAAATAAGAACTATGCTGTAGAGCTAAAACTTCTACATTAGGGGCGTGAGAGTACCACCAACAGCAGAAGATTTTTTTGAGAGGCTATCCTCATTCCTGTATGAAATTATGTAGGTAGTTGCTGCTTTGGATAAGCAGCGGGGTGGCTGAAGCAGACCAGCACATAAAAAATCCCTCCAAACCCAAAACGGGTTCAGAGGGAAGATGTGTAATAAGGCATGATGAAGCCGCCCACCGAAACACCGTTTTTTTTATTCGGTGGGCTTATCCTTTATCTCTTTTGACAGGGCAGAAATCTCGTTTTCCTGATTTCTAAAGGCAGCCTTTTTCAACCGTTCAAAGCTTTCATTACTGATTACATGTTCTATACGGCAGGCATCGACCTCTGCAGTTTCTGGATCAACACCTGCTGCGATAAGCTGTTCTGTAAAGAAGCAATGACGTTCATAAATCTTTTCGGCAACCTCGCGGCCCACATCGGTCAAATGGAGAAGGTGATCTTCATCCATTATGAGAAAGCCGCCGTCTTTCAGGGTGTTGACCGCCACACAAACACTCGGTTTTGACACTCCCATGTGCCGGGCAACATCTACGGAGCGCACCATACCCATTTTCTTATGGAGAACAAGGATGGTTTCCAGATAGTCCTCCCCGGACGGAGTTATTACGGGCTTCATAAACTCTTTGCTTTCCTTCGTCTGTTTTTTTTGCAATTCTTCCCATGCTTCACGAATAACCAATGAAAACATCCATGTGCGCCCCCCTTTCTTCTTGCTAGCAGATGATTTCCAAATACTCCCAGTGTTATGCTCCTGCATATACCAATTACACAGTCCATCCAAGGCTTTCCTGCTGAATATGATACAACTTTTCATACAGCCCTTTCTTTTTCATCAATTCTCCATGCGTTCCTTGCTCGACCAGTTTACCATCTTTCAAAACGATGATCTGGTCGGCATCCACCACAGTACGGAGCCGGTGAGCAATCATAATGACCGTCTTACCCTCCACCAGCTTTGCAATGGCCCGCTGGATTAAAACCTCGTTCTCCGGGTCAAGAGATGCTGTTGCTTCATCAAGAAGAATAATCGGGGCATCTTTCAGCAGAGCGCGGGCAATGGAGATTCGCTGACGTTCTCCGCCAGAAAGAGTGCTGCCGTTCTCCCCCAAGATAGTCTGATAACCATCCGGCAATCGCTGGATAAATTCGTTACAGTACGCTGCCTTTGCCGCCGCCATGACCTGCTCTTCGGTAGCGTTCATGTTGCCTACACGGATATTGTTAAAAACAGTATCATTGAACAGGGTCACATCCTGGAATACAAAGGACATACAGCGCATCAGGTGTTCCGGTTCAATGGTGCGGACATCCATACCACCAATGGAAATCTGACCTTTTCTTACATCCCAAAAGCGGGCAATGAGTTTGGAAATTGTGCTTTTGCCGCTACCGGAAGGCCCTACTAGGGCTGTTACGCTGCCAGTTGGAATAGAAAAAGATACATCCTTGATAACATCGTCCCGGTTATATCCGAAAGTGACATTTTTCAATTCAATGTCATAGTTAGCCATATCCTTATCTTCGCCCTCCATAACAGGGGTGGTCAGCAGGGTACGCATACGGTTGGTAACAGTCCCCAAATGAAACAGAGAGGTTAACTGCGAAAGGATGGCAAGGATTGGGCCGTAAATCTGCGTGGAGAACATGAACAGCACCAGCAAAGGAAGCAGTTCAATTTGCCCACCAGTTATCAGTACCGTTCCAATAAAAATGGTGATACCAAGACCTGCTTGCAGAACCAGGCTGGCTCCCTGAACCAGAATACCAGAGGCCAGTTCCACCCTGATGGCGATTTTTCTCATGGCTTGGAGTGCTTTGTCCAGCGTGGAGAAACGGGAACCGCTAAGGCCGCAGGATTTAATAATTTTGATACCTTCCAGGTATTCCTGAATCTGGCTGGACGCCTCCAACTTCACATCCACCTGTTTATCAAACAGACGGAGTTGCAGCTTGCGTCTGCACCAGATGATAAGAAATGTGACCGGCATCGTACAGAAAATCGCAAGGGCCATTCTCCAGTCAAAAAATGCCAGACAAATGCAGGTCAGGGTGACAGAGATAATATTTGCGATCAGCGGCGGAATGGTACTGCTGAGCATGGATTCCATGCTGCTGCAATCCGCCATCATGTTTGTGGTAATATCAGATAAATCTTTTGTGTTAAAGAAGCTCATGGGGAGCTTGCGAAGATGTTCTGCGATCCGAAGTCTGGTCGTGCTGGCCTCTTTATAAGAAGCAATGTAGGTTTTTCTATAATCGTTTTTCGCGGCCAGGAATACCAGAATAGCCGCCACCAGCCCCAGGCCCAGCAGCTTCCACAACGCGGCCCAC
>OGUQ01003150.1_pt1 | contig 10157 bp, 9 predicted proteins | sample 1574701 | NCBI WGS metagenome assembly OGUQ01 (sample SAMEA2582087, study PRJEB24529) | metagenome | biome: Human gut stool | place: China | collected 2011 | reverse complement strand
GATTCCACCAGCATGTGGAAAACACCGAGCCGTACTACGTTCTCAAGGGAAAGGGAATCTTTGAGGACAACGATCACACTGAGACCGAGATCCACCCGGGCGATGTCTGTGTCATCGAGGTTGGCCAGAGCCACGCGATCAAAAATCCTTTTGATGAGCCGCTTGAGATCATGGCACTTGTGATCAATGAGCGTGGAAAAGAGATCTAAACCCGCGCGTCCCAGTCCATCCGAAGCAGGAACACGATAAAGATGATCGAACTCAGCGTCCACGTCAGCGGGTACGCTGAGGAGATCGTCCGGAAGACGGGAATGATCCGGATCGCGATCGTCACGTAGAGCACGCGGATACCGCACCAGCAGATCAGCATCGTAAACATCGGGACAATGGATTTTCCCACGCCGCGGAGTACTCCCGTCGCGCAGTTGGAAAACGCCAGCAGAAAGAAAAACAAGGCAACCGTTCTTCCGTGGATCGTTCCGAATTCGATCGCTTCCGGCACATCCACAAAGATCCGAAGCAGGATCGGAACCCAGATAAAAAGACAGATTCCTACAAGCTCCGCCATCGCCATTCCGAACGCCACACCCATCACGGAACCTTTCTTCGCGCGGTCCGCTTTCCCGGCGCCGAGATTCTGGCTCACAAAGGTTGTCAGCGCCATGGACATGCTCATGATCGGAAGAAAGGCAATCCCCTCAAGCTTCGCGAAGGCCCCCTGTCCGGAGATTGCAAAAGCTCCGAAGGTATTGATATTTGACTGGACCACAAGATTTCCGACACTGATCACGGAGTTCTGGAGTCCCGTCGGAAGTCCCTGTGTGATCACCTGACGGATCATGGAGCCATTGAAGCGAAGCTCCTTAAAATGGATCGTCGCAGCCCCTCCATCCTTCACCATGCGGATCATGCATAATAAAACACTCAATCCCTGGGCGATCACCGTGGCAACAGCAGCGCCTGCGGCACTCCACTGAAATCCCGCCACAAAGATCAGATCCAGGATCATATTCACTACAGAAGAAAAGATCAGATAATACAGGGGATGGACACTGTCCCCCACTGCCCTCATGATGTTCATGCAGATATTGTACATGATGACGGTGGAGACACCGGCAAAATAGATTCCGAAGTACAGTCTCGCCTCCCCCATCACGCTGTCCGGCGTGTTGAGCCAGCCGAGAAGGATCGGAACAAAAAACAAACCGATGAGCGTCGCGAAAACCGAGAACACGATTCCCAGAAGAAAGTTTGTGTGTACCGCGCACCGTAATTTTTCCTCATCCTGTGCCCCGAAGTATTTCGAGATCACGACACCGCCGCCCACAGCGATCCCGGCAAAAAACGTGATCACCGACATATTCACATTCGATGATAAGCTCACCGCCGCGAAGGCATCATTGCTCGCGAAATTTCCGACGACCCAGGCATCCGCCATATTGTAAAGCTGCTGTAAAAGCTGTCCTAAAAAGATTGGGATCATAAACCTGAAAAGTCCTCGTCCGATCGGACCTTCTGTCAGATTCCCATCCTTCTTCCCACTACCGGCTCCTGCCCTTTTCCGGACTAATCCCATGCCATTTCCTCCCTCAGTATCAGACCATTCGTCCTTCATATGCTTCAGGTATTGTCCGCATAGTACGGACTTTTGTCGTTTAAGTGACACATTGTAACTAAAATAATCGTATCATGTATGACCAGGGATGTCAAGTGACGGAACGGTCCCTGATCTTATGAAAACCAAAGGAGACTTTTCTTATGCCGCAGATCAAAAAAATCACTGATCTCACAGCGCCGGAACTCGATCTTTTTTCCAGATATTCCGAGTCCCAGCTTTTCCATATCAACGAACCGAAACCGGGGATCTTCATCGCAGAAAGCCCGAATGTGATCGAGCGCGCCCTCAATGCCGGGTATGAACCGCTCGCTGTCCTCATCGAAGAAAAACAGGCCGACGACCTGATCCCGAAGCTCTTTTTTGCTTACCCGGAGCTTCCTGTGTACACCGCAAAATTCGATCTACTGACAAATCTCACCGGCTTTGCCTTAACCCGCGGCCTGCTCTGCGCCATGAAGCGAAAGATCCTGCCGTCTGTGGCGGAGATCTGTGAGGGAAAACACCGGATCGCTGTCCTTGAGAATGTCATGAATCCCACAAATATCGGGGCGATCTTCCGCTCTGCCGCGGCCCTTGGAATGGACGCGGTGCTCCTGACCTCCGGCTGCAGCGATCCCCTCTACCGGAGAGCCGCCAGAGTCAGCATGGGAACCGTCTTCCAGATTCCGTGGACCTTTTTTCCGAAAAACGCGGATCTCTCCTGCGGCGGACTTGAAGCGCTCCGATCTTTAGGGTTTCAGACGGCTGCCATGGCACTGAAGGAAGATTCCGTTTCCATTGATGATCCGAAGCTTCTGGCTGCTGAAAAACTCGCCGTGATCTTAGGCACCGAAGGGGACGGCCTCGCCTCCGCAACCATCGGCGGGTGCGATCATACGGTCATGATCCCGATGGCCCATGGGGTAGATTCGCTGAATGTGGCGGCAGCCAGCGCAGTGGCATTCTGGGAGTTGACGAAAAACAGAAAGGATATGATATCATGAAAAAACACGCATTATTCTGCATGGTTCTTGCAGGTACTCTTATGGTCGGTGGATGCGGTCAAAAAGCTGCTGACTCCACCACTGCCACCGCGCAGGTGACCGAAACGTCCGACTCCGCTCCGGCTGACAAACCGGACGGTGCTCCGGGCGATAACTCCGATAAACCCGGAAATCCGCCGGACGGAGGTCCGGGAGGTCCCGGAGGCCCGTCCGGACAGAGTGCTGCTCCGACATCCTACAAGGCAGTCTCAAGCTACTCCACCGATACTGAGGAGGATGGGAAGACCTACACTTCCACAGGAGCTGATGAGAGCGCAGTCCTCGTCACCGACGGCGCGACCGTCACCTTAAAAAATTTCACGATGGACCGCAACTCCGCTGACAGCACCGGAGGCGATAGCTCCAGCTTTTACGGAACCGGTGCCGCGGCACTTGCCGCCAACGGCAGCCTGACACTGACCGGAGGCACCATCACTACCGATGCAAAAGGCGGTGCAGGTGTCTTCAGCTACGGCAACGGCAATGTCACCGTATCCGACACCACCATCACCACAAAGCAGGATACCTCCGGCGGTATTCATGTGGCAGGCGGCGGCACACTCACTGCCACGAACCTCACCGTTGAGACAAACGGTGAATCCTCCGCGGCGATCCGGAGCGACCGCGGCGGCGGTACCATGACCGTCGATGGCGGTACCTACACCTCCAGGGGAACCGGCTCCCCGGCAGTCTACTCTACCGCCGACATTACCGTCAACAACGCGGCGCTCACTGCTGAAAACTCTGAGGCTGTCTGCATTGAGGGGCTGAACTCCCTTTCTCTCACAAACTGTTCTCTCTCCGGAAACATTCCGGAAAATGAACAGAATGACTGCGACTGGACCGTCATCCTCTATCAGAGCATGTCCGGTGACTCAGAAGTCGGCGAAAGCAAATTTTCCATGGATGGCGGCAGCCTGACCTCCTTAAACGGCGGCCTCTTTTATACGACAAACACGGAGAGTTCCTTCTATCTTAAGAATGTGGATATCACCTACTCCCCGTCCAATAACTTTTTCTTAAAATGCACAGGAAATGCCAACAAACGCGGCTGGGGCCAGTCCGGAAATAATGGTGCCGACTGCACCTTTACCGCAGATTCCCAGGAAATGAGCGGCGATATCCTCTGGGACAGCATCAGCAATCTGAATCTGAAGCTCACAAACGGCACCATCTTGACAGGCGCCATCCTTCAGGATGAGACAAATGCCGGTGACGGCGGTAACGGAACCTGCGACGTCACCATCGACGCCCTCTCCGCCTGGACCGTAACCGGAAACAGCACCGTCACCTCCCTCACCTGTAACGGCTCCATCACAGGCGATGACGGCAAAAGCGTGACGATCGCCGGCACAGACGGCACTGTATTTGTGCAGGGTACTGGCAAATATACGATCACGACCGGTTCCTACAACGAATAATCATATAATCAAGCTCTTTGGAAAAGGCAGAGCAGCTGACGCCCAAGCGTCAGCCCTCTGCCCTTTTGTTGTCATATAAGTTCACATATTGCACCCACGTCCGAAGCCTGTCTGGCGCGTACCTTCCGCCAAGTTGAAACTCCTGACACTACATTACTCCACCTCCATCGACGCATCCTTCAATCTGCAGTACAAATTGGAGTCCCCACTCTCCGTATATGTTTCAAAGGTCCCCTCAACGTTCACATCTGCATTCTCTTCCGGATACTCATCTGGATAAGCATGGGATCCGTCATCCCACACAAACTCCATTCCCTGGGCACAGCATGCCGTGGCATCCTGGATAATACAGTAATGGTAATACTTTTTCGTGTCTTCCGAATAGACCGTATAATAGATTCCCTCCATCCGGAATGTCTTTCCTTCATATTTTTCCGGCTCCATCATCATCTGATAGACCGTGGCATAGACCATATCACTGCTCATCTCCGTAAGGTCGTAATCGACGGTGCTGATATTGTTGGCAAAAGCCGCTGTTTCCCCACTTTGTGTGTCTTCAGGGCTATTTCCATTTTCCAGTGATTCTTTGTCTTCCGTACCTTTCACCTTTCCATTATCCTGACCGACTCCTGATACGCTTTCTGCTGTCCTGCTCTCCAGAACACCACTCACGGAATTTTCTTTATTATAATTCCCCGTGTTCGCGCTCCCTGCCGACTTCGTCTCCCCGGCGCATCCAGTAAGCAGGAGTATACTTGATACGAGCAGTAACACCGGAAAGCGGAAGTCCCATCGGAAGGACCACATGGGGTTTTGTTCACAACCATGACGGTACTGAATCGTTGTATTTTTTCTTTTTCTCTTCATGCTCATGACCTCCCCACTATTTTCCCAGCCAGACAGCTGATCCCAAACGCGAGCATATCCGCCGCAACTATGGTAGATCCCACCGGTGTTCCCGCAAGGATCGAAACAAGAATCCCAAGAAACGCGCAGATGACCGAAAGGATCACCGAGCACACGGTAACACGCAGGAATGTATGAAAGATCCGCATCGCCGACAGCGCCGGAAAGATCACCAGCGCCGAGATCAGAAGCGATCCCACAAGATTCATCGCAAGAACGATGATCACCGCCGTGATGACCGCGATCAGAAGATTATAAAGATCAGTCTTCATTCCGGTCGCTTTCGCAAAGGTCTCATCAAATGTCACGCAGAAAATCTTATGATAGAACAGTACAAAAACAGCAAGTACCACCACCGAAAGGACACAACAGAGTCTCACCTGCCCTCCCGTCAGCGTCAGAATCGATGTGGACCCAAACAAGGTACTGCAGACATCGCCGGAAAGATTTGGTCCGGTGGAAAAAATGTTCATTAAAAGGTACCCGAATGCTAATGCTCCCACCGAAATCATGGCGATCGCTGCATCTCCCTTGATTTTCGTATTCTGCCCTGTCCTTAGAAGCAGAATCGCGCAGATCACCGTGACCGGCAGGATAAATACCATATTATTCGTAAAATTCAGGACAGATGCCACCGCCATCGCGCCAAATGCCACATGGGAAAGCCCGTCTCCGATATAGGAAAACCGTTTCAACACCAGCGTGACCCCCAACAGGGAGGAACATAACGCGATCAGAACTCCCACCACCAGGGCGTACCTCACAAACGGATACTGAAAATATAACTGTAATTTTTCTATCATAAGCTGCATAATTTTAATCCCACTTTCTCTCGGCTTCCTGCAGACATGATCCCAGGATTGATGTCCGCGAGATACTCCTGCTTTGTTCCATAAAACATGGATTTTCCGATATGAAGGATATGACTGGCATACTGCAGGGCTGCCCGGATATCATGAGTGATCATAATGATCGTGATCTCATCCTCATAATTCAGCCGTTCAATCAGGCGGTACATCTCCTCAGACGCGTTTGGATCCAGACCGGATACCGGCTCATCGAGGAACAGAAGCTTTCCTGTCGCGCAGAGAGCCCGGGCTAACAAAACTCTCTGCTGCTGCCCACCGGAAAGTTCGCTGAAACATCTCTCTGCCAGCCCGATGATCTCCATTTTTTCCATCATCTCCACCGCGCATGCTTTTTCCTTTTTGCTGTAAAACGGCCGGAGACCGCAGCGCGGCTGGCATCCGGAGAGAACAATCTCTCTCACAGATGCCGGAAAATCCTTTTGAATGCCTGTCTGCTGCGGCAGATATCCGATCTCATTTTCTGTCAGCCCGTCCCCAAGAAGGATCTTCCCGCTTACAGGCGGCAGTAAATGAAGCAGTGTCTTCATAAGCGTAGACTTTCCCGCCCCGTTCTCTCCGACAATGCACAGATATTCTCCTCTGTTGATCGAAAAATTCAGGTTCTTTAGAATTGCTCTGTTGTCGTATCCTACCGATAAATTCTGACAGGTCATTTGTGCCATGATATTTGCTCCTACTGTAATGCTTCTTTTAATACTTCCAGGTTCTTTTCCATGGCGGAAAGATATGTCTCTCCGTTAGCAATATCGTCCGATGTCGTCGACTGCATGGAATCCAGTGTCAGGATCTTCTGATCCTTTGTCGCCGTATTCTCAATGATCGTCTTTGCGATCTTCTGGTCGGATTTTTCGATGGTCATAATGTTTTTCAGTCCAAGCTCATCGACCTTCTTTGCGAGGAATGAGATCGTCTCAAAGCTTGCCTCACTCTCCGCTGAACAACCAGCAAATGCCGCGTAATAGCTTAATCCATAATCATCGACAAGATAACGGAACGGGAAACGGTCACCGAAAAGAAGTGTTTTCTGTTTTGCGTTGTCCACTGGCTCCTGATACTGTGCGTTAAGGTCATCCAGTTTTTCTTCATACGCAACCATGTTTGCGTCATAAATATCCGCTCGTTCCGGATCGATCTCCTCAAGCGCCTCTGCGATCGCGTTGCAGAGCTGCTTTGTATTTTTAAGAGAAAGCCATACATGCTCATCGTACTCTTTCTCCTCATGCTCCAGCATATCCTCTTTGATCTCATCTGCAGTCATGTCTGCTGGATAATAAGTCGGCCAGTTGTCCATCTCCTCGGAAAGGGCATCAAAGCTCTCGTTTCCTGCGTATATGTGGAAGTGTTCAGCCTTTCCAGGGGCGATTCCATGATCGCTGAACTGGACATATCTCGGCGCCTCGTCAGATCCGCTTGTCTTCTCGAAGAAATAGCGCACACCTCTGCTGCCGGACTTATAATCGTAAATCTGGTATCCCCGGTACTCATAGGTACCTTTTGCAGCATTTCCGTCTTTCGTAAATTCCATTGTGCCGTTTGCACCATCAATTACAATTTTCTCGACATCCGTCTTATATCCTGTCTCATAATACTGTTTATACTCTTCCTCAGTCTTCTCCCCGGATTCCGCTTTTTTCTTCATCACTTCATTAAGATCTCCGTTTTCAAGGTATGGGTATACCGACTGCCAGTCCCCAGTCCAGTCTTCAAGGCTCCGATCCTGTACGTCGCTGTCAGCAAAATGGGAATATCCGTGGTTATGTCCCTCCTCATTCTGCATTCCCGGCATCGCCTCTTCCGTCTTGATCGTATCTTTCAATACATCGAGAAGGTTAATGACCTTCATGTCCTTATTGACCGCTTCCTTTAAAGCACCATCAACCCATGTATCGGATTCTCCCCCGACATACACGAAGAGATCACAGTCGGAGATCTTCATAATATCTTCCGCCGTAGGCTGATAACTGTGCAGATCCACACCATTATCAAGAAGCAGTTTCAGATCCATATTGGAAGCTTCATCTCCAGCGATCTGCTTTACCCAGTCATATTCCGGAAAGATCGTCGTCACGACCCTGATCTGTTTATTCTCTGATACTGCCTGTTCTGTTGTTTCTTCCTGTGATACAGCAGCTTCTGTTATTTCTGAATTTTTCTGTCCGCAGCCAGAAAGGCTGAGTGCGGTCAGGGCAGCGAATGCCGCCATTGATAATTTTAATCTATTTTTCTTCATGAATAAAACCTCTTATTTCTGTAATTGTCAATACCTCTTCACGATCTCACAAAAATCGTTGTTACTGCTCGTTCTTTACGTATATAGCAACGATTTGTCTGGATTATGATGATATCTGATATATTGAAATCCATATTTTTTAAAATTAGGCACACGAAAGAAAGGTATGTTTTTTACAAAACACCCCCCTGTCTGATACCAAAGAGATTTTATTCAATCATTCAGTCTTACCTTTTGTCTGATCAGGGACATTGCCGGAATCTGGCAGAAATCCCATGCATGTGCTGCAAGAATACATGTAAATATGACAAATGTTCCATCTGGCAGATCTGCCCCAGTTCCAAGGTATTTAATCGTCTGCTCCACCTGACGCACACAGGCACATATTGGGCAGTCTTCCCCTGTACAGATGTGATTTTCTTCCTTTGCAACATAGAATAGAGAGAACCATGTGACCAGAATAAACATCACACACAGAATCATCGCAGATCTTTTTCTCGTCCTTGTACTCATGCTTCTCTCCTTTCCTGAAAAACTGTCTGTATGACACTTTTCATCTTGTAATACTATACAAATTTTTCATTTCTGCATTTCTCACAGATTCCATAGAAAACAATCCTAAATGGATCCACCTCAAATCCATGGTCTTTTATCATATGCTGTCGAAGTTTTTCTACTTCTTCGCAGTGCAAGTGGATCAGCCTTCCGCACTTCTCGCATTTGCAGTGATAACACGGTTCCTGATTTTTCCGGGAATGCTCACCCATATACTCAAAGCAGGCACTGCTGGTTCCATCGACCACATACTTCGCGACCGTACCGTCCTCCACCAGTCGTTCCAGATGGCGATATACGGTCGTCGTTCCAATGGCGATGCCTTTCTGGGCAAGTGCGTCACAGATCTCATTCACCGTAACATGTCTGCCCTTAACCGATTCCAGAAAGGTAAGAAGTTCGGTCATTTGTTTCGTTCTGTACTGAAGCTTTCCCATACCGAATCCCTCCTTCAATTTGAAAACCTCTTTCAAATTAGCACAAGTTTATTTTCATGTCAAGTATAATTTGAAAATCATTTCCAATTTTAATCTGATGTGCAGGCATGCCCTCTTGAATCCTTTGTTTGATATTTTTTTAACAATTTCTTCCATTTTCGTTGTATCCACAACATACATTTTATTTTGGTTATGCTATACTTAGCCCATTCCATAACAAACCAAGTAACTGTTCAGTGCCTCACAGTTACGGGCAAAAATCCATTCCTAATCGGCTTCTCCGATGGGATTTTTGCCTTCAAGCCTGTGTTTTATTACGGTCAGCGCAGCGAGTGCGCATACCCACTGAACAGTTACCAAACCAACACAAATTTGCAAATACAGGAGGTACCCCATATGACTCAGACCATCAACCCAAGAAAAGCAGCGATCATCGGCTGCGGCTTCGTTGGCTCCGCCACTGCCTTCACTCTTATGCAGAGCCGCCTCTTCTCCGAGCTCGTCCTCTTAGACGCCAACGAAGCAAAAGCCGACGGCGAGGCAAAGGATATCGCCCATGGGATCCCCTTCGCCGGTCAGATGAAGATCTATGCCGGAACCTACGATGACATCGCTGACTCCGCCATCATTATCATCACCGCCGGCGCCAATCAGAAACCCGGCGAAACAAGATTGGATCTCGTCCATAAAAACGTAGCCATCTATAAAAGCATCATTCCGGAGATCTCCAAACGGGACTTTCAGGGCATTCTCCTCATCGTCTCCAACCCGGTAGACATCCTGACCTACACGGCCCTGAAGCTCTCCGGCTTCCCGGAAAACCGTGTCATCGGTTCCGGCACGGTCTTAGACACTGCCCGCTTAAAATATGCTTTAAGTGAGCATTTGGGTGTCGACAGCCGCAGCGTCCACTCCTTCATCATCGGCGAACATGGTGACAGCGAGATCGCCGCGTGGAGCAGCACCAACGTGTCCGGAATCCCGCTAAACACCTTCTGTGAGATGCGCGGTCACTATAACCATGATGCAGCCATGGACCGCATCGCCGAAGAGGTAAAAAACAGCGCCTACGACATTATCTCCAAAAAACAGGCCACCT
>OGUQ01003147.1_pt1 | contig 10160 bp, 5 predicted proteins | sample 1574701 | NCBI WGS metagenome assembly OGUQ01 (sample SAMEA2582087, study PRJEB24529) | metagenome | biome: Human gut stool | place: China | collected 2011 | reverse complement strand
TGAAAATCGTTACTGTTTCGTTACCTATTTGAAATTTTGAAAGCAAAGTAGCTGAAATATAAGCGGTTAGAGTTATAGGTTCAAAACCCTCGCTTTCCGCAGAAAAGAGGATGTGTCCACCAAATATCATGACACACCCTCTTTTTCTATGTCGTCACTGATTTAGTGCCGATATGGAACTGACAACTTCACACATACAGTTTATCAAAGAACATGCAACAGACGATTTAACCCGCCTGTTGCTTTCCGCTGCCAAGTATCCCGGAATGGATATTCCCTTTTTAGTCGATCAGATTGCTGTCCGAAGGCAGATCCGGGAGAAGTTGCCGTCGTGGTTTGAGAACGGACAATTGGTTTTTCCAGCTAAGATTGCGGCGGAACAGTGTTCATCTGAACAGACAGCAGCTTATAAACAGGAACTGATTGGTGAAAGTTGGACCATTTGCGACCTGACGGGAGGACTGGGAATCGATAGCTATTTTCTTTCCCGAAAGGCGAAACAATTGACTTATATAGAACGTTTTCCTGTTTATTGTGAAGCCGCGAAACATAATTTTTCTGTCTTGGAGGCCAACAATATAACGATCATAAATGCTGATGCCGCCCAAGTTGTTGATACCCTTCCGGAGGTCGATGCTTTCTATATCGATCCTGCACGCCGAGGAGAATCCAACAAGCGGGTTTTTGCTTTGCAGGATTGTGAACCTAACCTGCCCGGACTGTTGCCGGCGCTTCTGAAACGTTCCCCGCATGTCATTGCAAAGCTTTCGCCGATGGCAGATATACAAATGACTTTGGAGTTGTTGCCGGGGACGACATCCGTGCATGTCCTTTCGGTTAGGAACGAATGCAAGGAACTGCTTTTTGTGGTGGAACGAGAGACTGATGGCAGAGAACCGTCAGTCCGGTGCATCAATTTCGGACTGGATGGAATGCAATCTTTCTCTTTTACATTAGAAGAGGAACGTAGCGCCGTATTGGTTCCTGCCGGTCAGGTAGGTACATATTTGTATGAACCGAATGCCTCGGTTTTAAAAGCCGGCGCATTTAAGCAGATTGCCGTCCGGACGGGAGTGAAGAAGTTGCAGGTGAACAGCCATCTATATACATCGGACCATTTAGTTTCCGACTTTCCCGGTCGCAGATTCCGAGTGGATGAAGTGCTGTCTTTTACCGGAAAACTCTGTAAAGGACTATCAAAGACAATCCCCCAAGCAAATATAACCGTGCGTAATTTTCCTCTCTCCGTAGAAGAACTGCGTAAGCGGACGAAGATCACCGACGGAGGCCATGTCTATCTCTTTGCAACTACCTTGGTGGATGGAGAAAAGGTGCTGGTCAAGTGTTCCAAAGCCTGATCGATCAGGTGAATAACATCAGCACCAATTGTGCTGAAATCACGCGGATAAACATTGAAAGCGGATAGACGGTGGCATAAGAAACGGAGGGTTCGTCGCCATCGACAGTCGTGTTGGCATAGCTCAGTGCCATCGGGTTTGCCATGCTCCCGCAGAGCATACCCACGTTGTGCGCATAATCGAGTTTGAAAAATTGCGAAGCTATGAAACCGACGATCAGCACCGGCACGATCGTCAGCAGAAATCCAAGCCCGATCCAAAGCAATCCTTCTGCCCGAAAAACCGTTTCGAAGAAATGTACACCCGAATCGATCCCCAATCCCGCTAAATAAATAATGATCCCCAGTTGACGAAGCATCAGGTTGGCACTCATTGTCGTGTAGGTTGTCAGGTGGAAACGAGGGCCGAATGCGCCCATCAGGATTCCGACGATGATCGGGCCTCCGGCGATCCCTAATTTGACTGGCGTACTCATCCCTAGTAACGTGATCGGCAATGCTCCTAACAGCATCCCCAGCGATATACCAATGAAGACAGCCAAGAGGTTCGGATTGTTTAACCGCTTGATCTCATCCCCTAAAATCTTTCCGACTGTGTTTACCGAATTCGCTTCTCCCACGATAGTCAACCGGTCACCGATTTGCAGGCGCAGGTCGGGAGAGGCCAGCAGGTCTATACCGGCACGGTTCACACGCGTAATATTGATACCGTAGAGGTTGCGAAGGCGGAGAGAGCCTAATTTCACACCGTTCACCCGGTTGCGTGTCACCGCGATGCGGCGCGAGATCAGTTGGCTGTCAATAGCATTCCAGTCGATATCCGCCTTGTTCCAATCTACATTCTCCTGCTCGCCGAAAAGGACTTTAATATTTTCGACATCCGATTTAACGGAGATGATCAAAAGGTGGTCATGCTCGTGAAGTAAGGTGTCCGAAGTCGGAATGCTTACTTTACCGTTTCTCCATACACGTGAAATAACGAAATGCTTGTCCGTCAGCTTCATTACGTCCTTGATGCTCTTTTCGTAGATAGCCGGATTGCTTACATGAAACTCGGCGACATAGGTAGTCGTGTCGCGTTGTTCCTTTAAGTCTTTCTGTTTCTTGTCGGCAAACAAGGCTCTCAGGATAATAATCGCCAAGATCACGCCCACTACGCCGAGCGGATAAGCGACGGCACACGCCAAAGCCATGTCCGTCACCCCTTTGGTATTGGCCGGATCTATCTGCAACAAAGCCTGTTGGGCGGCTCCCAAAGCAGGCGTGTTGGTAACGGCCCCGCAAAGCAAACCGACCATATTGGAAAGGGAAACTCCTGTTACCCAGTGCAGACCGACTGTCATAATGAGTCCGAGCAGGATAACGCCTAACCCCATCATGTTCATAGCTACCCCTCCCTTCTTCAGCGAAGAGAAGAAACCGGGACCAACCTGTAACCCTAATGCATAGACGAAAAGGATCAAGCCGAAACTTTGAGCAAAATACAGCATATCCTTATTCACGACGATCCCTAAATGCCCGGCCAAGATACCGGCAAAGAATACGAATGTGATACCCAATGAGATCCCGAATATCTTGATCCGTCCTAAATACAATCCAAGTGCAGAGACCAGTGAAATAATGATGACTGCCTGCACCATCGTAGGCTCTAAAAAGGCCTCTTGTAACCAATTCATAAAGTTCCCCTGTTTATTGACGGCACAAAGATAGGACAATAATTTGATTCGTCATCTATTTCTCTCGTTCCCGCGCTTGACACAGGCTCCCCTTATTGTCTTTGTTCGTTTGTTTCATTACCTTTATCCCCAAAATAAGATCAGATTCATATTTGTTAAATCTGGAAAAACATGTCATTGAAAATAATCCATACTGCCGACTGGCATCTTGGGCAAACCTTTTTCGGGTATGACCGTGATGAGGAACATGAGGCATTTCTTTCGTGGTTGATCGATATATTGACGCTGCGGCAGACTGATGTCCTGCTGATAGCAGGCGATGTTTTTGATGTTGCCAATCCGTCGGCAGCCGCCCAACGCCGTTTTTTCCGTTTTTTGCGGGAAGCGAACCGGCGTAACCCACAATTGCAGATCGTGATTATCGCAGGTAATCATGATTCGGCAGCCCGTCTGGAGGCGCCGATACCCCTGTTGGAAGAACTGAATACGTCAATTGTAGGGGCTGTCCCGCGAACCGACCTGTGCAAGATCGATTTCGATTCGCTTCTGATTCCTTTATATAATAAGGAAGGAAAACGGGAAGCGATCTGTCTGGCTGTTCCCTATCTTCGTCAGGGAGATTATCCCGCTTCGAAAGAAGGGAAAGATACCTATGTGGAGGGCGTTACCCGAATGTATCGCCAGCTCTATGACTATGCCGACAGCCAAAGGCAACCGGGCGAGGCCCTGTTTGCGATGGGACACTTGCATGCGACTGGTGCTGAACTGTCGGAAGATGACCGGAGCGAACGGACCATCATGGGAGGACTTGAATCTATATCGGTAGAAGCCTTTAATGAGGACTTGGCCTATACGGCCCTCGGTCACATCCACAAGGCGCAACGGGTAGGGGGACGCGAGTCTGTACGCTATGCCGGCAGCCCGCTTCCGATGTCTTTCTCCGAACAGCATTATCACCATCAGGTTGTTGCCTTTACCCTCGAAAACGGATGCCTGTCGGATCTCGAAGCAGTGCCCATCCCACTCCGAACCGCCCTGCATCGGATTCCGGCGGAACCGGCGTCGCCTGCCGAAGTCCTTTTGTCGCTTTCCAACCTACCGTTGGCGGAAGAGGGAGCCGATCGCAGCCTATGGCCTTATCTGGAGGTGCAGGTACTGCTGACGGAGCCAGATCCGGGGTTTCGGCATCGGGTGGAGGAGGCACTGGCGGATAAGGCTGTACGCCTGACTTCCATCATCCCTTCTTATCCGAAAAAGGAGGGAGAGGAAGATTCTCGTCCTTTCTCTTATACGGATTTACAAAAGATCGCTCCGCTGGATATGCTTCGCCATACCTTTACGAACCGTTTCGGGGGAGATTTGCCGGAAGAGTTGGAAAAGATGTTTAACGATGTAATGCGGGAGGTTTCCCTATGAAGATATTAGCGATACGAGGTCGTAACCTGGCCTCGTTGGAAGGTGATTTTGAAATAGATTTTACGGTGGAGCCATTACTTTCAGCCGGGATATTTGCTATTTCCGGGCCTACGGGAGCAGGTAAGTCCACCCTTTTTGGTACGATGTGCTGAGCTCTGTTCGCCCGTACTCCTCGTACCGACCGGGCGAAAGAAAATAATGTCAAGCTTCAGGATGTCAGTAATGAACAATTGTCGCAGAGCGATCCTCGTTTCTTGCTGCGGCGGGGAACATCCTCCGGTTTTGCAGAAGTGGATTTCATGGCCTTGAACGGACACCGCTATCGGACACGCTGGTCGGTGGCGCGGGCACGCGACAAGGAAAACGGACGGTTGCAGAATCCGCGTTTGGCTCTGTATAACCTCGACAAGGAGGAGGAAGAGCAAGGGACGCGTTCCGATTTGCAAGCCCGTATTATCGATTTGATTGGCTTGACTTTCGAACAGTTTACGCGTTCCGTATTGCTGGCGCAGAACGATTTTTCCACTTTCCTGAAAGCCGAGCAGGGAGAAAAAGCTTCCTTGTTGGAGAAGTTGACCGGAACCGAACTCTATTCCGCCATTTCTCGCCAGATATTTGAAAGGAATGCGCGGGCGAAAGAAGCCTTCGACTTGATCCAAACGCGAATACAGGGTATCGAGCTATTGACGGATGAGGAAGAAAACGACTTGCGCACTCGCCTTGCCGGAACGGAAAAGGAGCTGCAGCGAGTCGAGAAAGCGAAAGCGGAGCAACAGGCCCTTCAAGAGGCCGTCCGTTCTATCGAACAGCAGATAACCATCCGCCAAAGACAACAAAAAGAGGCGGCCGATAAGTTGGTGCACGCAACGGAATTGTTGACGGTCGCTCGCCATGAATACGAAAAGGGAGTGGAGGAACAGCAACAGTCTGAGGCTCGTTTCAAATCCCTTCAACAGGAGATCTTGCAGGCGCGTAAACTGGATATCCAGTTGGATACAGCCATCCGTGACCTGTCACATTCGGAGCAGCAGTTGAAAAATGTAATGCTTCGGAAAGAAGAGGCCGAAAAGAAATATCAAGCTGCCGTCCTCCGCCGGAGACAGGGAGCGGAGGAGATTGCCCGTCTGACCGCTTGGCGCGAGCGTTATAAAAAGAAGGAACGTATTGCGGAGCAACTTTCAGCTTTGTTGTTGCACTTGGATGCAGCATCGGCCACCCGTTCAGGGATGGAGGCGGCTGTCCGTTCGATCGAAACGCTCCGGCAGGAGATGGCGGCGTTGAATAAACAACTTTCCGACCTGCAACAGACCAGTGCAAACAAACAGCAGGCGTTGAAGCGGGCTGAAGCGGATTACCGGAATCTGGAAGAGGAACTGAAAGCTGTCGATGCACCGGCTTTGGACAAACAGATCGAGAAACTTCGCCAGGAACGGGAACAACTGCTTATCGAACAGGCACGCTTGGAGGCTTCCGGTAACATAAAGGATTTACGTGGCAGGTTGCAGGATGGACAACCTTGTCCGGTTTGCGGGAGCACACATCATCCTTTTGCAAATCAGGTTCCTGTCGCTCCTGTTTCTGCTCTAACCCTTCAATTGCAGGATTTATCGAATAAAAAAGAAACCTATGTCGCTCATACCCGCCATCTTACCCGTTTGCAACAGCAGCTGTTCCAACTCCATAAAGAACTTGCAGATAGCGAGGCCGCCTGTAAGGAAATGGCTGGTAAGCAACAACTCGCTGCCAGTCGGCAAGAGAGGGAAGAAGCTATTGTAAAAGAGCAATCCACCCTGTTGACCCAGTCCCTTTCGGCTGCCGACCTGCTGTTCGGCAATAGTGAGTGGCAGAAAGCCTGGTTGCAGAATCCGGAAACTTTCCGTAAAACATTGACAGACTTCGCCCGTCAGTGGCATGAGAATACCGAGAAACTCCATCAACTGGAACGGCAGGAAAGCGCCCAAAAAGCCGAATGCGAATCTCTCGCCTCCTTCCTTCCTTCTCTCGAAAAGCAAGCCGAAGAATCCGGACAGCTCCACGAAAAGAACCGTGCCGCTTTTTCCTCTTTGCAGGCAGAACGAAAGAAACTTTTGAATGGCCGATCTGCAGATAGCGTAGAACAGGAGTACATCCGACGAATGGAAGAACTGAAAGAGCGTTTGAAAAAACTGTCGGCCACCCAGACTGAGCAATCCGGCATCGCCGACCAGACACGCGGCATTGCCGACCAGATTGCAAAAGACCTGACCGAGGCCTCTGCCGACCTACTCCGGAGAAAGGCGGCTTTAGACAAATGGACAGCTGATTATTTGGATTCTTCGGGTGGAGAGCCACTCGAAGTTATCTTGTCCCGGTACACACAGGAAAAGACGGAACTTGCTTTCCGGCTTCGTACTCAGACGGAGAACAAGGCGAAAGTTTCCGGTCTGCAGGAAGAATTGAATGTCCGGCGTACGGAAAGCGAACGTTGGGCGAAGCTGAACGAACTGGCCGGTTCTGCCGACGGCGCCAAGTTCCGTCGTATAGCGCAAGGATATACGCTCGATATACTGTTGAACTATGCCAATGTGCAACTGCGTGAATTGACAAGTCGCTATCGGCTGGAACGGGTTCCCGAAACACTAGCCTTGCAGGTGATCGACCGGGATATGTGCGATGAGGTGCGTACCGTCCATAGCCTTTCAGGGGGCGAATCGTTCCTTGTTTCGTTGGCACTGGCGCTTGGCCTGTCTTCCCTCTCATCCAACCGGATGCGGGTTGAAAGCCTTTTCATTGACGAAGGTTTCGGTTCTTTGGATGCCGAGACGCTTCGTGTGGCGATGGATGCTTTGGAAAGTTTGCGGACACAGGGACGCAAGATCGGAGTCATCTCGCATGTGCAGGAAATGACTGAGCGCATCCCTGTCCGCATCTGTGTGAATCGCGCCGGCAATGGACGCAGCTTTCTTGAAGTTTTGTAAAGTTCCAAAATCCCTTGTCCCCGCGTCAAGCGCGAGAATAGGGCTTTCGCCTTTACATATCTTCGACAATAATCCTAAAGCCGACGTTCATCGGCCGCTGCCAAGGCAGGTAGGCTTTGCGGACGGCCGATGTGGAGTATTTAGGACGTTCACGCCAAGAGCCGCCGCGTACGACTTTCTTTTCGACAGCCTCTTTGTTTGCCTTTTCTTTTAAAGGATAAGGAATGTAATCGGAGGCTGTCCATTCCGCCACATTCCCGTTCATGTCGTACAATCCCCAGGGATTGGGCTGGTAAGAGGCAACAGGGCAACTGATCAGTTGGTGGTCGTTTACGTTCAGGATTTTCGGTAGGAAATCCCAGAACTTACGCATGGGATCGTTTGCCCGCATCGGTTTCGGATCTACGCCTGTTACCGCCAGATCGACAGTCGTACTGTCTGCCAAGTTTTCGAAAGCACCAAAGTCGCTCTCCGTCGATCCGAACCAGAAATCATCTGCGCTTCCTGAGCGTGCTGCCCATTCCCATTGTGTTTCGGTAGGCAGAGAAACTGTATTGCCTGATATTTCGCTGATCTTTTGGCAGAAAGCATTCGCTTCGTCCCAGCTGACGCGCACGACAGGCTGTTTTGGCCGGTTGGCTGCATAGCCGGGGGTAGTATGATCTTTCCAAGTCTGTCCGATGTACCGGCTGTCGTGTTCCGGGAAAAGTGCGCGGAACTGCTCGTTCGTGATTTCGGTCGTGCTCATCCAGAAGCCTTCCTTCACGTTTGCCTTGAATGCTGGCGAAGCGGAGGGAGTTCGGTTGTTACCCATCACAAAGCTGCCGGCGGGAATCCATACCAGGTCGATATGCACATCCGGAGTGATGGTGAGGCGGCGGGTCGTTTCGTCTTTGGCAGCTTGCCGGGCAGTCGCTGTCTGTGTGTCGAACGGGAATCCCTTTACCTTGACCGGGCGGACCGGTTTGGTCGGCTTCTTTATTTCGACTGTTTCGCCGGTCGTTGCTCCGGTAATGCCGTCTGCCTTTTTGTTTTCTTTCAGCCAGTCGGCGTAGTCGGCAATCTCTTTTTGCCAGTCAACCCGTACACCGCTGTATTTCTCGGCCAGCTCCATACGGCGTTCCACCTGACCTTTGGGAGATTGAGGCTTCAGGTCTATTTGGGTGAAAGCCCCATAATAAGGCGCGTTGAGATCGATCCAGGCATAGAGCGTCCGCATATCCTCTTCCGGAACCTCTACGCCGTGATGTCCGGCTTGCAGGATGCGGATCAGTTCGCTGTTGCTCGCGTGAAACTCGGCCGGCTTGAGGACATAGATGTCTGATTCCGGTCCCTGGCGGTACACGTATGGGTGCAGGTTCAGATAGCTCTGGTCGTACTGCTTGTTGATTTTCGTCAAGATACCTCTCTTATATGTGACCATCTGATCCTTGCGGAAGTCCGGTTCGGCATTTTTCCCGTTGTGGCAAGAGACGCAGTTACGATCCAGTACCGGTTGCACTTCCAGGCGGAACGTGAATGGGCGGACACCTCCTTCCGGTGTTTCCAGCCGGCGTGCCTGCTTGGCCGAAGCAATCGTGCGTTTGGGAATGGGTATGCTGTTCTGATCTTCATGGCAACCGACGCAGGAGACGATCTCGCCCGGCATCCCTGTCAGCCAGCTGCGCATCCACTGGATGGCTGCCCCGTCTTTATCCAATGGCTGGATGGAAATCGGCGTGTTGGCGGGAATGGTGAATAGTGCGGAACCGTCTTCCTCGACCGGGACTGTTCCGAGTATACGTTTGATATCCCATCCACTCTGTATTCCCTGTGCATCGTGATCGGAAGGAGCTAAGATATAGGCATACTCATAAGCAAAGATACGGAGAGCCTTGATCGTGCCCCAGGGAACGCCCTGCGTACCTTCTCCTTCGTAGATATCCTGGATAAAGACCGTAGCCTCTTTGCTGTCCGGCTTGATCTTCGAAGGAATGACAGGAGGCGTTTCGCGTTTTACCAGCGGGATGGGAGCGGTCAGACCTTCCCCTTCCTGCTCGGCAATGAGTGTCAGGTTATCGAAAACGTCGACCAGGTAAATTCCCCAAAGCGCATCCTTGGCCGGTTTGCAGGCAACTAAAAAATATTTTTCGCTGAGCGGGTACGGCTTCATGAACTGAGGCCAGACGCCTTCCACCAATTCGTCCTTGATGATCGGGACGATCGGGCGGTCTTTGAACGGCAGTTCCTGTATCATCCCCTTTTCCTCTTTCCGGCTTTTGGCAGGGTCGAAGATGACGAGCCGCCCTGAACGTGCCGTCCCGTGATGGCCGGAGATGATGCCGATGAAGCGGCTGCTGTGCTTGGAGAGCGGTTTCATGTCGAACGTTCTGTTCGGGAAATAGGAGCCGCTGCCGTAGAGCGCTTTGTTTTCTGTCCCGTCGGGGTTCATGTGCATCACGATACGGGAGAAATAGTGTGTCAGGTCCGTATATTCCCAACGGGTGTACATGATGCGTCCGTTCGGGATCACGATAGGCGACCAGTTCCCGTCCTGGTCGAAGGTGAGGCGGCGCAAGGCACGCGTCTCGGGGTCAAAGGAGACAAGGTTAGCTACCACATCGTCGCCATGCACACAAGGAACGCCGTTGTAACCGATGTTGGTCGTCGCCACCACTTTCCCGTCCGGCAGGTAATTGGCGTCGCAGAATTCCAGATCCGGCTCATCAACGGTGATCTTTTGGTGAAGGTTGCTTCCGTCGATGTTCATTTCGT
>OGUQ01003138.1_pt1 | contig 10183 bp, 7 predicted proteins | sample 1574701 | NCBI WGS metagenome assembly OGUQ01 (sample SAMEA2582087, study PRJEB24529) | metagenome | biome: Human gut stool | place: China | collected 2011 | reverse complement strand
AGGCCGTTATGGAAGGCGTTATGATGAAATCCGACAAGGGCATTGCAATGGCAGTGCGCCGCGCGGACGGAAAAATTGTTGCAAGTTACAAAAACCAGGTTTCAAAAGCGCAGAAGGGCACTTTTTGGGGCCTGCCTATAATTCGCGGAGTTGTCGCGCTTGTTGAATCGCTCACAACAGGCATGTCCACAACGATGGATTCCGCAAAAATGTACGGCGAAGATGCGTTTGCGGATGAGGAGCCGACAAAATTCGAAAAATGGCTTGCGAAAACTTTCGGAAAATCCGTTGAAAAAATCGCAATAACAGTTGCGCTTGTGCTTGGCGTTGCGCTTGCTGTCGGGCTTTTTGTGCTTCTTCCGCAGTTGATTTCGTCGATGATTTTCGGGCAGACAAAGAGCCTTTGGCGTTCGCTCGTCGAGGGTGTTTTGCGCGTGGGAATTTATATCGGTTATCTTTTCGGCTGTTCCTGCATAAAAGACATGAAGCGGCTTTTTATGTATCACGGTGCGGAGCATAAAACAATTGCCTGCTATGAAGCGGAGGATGAACTTGTTCCCGCCCGCGCGAAAAAATACAGCCGGCTGCATCCGCGCTGCGGCACAAACTATCTGTTCCTTGTTATGGCGGTGAGCATACTTTTCTTTGCGGCGATAGGCTGGAACGCAAACTTTGCCGTCCGCCTTGCAATGCGCATAGCCTTCCTGCCCGTGGTGGCGGGGCTTTCATATGAAGTGCTGCGCTTTGCCGCGCGGCATGATAACTGGCTCACACGCATAATCCGCGCGCCTGGCATGGCGCTGCAGCGCATAACAACAAAGGAGCCTACGCCCGATATGCTGGAGGTTGCAATAACTGCTTTCAATTTGGCTATGGATCCGAATTATAAGGTTGAGAATGCGGCGGGGGCTGCTCAGTCCGCCGAATGAGGGTATAAAAGCGAATACAGCGTTGGCTCGAGCGAAAATTCTTCCATAAGGGCCTTTGCTTCATCAAGCGCAATGCGTCCGGCGTTATCCAATGCCGGGCGTTTTTTTATTGCCCGTATCAGCAGATTCTTCGGCGTGTGGCTCAGGTCAACAAATTCCAGCACCTGCGCTTTGTAGCCGCGGCTTTCAAGCAGGTTTGCGCGTATCGCGTCCGTCATCAGCGCGGCAAAGCGCTCCTTTATTATGCCGTATCGGGTGATGAGCTTCAATTTGTCCGTTGCTATCTGCCCGTTCAGCTCATGCTGGCAGCAGGGCACGGAAAGTATCATTCGTGCGCCGCGGCATACGGCGTTATGCAGCGCATAATCGGTTGCGGTATCGCACGCATGCAGCGTAACAACCATGTCCGCAGGGGCGTTTGCGTCGTATTCTGCAATGTCCCCGCGCTCAAACTTCAGCGAATCGTAGCCGTAGCGCTTGGCGGCGTCCGTGCATTTTGCAATAACATCCGCCTTCAGGTCAAGCCCCGTCATGTTCACCCGTATGCCCAATATGTTCACCAAATAATGATACAGCACAAACGTAAGATATGATTTGCCGCAGCCGAAGTCTATTATCCGCAGCGGCTCCGCGTTTTTGCGCTCAAGGTAGCCGTCCTCGTTTATCGCATCGCGCACTATTTCAAGGAAACGGTTTATCTGCACAAATTTGTCCCGCATGGGGGCGGCAATGCGCCCGTCCTTGGTGAATATGCCCATGTCTATAAGCGCGGGTATTGGCTCATCCTCGCTCAAAATATATTGCTTCTTTCGGTTATGCGCCTGCTCGGGCGGCTTCGGCGCGGTGGAGGAAAGGGGCTTGAGCATATATGTCGCCTCGTCATAGCCCTTGTTCAGCATTATGATATGCTCCCCGTCCGCGGCAAAGGCGTTGGCCTGCCTGTATGTACGGCTTGAAAGCTCCGCGGCAAGCGCGCGTTCAAGCTCATCCGCTGCAATATTTTGATGAAAAGCCTGCTTTTCGCTGTATCGGCTTATGTGGTACGCGCCGCCCTTAAGCTCGAACGTGCAACGGCGGTATTGGGCGGACTTCGGCGCCTTTGAAAGTATTATCCTTGTTGGCAGGGCGGCGGAGGCAAGCTTCGCGGCCTGAGCTATGCTCAGCTTCATATTATAAAGCGTCCTTTCGTTTATGCATGGCAATATAATACGCTAAGGCATGCCGCCGTGTCAAACGGGGCGCGAAAAAGATATATTATTGTGAAATAACGGTGCGGCTATTGCATAATGCGCCAAACGATGGCATTATAAAGAAAAAAGAAAACGGAGGATGAATATGGATACGACTATGCACGGCTTCAGGCTCGTTTCTTCAAGCCCGCTTAAGGAAATAAAGGGCACGGCCGATATTTATAAGCACGATAAAAGCGGCCTTACAATGGTGCATCTGAACTGCGCGGATACCAACAAGGCCTTTGCAATGAGCTTTTGCACCCCGCCCGAAAACAGCACGGGCGTGCCGCATATACTGGAGCACAGCGTGCTTGCGGGCAGCGACAAATACCCCGTGCGGGAGCCGTTTGTGGAGCTGATGAAGGGTTCGCTCAACACTTTCCTCAATGCCTTAACCGCAAGCGACTGGACGGTGTATCCCGTAGCGAGCCAAAACATGCAGGATTATCTTAATCTTGTTGATGTTTATATGGATGCGGTGCTCAATCCCCTTATCCATTCCGTGCCCGAAATATTCTGGCAGGAAGGCTGGCACTATGAAATAAACGACGGAAAGCTGAGCGTGAACGGCGTTGTTTACAACGAAATGAAGGGCGCTCTTTCCTCACCGGACAGGGTGATAATGCAGGAGACAAATACCGCGCTGTTTGATAATACCTACGGCGTGAACTCCGGCGGCGATCCCGCCGTTATACCGGAGCTTTCCTATGAAGCGTTCTGTAACTTCCATAAAAAGCTGTACCATCCTTCAAACGCGCTCATGTGCCTGTATGGCGATGTGGATTTGGACAGGGTGCTTGCCCTTGCGGACAGCTATCTTGGTAAATACACGCCCTCCGCGCGCGAGCACGTTGGCGACGCCACAAGGCTGACCGCGCCTAAGTCGGTAACAAAGGCATACCCCATAAACGCGGGCGACGATCCCGAAGGCAAGGCTTTCTATATGCGCGGTTGGGTAATGGATCACCGCTGCATAAACGAGATAAGCGCAATGGAAATAATTGCCGATGCGCTTTTCAATGCCGAGGCCGCCCCCGTTAAGCGCGCGCTTATGCAAAGCGGGCTTTGCGGCAATGCGCAAGCCTACGGCGACCCCGGTATAAAGTATCCCACGTATTACCTTATGCTCAGCGATGTTAAGGCCGATGGTTTTGATAAACTGAGCGGGATTATCGATTCCGCAATAAAGGATATAGCCCAAAAGGGGCTTGACAAAAAGCTGCTTGAGGCGTGCCTGAACCGCTATGAATTCAGCCGCCGCGAGGAACCCGCGTATTATCCCAAGGGAATAGAGCTATGCATAAACGCCGCATCGGGCTATATTCATGACGGCGACCCGCTTTCCATGATACGCTACGAGGATACGCTTGCCTTCCTGCGCGAAAAGCTGAACAGCGATTATTATGAGCAGCTTATAAAGAAATACTTTGTTGAAAACACATGGCAGGCGGAGATGAGGCTGGTGCCCGAGCCCGGCCTTGGCGAAAAGAAGGAAGCGGAGAATGCCGAAAAGATGGCTGCGCTTTACGCTAAGCTTACGGATGAAGAGAAGGCTAAGATAATCGCCGACCAGGAAAGGTTGAAAAAGCGCCAGTCCACGCCGGACAGCGAAGAAGCGCTGGAAACCATTCCGCAGCTTAAGCTGAGCGAAGCGGGAGACGGCCCCAAGCCCATTGAGGCAGAGCAGAGGTATATACTGAGCGTTCCCACATACGCAAACGATATGTTCACCGGCGGCATATCCTATCTTACGCTGATGTTCGATGCATCCTGCCTTACTGCCGAAGAAATCCCCTATGCCGGCCTTGTGTGCCGCCTTATGGGCAAGCTGAGCGCGGGCGGATACGGCTTTGAGCAGCTTTCCACGGAGCTTATGCTCAATACGGGCGCGGTGGAAACAAGCCTTTCCGCATACCAAAAGGCGGGAGAGGAGCAGGCGCAGCCGTATATACTTATGAACATAAAGGCGCTTACCGCAAAGCTTGGCGACGCCATGCCCGCAATATGCGCAATGCTGAAGGATACGCATTATAACGAGCGCGCAAGGCTAAACGAGGTCATAAGCATGATTGCCGCGAACAACCGTTCCATGCTTGCAAACGAGGGGCATATGATCGCCATGACAAGGCTCGGCTCTTATTTCAGCGCGGCAATGATGTACAGCGAGCAGACAACGGGCCTGAGCTTCTTTGAATTTATAAAGAAGCTTGCCGCCGCCAACGAAGCGGAGATGGATAAGCACATTGAAATGCTTGAAACCGTGGCTGAGAAGCTTTTCACCCGCGCGAATATGAGCGTTATGATTTCGGGCGAGGATGAGCAGTACAGCGCCGCAAGGCAGGCGCTGCCCGCCGTTATAGATGCGCTTGAAGCGGGCGAAAAGCAGGATAACCGCCCCGCGTTCGTGAAGAATGCCAAGAATGAAGGCGTAATGACACCGGGAGACGTGCAGTATTGCGCCGAAGGCTACAACATGGCGGAGCTGGGCTTTGGCTACGATGGCGCAACCGCCGTTATGAAAACCATACTTGCAACGGATTACCTTTGGAACCGCATACGCGTGCTTGGCGGCGCATACGGCGCAATACTAACAATAAGGCCGAACGGAACCTTCCTGCTTAGCAGCTACCGCGACCCCAACCTTGAAAACACATACAGGGTGTATAACGGCATGGCGGAATACCTTGAAAAGTTCGACCCAAGCCGCAGGGAAATGGATAAATACATTCTCGGCACACTGCAGGAGCTTGACGCGCCCAAGGTGGGCCAGCTTGCGCACAGCGCGGCGCTTAGCAATTACATGACGGGCTTCACAAAGGCTATGCAGCAGAAGCTCCGTGCCGAGGCCATAGCCGCCGACGCAAAGGATATCCGCGCCAAGGCCGCCCTTGCCAACGCAATATGCGAAAAGCATTATATCTGCACCGTTGGCAACAGCGAAAGGATAAAGGCTGCCAAGGAGCTGTTTAAGGACATTATAGACGGCTAAAAAGATAATATAGAAAATAGAGCGGCAACCGCCGCTCTATTTTACTAATTCGGGAAATGCTCTTTATCTGTATCTTTGGATTCCATGTTTCCATTATATACTGAATATAGCGTCATTTTATGTCCCATATACTCTTTTGGTGTCGCATAGAATGTAAAAAGTTCCTCTGAAAATTCATATGAGCCATCATCACCGAATTTTTCTTTTGTGCCATACCATGTGTTACCGGAAGCAATATAGCATCGATATGTGCCAAGAGGAACGTCTACCTCAACCGTTTTTTGCTTGTGAACGTATATACGCACAATAGCCTTGTCCGTTTTTGGATCTGCTAAAACGATATAGTAGAAATCTGAACCGGAACATTCGGTTGCATCAATATAGAAAGGGGCCAATGCATCTTTGGAGGAGTTATAACTTACACGACCATTGTCAGGGAAGCTAATTGCCTTAAACGTTGGCGTTGGTGTAGATAGAGCAGATGAATGCGATGCATCGGCAGCGATATTATCAACCATTCTTCCTATTGAGACAATGAAAAGCAGAACGAAAATTACAATACATGCTATAGCTACTTTTAGTGCAGAAAGCGTCTTGCTCTTTGGAGAATCATCTTGTTGTGCCGATGTGTTTTGCGTGACTTGGGCTGTGTTATAATGAACTTGTTCCCTTGAAACTGTGGTGCGATGAATGGGGGCATTCGGAACTATATTATGCTGAATGCGCTCGCTTGTAAATTGAATATTTACAGTTTCGGGAGAATATGGAGTGCCGCAAACAGGGCAAGTATCAAACGTCATCATTCCAGGACGAAATGATAGAGTAGAATCACAGCGTGTGCATGACACCTTGCATTGTGATAATTTCATATCCTCGGATTCAAAATGACTGCCACAATTGGAACACTCATAAGGTATTTGACTACCTAAAACAAACCAAGTTAGTTTTTTGCAAGAAGGGCAAAAAATTGGTATATTGAGCTTCATAGGTGGAGGCTGCATATTCAAATTATTATATTGCGAATTTGATTTACCACATATGCGGCATATTTGGCTGTTATTATCATTGATGGTATGACAATGCTCGCAAATCCAACTCATGGTATATTCCTCCTACAATTTGTATTTTTCCATATCCACCCTGCCGTCGGGCAGAAAGCCCACGCCCTCGGCTTCAAGCAGGGCGCGGCGCAGCTGAGCGTGTTCCCCGCCGGCAACGGCGCCGTCCGCCTTTACCACGCGCTGCCAGGGAATATCGTTCGGGCTTTGGCGCATGGCCCAGCCCACCTGCCGCGCCGCGCGGGGGCAGCCGAGTATTTTTGCAATTTCGCCGTATGATATAACGCGGCCCTTCGGCACGCGGCGTACAACGGCATATACCCTTTCAAAAAAGCCCTGTTCCATAGTATAAATAACGGGCGGGAGGTGATCCCGCCCTGTTGAAGGTTGGTTTTGTTATATTGCGCGGGTGTACTTGGCAAGCCATTCGCGCTCTTCCGCATCCATAAGCGGGGAAAGCGTATCGTACACAAAGCGATGGTAATCGTTAAGCATGCGCCTTTCGTCCGCGTTGAGAAGGTCGGGGTCAATCGCGTCAAGGTCTATTGGCGCGCAGGTCAGCGTTTCAAAATACATGAACTGGCCGTATTCGTTCTTTTCGCCCTTGCGGCAGACAATAAGGTTCTCGGTACGGATACCGTGGCTGCCTTCAATGTAAATGCCCGGCTCGTCGCTGGTTATCATGCCCTCTTCATATACGCAGGAATCCACCCGCTCCGGCACCACCTTCCAGCGGAAGCCGTTGGGGCCTTCGTGCACGTTAAGAAGATAGCCCACGCCGTGGCCTGTGCCGTGCTTATAATCAAGCCCTTCGTCCCATAACGGGCCGCGCGCAAGTATATCAAGGTTCAGCCCGCGGCAGCCATAGAGGAATTTGGCGTTCGCCAAGCGCAGCATGCTGCGCAGCACCAGCGCAAAATGCTTCTTTTCATCCTCCGTCAGGGGGCCTACGGCTATGGTGCGGGTTATATCGGTGGTACCTTCGTAATACTGCCCGCCGCTGTCCACAAGCAGGAAGCCGTGCGGTTCAACGGTAAGGTCGCTTTCCTTAGTTGGGGCGTAATGCGGCAGGGCGGCATGCTCGCCATAGGCCGATATTGTGCCAAAGCTGAGGCCAAGGTTGCCGGGCGTTGCAAAACGCAGGGAGTCTATCTTTTCCGCGGCGGAAAGCTCGGTCATCTTCTCCTTGCCAATGGTGTCCTTTACCCAGCGCATGAAGCGCGTTACGGCAAGGCCGTCCTTTATATGCGCCTTGCGCATGTTCTCTATCTCAACGGGGTTCTTTATGGCCTTCTTGAGCTGTTCCGGGTTCACCTCGTCCACTATTATGGCCTTTTCGGAGAACTTTTCATAAAGCGCATAGTTCACGGCATCGGTGCTGAGCAGAATGGCGTCGCCCTCGTCATAGCGGGCGGCGAAGGAGTAAATATCGTTATACGGCAGCAGCGTAACGTTGAGCTGGCGCAGATATTCCTTCACGCAGTAATGGAACTTGCTTTCGTCCGCGAAAATATAGGCCGCATCGCGCTCTATCACGGCATAGGAGAGGAACACGGGATTGCATTCAACGTCCCCGCCGCGCAGATTGAACAGCCATGCGATATCGTCAAGCGTGCTTAAAACGTGCGCATCGGCATCCTTTTCATCAAGCACACGGCGTATGTCCGCAAGCTTATCCGCAGCGCTTACGCCAACGCTGTCCAGCCCCAGCACATATACCGGCGCGGAGGGCAGGGCGGGGCGATCCTTCCAAATTTCGCCGACAAGATCCATGTCCTCCTCAATGGTCATGTTCTTTGCGGCAAGCGTCTTTTCCATGCGCATTGCCGTTGCGGCGGATACCATGCGCCCGTCCATGCCTATAACGGTGCCTTCGGGCAGGGAGGCAAGGTATTCCATGGTGGTAGGCACGCCCTCCTCACCCATCTTCATAAGCTTTACGGGGGTACCCTTTATCTGCTCCTCAGCCTGAATGAAGTAGCGCCCGTCTACCCACAGCGCGGCTTCCGTCATGGTTACGATAAGCGTGCCTGCTGAGCCTGTGAAGCCGGTAAGATACTGGCGGGATTTGAAATACGGATTCACATATTCGGAAATGTGGAAACCCGCCGTGGGAACATAATACGCGTCCACGCCCTTCCGCTGCATAAGCGCACGAAGGCTATTCAGTCTTTCGGCAATCATCTGCGCGGCAGCTCCTTCCTTTTAAGGCAGGCGCAGAGCAGCTTCACGGCATTGTCCACGTCCTTCATGTCCACGGTTTCAACGGGGGTGTGTATATAGCGGGTGGGGACGGATATGCAGCCGGAGAGTATTCCGCCGCGGGTGCGCTGTATGGCGCCGGTATCCGTGCCGCCTGCGCGAAGAACCTCGCGCTGATAGGGGATGCCGTCCTCCTCCGCCGCGGCTTCTATGAACGCACGCACAACGGGGGGAACTATAACGGAGCTATCCATAACCTTTACCGTGGGGCCGCAGCCTAAGGACACAGCCATGCGGCTGCATTCGGGAATGTCGCCAACGCCGGTCACGTCAAGGCTTATGTTAAGGTCGGGCTCTATGGCGTATGCCGCAGGGCTTCCGCCGCGGCAGCCGACCTCCTCCTGCACGGTGAACACGGCGTAAACGTCATGCTCGCTCTTCATTTCCTTCATGGCCTCGGCCACTATTGCGCAGCATATCCTGTCGTCCATCGCGCCGCAGGCCGCGCGCTCGCCCAGCTCCACATAGTTGGTAACGTAAACGGCCATATCGCCTATGGCAACCTTCTTTTCGGCTTCCTCGCGGCTTGCGCAGCCAATGTCTATATACAGCTCGTTAAACGTTGCCTCATTCACGCCGTGCTTGGCGGTGTTTTCAAAATAGGTAACGCCCTTTACGCCGTTTTCAAACACAACCTCGCGCGCGGTGGCGATTATGGGATTCACGCCGCCCACGCGGGCAACGCGCAGGAAGCCCTTTTCGTCTATGGCAATCACTATGAAGCCTATCTGGTCCATGTGCGCGCTGAGCATTATCTTCTTTCCGCTTGTGCCGCGCTTATGGGCTATAAGGTTGCCCATGGTATCGCGGTATACCTCGTCCGCATAGGGGGCGACGTATTGCTTTATAGCCTCGGCAGCCTTATCCTCGCGTCCGGAGGGGCCGTATGCGCCGAGTATGTTCTTTATCATAGTTGTATCCATAAATCAAAGCACCTCGTTGAATTTTTTGTTCTTTAGGAAAGCGTCCGCCAATGCGTATGCGCCCATGATATCGTCTATATCGGCAATGCTGGCGGGGGAGTGGATATAGCGGCACGGCACGGAGATGCAGCCGGTTTTGCAGCCGGCGCGCATACGCTGCGCGGGGCCTTGGTCGTTCGCGCCGGTGGTGCCCTGCCTGGGCTGCCACTTTATGCCGAAGGCGTTGGCGGTTTCGGTAAGCGCCTTGAACATATCGGGCGAAACTATGGTTGCGTTATCCATGAAGGATATTGCCGGGCCGTGGCTCATCTTTGTAACAAAGCCAACGTTTTTGACCTCCGGCATATCGTTTGCGGTGGTGCCCTCAAGCACTATCACAACGTCCGGCGCAACGCTGTACGCCGCGGCGTACATTCCGCGAAGGCCGACTTCCTCCTGCACGGTGAACACGCCGTAAAAATCGCACTCATAATCGTTGGCCAAAAGCTGCATCAGTATTGCGCAGCCCACGCGGTCGTCCAGCGCCTTGCCCATAACGCGCTTTTCGCCAAGGCGCTTGAATTTGGTGGCAAAGCCTATCCTGTCGCCCGGCTTAACGTATTTCAGGGCGTCGTCCTTGTCCTTTGCGCCAATGTCAACAAAAAGCTCGCTGTGGCCGAGCACGGTTTTGCGGTCCGCGGCGGTTTGCAGGTGTATCGCCTTTGCGCCTATAACGCCTTCTATCATTTCGTCGCCCACAAGCACGCGCTTGGATACCACAACGCGGGAATCTATGCCGCGCTGACCTTAG
>OGUQ01003134.1_pt1 | contig 10197 bp, 7 predicted proteins | sample 1574701 | NCBI WGS metagenome assembly OGUQ01 (sample SAMEA2582087, study PRJEB24529) | metagenome | biome: Human gut stool | place: China | collected 2011 | reverse complement strand
GGACGCTCGAAGACGACCAAAACCGCCGTGACTTTACGATCAACGCTCTGGCGCTTTGCCTGAATAAGGACCGGTATGGTGAACTGGTCGATCCTTTCGATGGCTTGACCGATATGGATAATTTGCTGATCCGTACGCCTCTCGATCCGGATATTACGTTTAGCGACGATCCGTTGCGCATGATGCGTGCCGTCCGCTTTGCCAGCCAGTTGGGATTCTTTATCGATCCCGACACTTTCGATGCGATCGAACGGAACAAGGAGCGCATCTCGATCATCTCGAAAGAGCGTATCGTGGATGAGTTGAATAAGATCGTCCTTTCGCCGAAACCTTCTGTCGGCTTCGACCTGCTGGAACGTTGCGGATTGCTGCCGCTGATTTTCCCCGAACTCTGTGCCCTGAAAGGAGTGGAGACGAAGGAAGGGATCGGGCATAAGGATAACTTCGCCCATACCTTGATGGTGCTCGACCGCCTGAGCAAGACCTCTGATAACCTGTGGTTGCGCTGGAGTGCCCTTTTTCATGATATAGCCAAGCCGGCGACGAAGCGTTTCGACCCGCGCCTGGGCTGGACGTTCCACAATCATAATTTCATTGGTGAGAAGATGATTCCCGGTATCTTCCGCAAGATGAAGCTGCCGATGAACGAGAAGATGAAATATGTCCAGAAGATGGTCAGCCTGCACATGCGCCCGATCGCCTTGTCCGACGATGAAGTAACGGATTCTGCTATCCGCCGCCTCCTGTTTGATGCAGGTGACGATATAGACGACTTGATGAAACTTTGCGAAGCCGATATCACGAGCAAGAATCCCGAAAAGGTACGTCGTTTCCTAGCCAATTTCCAGAAGGTACGCAGCAAGCTCGCCGATATAGAAGAGAAAGACCGTGTCCGCAACTTCCAGCCCCCTGTGACAGGCGAGGAAATTATGGAAACATTCGGACTTCCCCCTTCCCAGCCGGTCGGTGTCCTGAAAGAAGCCATCAAGAACGCGATCCTCGACGGCGTGATCCCGAACGAATACGAAGCGGCCCATACTTTTATGCTTCAACGGGCGGAGAAGATGGGGTTGAAACCGGTAAAGGAATGATTGAGAATAATTATAAATAGAAGAACAGATGAAGCCTGAATTTAATTACGAATCCGTCCCTTTCGATTTTTCTCATTGCTTTTGCGGGCAGTGTAAAGTGGCTGATAAATGCCTCCGTTATCAAGTTGCCCTTCGGATTCCGGAGAGCAGGTATTCCGTGCCTGTCATAAACCCGAATAATGTTTCGCCAGATGGTGAAAATTGTCGGTATTTCAAAGCTGACCGGATGGCTGTGTACGGATTGGGGATCAGCCGTATGTTTGACGACTTGAATTATCGAAAGGCGATTGCGGTCAGAAGACAGGTATATTATTATTTCGGGCGAAGCATGTTTTACCGGATTCTTCATAAAGAACGCCATGTCACGCCCTCCGAACAGGAGCATATCCGGCAGATATTCGTCAATAACGGAATCGATACCGAACCGGTTTATGATGAATATCAGGAAGAGTATAGTTGGTAAATCCTGAGTTTATATTTTTCTTATGCCAAGGAGAGCGTTTGGGCGTAGGCACGGGAAAATTGTCATATCGGCATGAGAAAACTTTCTTGTGTGCAGGGGAAAGTTTTCTCATGCCGATGAGCATTTTTTCCCATGCCTATGAGAATAAATTCTCATGATGATGAGAAAAAGTTCTCAAGCCTATGAGAACTGTGAGAATTGGGAGTGTTGTCAATCAGTAACTTAATCTAATTTATCGTTTATACCTTTCCCCGTTTCTATCTTCTTGATGAATTTTGCCGGATTGCCGGCTACCACTGTCATGGGAGGCACGTCTTTAGTCACTACGCTACCGGCTCCGACGATAGCTCCGTAGCCGATGCGTACTCCCGGAAGGATGGTTGAATTGATGCCGATCCATGCCTTGTCTTCGATTACTATCGGACGGCCGTAGGTCGCGCTGCGGTTTTCCGGGTCCGGGTCGTGGTTGATGGTGATCAGGTTGACCTTCGGACCAATGAATACATCATCGCCAATCGTGATGCCGCCGCGTCCGAAGAAGGTACAACACTGCTGGATGAAACATCCCTTCCCGATCGTGACAGGCTTACCGTAGTCGATGTAGAGCGGCGGCAGTACCGTTGTGCTCTCTTCGAGGGGTTTGCCGAGAATCCGGCTCATATATTCGTGTACCTCTTCCGGAGTGCGGTAACCTGTATTCATTTCTGTAGCGGTTCGGATGGTGGCGAAAATGTCGGTGATCAACGCTTCGTAACCTGGCTCATTGGGCGAAACTATTTCACCCGATAAATCTTTTTCAAAGATAGTCTTCATGTTATTCTTTCTTTATTTCGTTTTCTGATGCAAAGGTAGGCGGGGAGTGGCGCAATGGTTTTGTTGTGTGGTTCAAAATGCTTTGTTGGAAAGTCCACGAATAAAAAAGTCCCGCAACCTATGCGAGACTGATTCCCGGTTGTGTATCCTCTGTCGGAGGAATGCCGTACGTTTCTTTATAAATCTTCGAGAAGTGGGAAAGGTTCTTGAATCCTACTTCAAAGCAGATTTCCGATACCTTGCGTCCCCCTTTCCGTATCAACTCGCGGGCGGCTTCGAGGCGACGGCGTATCAACCATTCCCGCGGGGAAAGCGTACTGCACTTTTTAAAGTCCCGCTTGAACGTGGATAGGCTGCGGCCGGTATAATTGGCGATCTCTTCCATCAATATATCGTTCATGTAATTACTTTCGAGGAATTCCAGTATGTCGATTTTCCACGGGTCCGTAAAGTCGAAGATAGAAGCATACAGGTTCTTGCTCGTATTAAGCAACACATATATACCTTCGATCATTTTCAGTTGCAATAACTCCTCTGTCGGCTGGATGTTCGAATCGAAGTAAGGTGTCATGGATTCGAACAGACTTACGATATCGGGGCGGTTGGACGGCAGCTTGTACAGGCTTATTTCATCTCGCTTGGCATCTTTGGGTATTGCATCCCGGTCCAGACGATTGTAAAAACCACGCAAGAATTTGGGGGTAAACATCAGGAATATGGCTTTGAACTGTTCCCCGTTCCATGCCTGCTTGGTCATTTGTACACTGAAGTCCTTGCGGATAAAGGCGCAATCACCTTTATGCAGCCGGGTGGTTTTTCCTCTTTCATCAATGACCATTTCACCGGAGTACATGTAAACTAACACATGGGAATGGTTCCGATGTAAGCAACTTTTTCCTCCGTCGAAGTACATGGCCAGGAAAAAATCCGAATAGCGCAGTGTGTTGATTCCGTCCGTCATATTTTCTATTGGGCTATGAATGCAATTTCGTTTGCAACGGATAACTCGTTTCAGGAGTTTAACCTTTCGACCGTCTTTACCCCCTTCACAGCATTGATCTTCTTGGTCAGCATATTTAACGCCGTCGTGTCGCGCACCATAACCGTGAAGTTCCCCTGGAAGATCCCGTCCACCGAGTCGATGTTCAGGGAGCGGAGCGTGACGCCCGTTTCCTTGCTGATGACGGAAGTGATGTTGGTGACAATTGCGATGTCGTCACGGCCGATGACCCGGAGCGTGACGATATATCCGTTGTCCCCCTTACCGCTCCATTTGGCCTGGATGATGCGGTAACCGAAGCGGCTGAACATTTCCTGTGCGTTCGGGCAGTCCATCCGGTGGATCTTGATGCCTTGCGTGGAGACGAAACCGAACACCTCGTCGCCATAGATCGGGTTGCAGCACTTCGCCAACTTATACTCGATGCCCGTCAGGTTCTTGTCAATCACCAGGACATCCTTGTTGGTCGAGATTTCTTCCACTTCGGTTGTCGTGATGTATTCTTCGGCGCTGCGGACTTCGGTGTGGTCGTTCGTTTCCGTTTCCCGGCGGAGCTGTTCCAGGTATTCGTCGATCACCTGGTTCGGGTCGAGGCGTTCCTCGGCAATCTCGACGTAGAAGTCGGTGACAGTCTTGAAACCTTTCTTCTTGATGTAACGCATCAGGATCGGTTCCTCCATCTCGATCTTCCGGTTCTTGAAGCGGCGTTGCAGCATCTCTTTGGCAAAGTCCACCGCCTTGGCAGTCTCTTCGCGGAGTGCCTGTTTGATCTTGACCCGCGCTTTCGAGGTGACGACGATGTTCAGCCAGTCACGTTTGGGTGTCTGGGTGGGAGCGGTGACGATGGAGACCGTGTCGCCGTTGTTCAAGGTATATTTAATAGGTACATTCTTCTCGTTCACCTTTGCCGAGACGCATTTGCATCCTAACTTGGTATGGATCGCGAAAGCAAAGTCGAGCACGGTCGCCCCTTTGGCCAGCTTGATCAGTTCGCCTGTCGGGGTGAAGACATAGATCTCGTCTTTGTACAAGTCCATCTTGAAATCCTGCATCAGGTCGAGCGGGTTGTTCTCTTTCGTTTCCAGGGCGGCACGGACGGTGTTCAGGAATTCGTCCAGCCCGCTTTCCGCCTTTCCTCCTTTATATTTCCAGTGAGCGGCCAGTCCCCGTTCGGCGATCTCATCCATGCGACGGGTACGGATCTGCACTTCCACCCATTTGTTCTGTGGTCCCATCACAGTGATATGCAGACTTTCGTAACCGTTCGTTTTCGGGATAGATATCCAGTCCTTCATGCGTTTCGGGTTCGGCTGGTACATATCGGTGATGATCGAGTAGACTTGCCAGCAGTCCGAACGCTCCTTCTCATACGGCGTGTCGAGGATGATGCGGATGGCAAACAAGTCGTATATGTCTTCGAACGGGATGTTCTGTTTCTTCAGCTTGTTGTTGATGGAGTGGATGGACTTCGTGCGTCCCTTGATGTCGAACCGCAACCCAGCCTCCTCCAGCTTGCTTTTGATAGGGGTGATGAACTCGGCGATGTAGGCGTCGCGCGAACGTTTCGTCTCGTTTAGCTTCTGCTTGATAAAATCGTATTGCTTGCGGTCGGTATATTTTAGCGACAAGTCTTCCAGTTCGCTTTTGATCGTGTACAATCCGAGGCGGTGGGCGAGCGGGGCGTATAGATAGGAAACTTCCGTCGCCAGCCGTTTCCGGTCCTCGTCATTCTTCAATTGTTTGCCGAGGCGCATCAGGCAAAGGCGGTCGGCGATCATGATCAGGATCACGCGTACGTCTTCGGCAAACGAGAACAGCAGTTTATGGAAGTTCTCGGAGTCGACAGCCGTATTGCGGGCGTAAAGATCCGAAGTCTTCAGCAGACGGCTGATGATCAGGGTGACATCCGCATCGAATGTAGTCTTCACTTCATCTAAAGTAATGATCTTTTTCATGACCGGACGGTAAAGTAGGAGTGCGATGACCGACGTGCGCTTCAATCCGATCTCTGTGGTGGCGATCAATGCCGTGTCGATATTGCGGAGCAGGCCGTTAATGCCGTTTTTGTCTCGTCCGTAACAATCCAAAGCCACAACCCGCTTCATCAACTCTTTCATTTTACTCAGATCTTCTTTTTTCAGGAAAGAGTACAGATGGCGTAATAATTGCTTGTACTTGGAGAAAAACTGTTTTTTCTCCTCTTCGGTAAAGAACGGTTGTATATCCATAGTCGTCTGTCTTTTTACAGCTTGTTTGTGGGCTGTCCGTAAAACATACCGTAAAAATAAGTTTTTCTCCGAATATCAGTGCAATTCTAATGGTATTTTTATACATTTGCGATATACATAGGCCGGAAGGGCCTTGTAGCGTGTCTGATTATTAACTAATTAAAAAGATATACTATGTTAAACGCAAAAGACTTAGAGTTACTGGCGGCTAAAGGAATCAGCGAAAAGCAGATTGAAGAGCAGTTGGCTTGTTTCGTGAAAGGGTTTCCTTTTCTGGAAATTACAGCTTCGGCGTCGGTCGAGAGAGGGATTATGGTAATCCCGCAGGAGAAACAGGCTACCTATATGGATGCCTGGGATGCTTACCTGGCAAAGAATAAGAAGATCGTGAAGTTCGTGCCGGCTTCGGGTGCGGCAAGCCGTATGTTCAAGAATCTGTATGAATTCCTGTCTGCCGACTATAACGAGCCTCAGAATGCGTTTGAGAAGAAGTTTTTTGATGATATCAGGAAGTTTGCCTTCTATGATGCCTTGAACCGGGCTTGCATCGAGAATGAAGCAAAAGATATTCCTGCACTAATCGCTCTCGGACAGTATAAGGCTGTTGTCTCCAACCTGTTGGAGTCGAAAGGACTGAACTACGGACAGCTTCCGAAAGGTCTGTTGCTTTTTCATTCTTATCCGCAGACAGCCCGTACGGCGATGGAAGAACATCTGGCCGAAGGTGCGATGTATGCGAAGAACAATGCCGGCGAAGTGAATATACATTTCACTGTGTCGCCCGAACATAAGGCGTTGTTCGAACAGTTGGTTGCTGCAAAGACGGGAGATTATGAAGAGAAATTCTCTGTCAAATACGATATCTCTTTCAGCGTGCAGAAACCGAGTACCGATACGATTGCTGCCGATATGGAAAACAATCCGTTCCGCGACAAGAACGGTAATCTGTTGTTCCGTCCGGGTGGCCACGGTGCTTTGATCGAAAACCTGAACGATGTAGATGCCGATGTGGTGTTTGTCAAGAACATCGACAATGTGGTTCCGGACAGTTTCAAATGCTCGACCGTTATCTTCAAGAAGGTGATCGCTGGTGTGCTGGTTTCTTTGCAGGAACGCATCTTCAAGTATCTGGAGCTGATCGATAGCGGCAAGTATTCGCACGACCAGGTGGAAGAGATGATTCATTTCTTGCAGGAGGAGTTGTGCGTGAAGAATCCGGAAACGAAGTTGTTGGAAGATGCCGAGTTGATCCTTTATATTAAGAGTAAGCTGAACCGCCCGTTGCGTGTCTGCGGTATGGTGAAGAATGTCGGTGAGCCGGGTGGTGGCCCGTTCCTTGCTGTCAACCCGGATGGAACTGTCTCTCTGCAAATTCTCGAAAGCTCGCAGATTGATTTGAAGGATCCCGAAAAGAAAGCGATGTTCGAAAAGGGCACGCACTTCAATCCGGTGGATCTGGTATGCGCGTTGAAGAACTATAAGGGCGAGAAGTTCAACTTGCCGGATTATGTAGATAAGAATACCGGTTTTATCTCTTGTAAGAGCAAGGACGGCCGCGAATTGAAAGCATTGGAATTGCCAGGTTTGTGGAATGGTGCGATGAGCGACTGGAATACCGTCTTTGTAGAAGTTCCTCTTTCTACCTTTAACCCGGTGAAGACAGTGAATGACTTGTTGCGTGAGCAACATCAGTAATTGTATATCTATGTTCACCACAGATTACACGGATTAACACAGATTCTTAATTACCGATAATGGTTGAGATATAAAAAGAAAAAAGGATGCATCCGAATTCAATCTGTGTTAATCCGTGTAATCTGTGGTGAAACTTAAAAAAGAGTGTTTAGAATGAATCAGATAGAGAAGATCATCGATATTGCTACTTGGAACAGAAGAGAACATTACGAACATTTCAGTGCTTTTGACGATCCTTTTTTTGGAGTGACGGTCAACGTAGATTGTACGCGCGCGTATCAGGAAGCCAAAGACAAAGGCGTTTCCTTTTCCCTGCTCGTCCTTCACCGCATCGTGACTGCCGCGGCTGCCGTGGAAGAGTTCCGCTACCGCATCGAAGGCAATCGAGTGGTGTGTTATGACAGTCTTCTGCCCGAAGCCACTGTGGGCCGTGCCGACCACACCTTTTCTTTTGCCGCTTTTGAATACGATCCGGACGAACTCGTCTTTATCCGCCGGGCAAAAGCAGAGATGGAACGTTTGCAAGCCACTACGGGACTCAACAAAGGAGGTACGTTTCATCCCAACGCCATTCATTATTCGGCTGTGCCGTGGCTCTCTTTCACCGATATGAAGCATCCCACCAATATGCGTTCGGGCGACAGCGTTCCCAAAATCTCCACCGGTAAATACTTCCGCGAAGGAGAAAGGCTGATGATGCCCGTTTCCGTCACTTGCCATCATGGATTGATGGATGGCTATCATGTAGCGCAGTTTATCGAGAAGCTCCATTTATAAACTTCGTTCTGAAAAAGACTAACCAGACTATGATATGAGAGTAAAGATACCCAGACGGGAAATCATCCTATTCTGTTCCGCCTTGCTTTTCCCCGTTGCTTCGCTGTGCGCGCAAGAAGTGGGGCAGGAGGTGAAAGAGGTCAGGCAAGACGTGGAGCAACTCCAGCAGGACGTCCGCGAACTTCGTGAAGAAGTGCGTCGATTGCAGGACGAACTTCATGGATTCCGGCGCAACAGTTTCCCGCAATGTGGCATGGACACGGTAGCTCCTTACGTTCCCCATCGGTTCATTCACCGGTTGGGGATAGAAGCCCGGCCGCAATACGTGTTCCCCACCAATCCTTTCCTGCAAGGAGAGAACGAACGGTGGAAGCCCATCCAAAGTTCCTTTGCTGCTCATCTGAAATATTCCTTCAAGTTTCGTCCCAACACCTGTGCCGACCGTATCTACGGCGGAGCCTACCAAGGCTTCGGCTTGGCCGTCACCACCTTTGGCGACCGTAAGCAACTCGGTGATCCGGTGACGTTCTACGTCTTTCAGGGCGCACGCATCGCCCGTTTCAATCCCCATCTTTCGCTCAATTACGAGTGGAATTTCGGCCTTTCTGCCGGATGGAAACCATACGATAACGATTACAACTCCTACAACGGAGCGGTAGGCTCACGGGTGAACGCGTATCTCAATGCAGGTATCTACCTCAATTGGTCGCTTTCCCGTTATTTCGATTTTATCATCGGCGGAGATTTTACGCATTTCTCCAACGGCAACACTAAATTCCCCAACGCAGGAGTGAACACCACCGGAGCGAAAATCGGTCTGGTGTACAACTTCAACCGTGAAGAATCCGACCTGACCAAGTCCTTGGTCAAGCCGTATATTCCCCGTTTTCCCCGTCATATCAGTTACGACCTTGTGTTGTTCGGCTCGTGGAGACGGAAAGGTGTGTACGTAGAAAGCGGGAAGCAGATAGCTTCGCCGGGCAGTTACCCCGTGGCGGGATTCAACTTTGCCCCGATGTACAACCTCAACTATAAGCTGCGATTCGGCGTCTCGCTGGACGGTGTTTATGACGGTAGTGCCAATGTGTACACCGAAGACCGGATTGTGGAGTACGATTACGATTGAGGCAGCGGCACTTCCGGACGCAGGTTTCTTGTGCCGGGCATTCAGCATCAGCTTGCTCTCGGACTTTCGGGACGGGCGGAGTATGTAATGCCGTTTTTCACCATCGGTGTCGGTTTGGGAACGAATGTGCTGGGACGTGGCGATTTGCGGGGGCTATATCAGGTCTTTGCGTTGAAGATAGACATGACACGTAGCTCTTTCCTTCACATCGGTTACAATCTCCAAAACTTTCAGACACCTAATTATCTGATGCTCGGCTTGGGATTCCGTTTCAATAATAAGTATCCTAAGGTGCGTCATTAGAAATGTCCGTCCGGTGGTCTGTCGAATCAAGTAAGGAATCTCAAAATGGAAAACATTATTCAAAAAATCAGAGAAATCTATCCGGTATCCGATGAAGCGCTTCAGGCGCTTCAGGCGAATATGGAACTGCGATATTATCCTAAAGATACCTATATCGTCCAGTCGGGGGTAACAGACCGCCTGGTTTATTTCATTGAAGAGGGCATTGCCCGTTCCGTATTCCATCACAACGGACAGGACACTACTACGTGGTTCACGCTGGAAGGCGACATTACGTTCGGCATGGATTCGCTCTACTATCAGCAACCGTCGGTGGAGAGCATTGAAACGCTTTCCGATTGCAAAATCTACGTCATCCATATCGACAAGCCGAATATGCTCTACGAAACCTATATCGACATAGCCAACTGGGGGCGCATCCTGCATCAGAATGTCAACAAAGAGCTTAGCCACATGTTTGTGGAACGGCTCCAGCTTTCGCCTAAAGAGCGGTACGAACAGTTTAACCGTCGCTATCCCGGACTGATAAACCGGGTGAAGCTGAAGTATGTGGCTGCCTTTTTGGGCATTTCCATCTACACGCTTAGTCGGGTACGTGCTAAAAAATAGTTTTCGGCAGGGCTTTTTTGCTTTTAAGCAAAAGAACTTCGTTTCGCAAAGCGTATCTTTGCCATCTGAAAATACTAACTAATAGAAAAACA
>OGUQ01003129.1_pt1 | contig 10217 bp, 8 predicted proteins | sample 1574701 | NCBI WGS metagenome assembly OGUQ01 (sample SAMEA2582087, study PRJEB24529) | metagenome | biome: Human gut stool | place: China | collected 2011 | reverse complement strand
ACAGTCCCAGTTCGACGGCACGGCGAAGTCTAACCTTGCCGTCGAGCGCTTCGTCGATCGTGCGGATCAGCGCCTCGCGGTCGCGGTTGAGCGTACCGCCGAGGGGGAGGTAGTTCGACGCGTGGTTCGAGCGGAAGATGCTGCCGTCGGAGTCGATGTGCTCCAAAAAGAGGCGTGTTTCACGCATCAGCTCGGGCGGCTCCATCATCTTGAACTCGCCGCTCGCGATCCAGTCGTGCAGCGGCGTGCCCGAGTAGACGCGAAGCGTCAAAAACGCGATATAGTCGGGCTTCATGCGGGAAACGGCCTTCGCCGTGTCGATGGCGTGGGTCTGCCAGTCGCCGTTCGCGCCCGCCATGCCGTTGATGGCCGTGACGGAGGTGGCGATGCCCGCCTGCTTGCAGCGGATGGCGTTTAAGACGATCTCCTCGGCAGTAACGCCCTTGCAGAACTTTTTGAGAAGCTCCTCGTTGCCGCTCTCAAGGCCGATATACACGATGCCGAGGCCGTGCTCGCGCAGCGTACGCAGCTCGTCGTCCGTCTTGCGCATGATGGCCTTGGTCGTTGCGTAAGCCGCAACGCGCTTGCAGGTAGGGAAATGGTCGCGGATATAGTCGAGAACGGTCAGAAGGTAATCCATCGGCAGGATCAGCGCGTCGCCGTCGGCTAAAAAGATCTTCTCGATATAGCGCCCGTAGGCGCGTGCCTCGTCGAGGTCGGAGAGCACCTGCTCAATGGGGTTGATGGAGAACTTTTTGTCCTTGTACATCGTGCAGAACGCACATTTGTTGTGGCTGCACCCGAGCGTGCACTGCACGATGAGGCTGCGCGCCTCGCTGGGGGGACGGTAAACGGCTCCCGAATAATGCATCAGGGTTCCTCCTTACAAAATCAGCCGAGCTTGGCCTGGCACTTGTCCATGAAGCGATCCACGGTGATGACGGCGCGCTGGTGCGTGCCCTCGCCGATGAGGCCGGCGGTGTCGGTCGCGGTGGCCTTGAAGTCGACCATCTTGCCGTTTGCGGAAATGTCCGTGACCTCGACGGTAACGGTGATCTCCATGCCAACGGGCGAGGGGGAGACATGGGAGACCTCGACCTTGGTGCCGACGGTGCTCTTACCCTCGGGCAGCTCCTGCTGGAGATAGGTGAAGGCGGCGTTTTCGACCATCGCGACGAGATACGGCGTGCCAAACACCGGCAGACCGCCGCTGCCGAGCGCGGCAGCGGTCATGTCTTCCGTGACAACTTTCTTGACGGTAAAAGTATCTCCGATTTTCATCTTAAAAAACTCCTTTACGATATTATTTGGCAGCTTTGACCTTGATCCAGAGCTTGCTCAGCTCGCGCATGAGCACCTGGTTGTCGTGGAACATCTCATCCTTTTCATAGCCGCTGCGGGGAAGATATGCGGCATTTTCAGCATAGAGGTCCTCGGACGTGGTCATTTCTTCAAACACTTCCGCGTTGGGAGAAGTATAACCTACCGTTTCGGTGTTGTCAAACGCGGCTTCATAGGTGAGCATGTAGTTGATGAACTCGTGGGCGAGCTTCGGGTTCTCGGCGTTTGCGGGAATAACCATCGCATCGCACCAGATGTTCGTGCCCTGGGAGGGCATATAGAAGCTCATGTCTTCGTTTTCATCAAGCACCACGGCTGCGTCGCCGGAGTAGACGACGGCGATGTCCTTATAGCCGTTCATCATGCCGTCGATGACCTCGTCGGTCACGTAGACGGGGGACATGGTGTTGTTCATCTGCAGGAGCCACTCATAGGCGTCGTTGATCTCGTTGGGGTCCTCGGTGTTCATCGAGTAGCCCAGCGCCTTGAACGCCATCATGAACGAGTCGCGCTCGGAATCGTAGATGTAGATGTGACCGGCGTAGTCGGTGTTGCGCAGGACCTCCCAGCCCTCGCTCTCGATGACGGCAGGGTCGACGTTCTCGTGGTTGTAGACGAGACCGACGCTGCCCCAGAAGTAGGGGATGGAGTACGTGTTGTCCGGGTCGTAGCTCATACCGAGCACGGCATCAGACATGTTCTCCATGTTGGGGATCATGCTCTTGTCAAGCGGCTGGAGGAAGTCCTCGTTCATCAGGCGTTCGATCATGTAGTCGGACGGAATGATGACATCGTAGCGGTCGCCGGCCATGAGCTTGGTGTACATCATCTCGTTGGAGTCGAAGTTCTCGACGATGACGCGCACGCCGTACTGTTTTTCAAAGTCGGAGATGACGTTCTCGCCGAGGTACTCGCCGGGGAGATAGAGCTTCAAAACGTTGCTGCCGTACTTCTCGACAGCCGCGGCGCTCTTGTGCTGCTGGGAAAGTCTCGCGCCCACGGTGCCGCCGACAACGGCCAGCACCAGCACGGCGGCAACAGCCGCCATGGCCTTGCGGCTCACGGCGTGGGAGGACTTGCCGTCCTTTTCGCGCTTTTCGCGCACGATCGGCACGATGTTCACGACGCCGAGCACCAGCGTAATGAGAAGAATCACAATGGTGGAAAGGGCGTTGATGGACGGGTTCACGCGCTTGGACATCGTGTAGACCAAAATCGAAATGTTGTTGACGCCGTTGCCCGTCGTGAAGTACGAGATGACAAAGTCGTCAAAGCTCATCGTGAACGCAATGAGCGCGCCGGAGACGATACCCGGCTTGATCTGAGGCACAATGACTTTCGCGAGCGCCTGGAACGGCGTTGCGCCAAGGTCCATCGCTGCGTCGATCAGGTTAGGGTCGAGCGAGCGGAGCTTCGGCGTAACGGAGAGCATCACGTAGGGGATACAGAACATGATATGCGCGATGAGCAGCGTGCCGAAGCCTTTTTTGACCGTGAGGACGCTGAAAAACATCAGAAGTGAGATGGCCGTGACGATATCGGGGTTCATCACGGGCAGGTCGTTGATGCGCTCGACCATCTTCTGCACAACCTTGCGGGATTTAGAAAGGCCGATGGCCGTGATCGTGCCGACGACTGTCGCGACGACCGTCGCGATGATGGCGATGATGACCGTGTAGAGCACAGCCTCCATCATCGTCGAATCGGCGAACATCTTTTCATACCAGCGGAGCGAGAAGCCGCCGAACTTCGTCAGCGAGCGGGAATCGTTGAACGAAAAGATAATGATATAGAGGATGGGGAGGTAGAAGAAGAGCATCGTGAGCGTCAGGATGATCTTCGAGCCGACAGAGGTTTTCTTTTTCATGCGCTTCTCACTCCTTTCCCTGCGAGGCGACCTGAACGTCCGCCTTGCGCGTCAGCCACATCGAGATCATGATGATGACCGCCATGATGAGCGAGATGGCCGAGCCGAAGTTCCAGTCGCCAGTGGTGAGGAACTGCGTTTCAATGATGTTGCCGACGAGGACGTACTGTCCGCCGCCGAGAAGCTTCGGAATGAAGAAGCTCGACACCGCGGGCAGGAACACGAGCGTGATGCCGGAGATCACGCCGGGAAGCGAGAGCGGCAGCGTCACGCGCAGGAATGCCTGCACCGGCGTTGCACCGAGGTCGTTGGCGGCTTCCAAAAGGCTCTTGTCCATCTTGGCAAGGGACGTGTGAATCTGCAGGATCATAAAGGGAATGAAGTTATAGACCATGCCGAGGATGACGGCAAAGCTCGTGTGGATCATCGACACGGGGCCGATGCCGAACCACGAAAGGATCGTGTTGAAGATGCCCTCGTCCTGCAAAATGCCCATCCAAGCATAGGTGCGCACCAGCATGTTGACCCAGGTCGGCATGGTGATGAGCAGAATTAAGATCGTGTTGCTGCGGCCGCCGCGCTGCGCGATGACGTAGGCGATGGGGTAGCCGAGCGCAACGCAGATGAGCGTTGTGATGAGCGCGATATAGAGCGAGCGCAGCAACACATCCATAAAGACCTTGTCCGTGACGAAGCGGGCAAAGTTCTCAAAGGTGAACTGGAATGTCAGCACCGAGTTGCCGGAGGTCGTGAAGGCATAGAGCACGATCAGAAGCATCGGCACCACGATGATCGCGATGATCCACGCGATATACGGGTAAGTCATGGAACGAAAGCGCTTCACCACTGGCCCTCCTTCTTCATCACGTGGATGTCCTCGGGACGGAAGACAAGGCCGACCTGCTCGCCCTCTTCAAAGGCGTGGGTGGTGGAGACCTTGTACTCATAGCCCTCGGTGGAGAAGGTCACATCGTAAACGCCCGGGGTGATGGTCTCGGGGTCGAAGTCGTACTTGACTTCCGTGATCTCGGCCTGCTCGCCGTCTTCAAGGGACCACGCCGACGCGCTGGCCCAGGTCTCAAGGTCGGTGTCGAGCGCGATGCTCTCCTGAATGTCCTCGACCTTTTTGAAGAAGTTCATCGCGTAAATTTCTTCCTGATAGACCTTGCTCTCGACGCGGTTCTGCGCTACGACGAGCACCTTGACGGTGATAGACGTATCGTTCGCGGTGGCAAAGGTCACGGTGTAGTTGCCGGTCTCGGGCTTGATGTCGTATTCGACGGTCTTGATGGAGATGGGCTCCTCGGTCTCGGCGTCCCACGCCTCGGCAGAGGCGAGGGCGACGACCTTTGCGTCGTCGAGCTCTTCGACGTCCTCCACGTCCAGAAGGAAGGCGTTCGCACTGATCTTCTCGCCCTTTTCCTCGTTGTAGACAGGGCGGTCCTGCGAGACCTGCATCTTCACGGTGATGGACGTACCGACGCGCGTTTCGACCACGGTTTCATAGTGCATGCCCTTGAAAAGCTGAGACTTGACCGTGCCCTTGAGCATACCCTCGGCACGCGGGACAATGTCGAGGTGCTCGGGGCGGATGACGACGTCGACCTTTTCGTTCTTATTGTAGCCGCGGGCACGGCAGGCGTACTTCTTGTCCTCGAACATGACGAGGTCGTCCTCAAGCATGACGCCGTCGATGATGTTCGTCTCGCCGATGAACTTGGCGACGAATTCGTTGACGGGGGTGCGGTAGATTTCGGTCGGCGTACCGATCTGCTGAATTTCACCCGCATTCATGACGACGATCTTGTCGGACATCGTCAGCGCCTCTTCCTGATCGTGCGTGACGAAGATGAACGTGATGCCGACCTCCTGCTGGATGTATTTGAGCTCCTGCTGCATCTCCTTGCGGAGCTTTAAGTCGAGCGCGCCGAGCGGCTCGTCGAGCAGCAGCACGCTCGGCTCGTTAACGAGCGCGCGGGCGATGGCGATGCGCTGCTGCTGGCCGCCGGAGAGCTCGGTCACGTTGCGGTGGGCATAGTCCTCAAGGCTAACAAGGCGCAGCATACGCATGACCTTCTGCTCGATGACGTCCTTCGGCTCCTTTTTGAGCGTCAAGCCAAAGGCGATGTTGTCGTACACGTCCATGTGGGGGAAGAGGGCATACTTCTGGAAGACGGTGTTGATCTCGCGCTTGTAGGGCGGGACGCTGACGATGTCCTCACCGTCGAAGAGCACCTTGCCCTCGCTCGGCTGCAAAAAGCCGCCGAGGATGCGCAGCAGTGTCGTCTTGCCGCAGCCAGAGGGGCCGAGCAGCGTGACGAACTCATTTTCGTAAATGTCAAGAGAGACGCCCTTGAGAACGACCTGTCCGTCCTCAAAGCTCTTGACGATGTTCTTGAATTGAATGATCTTTTTCTTTTCTTCGGCCATTTCCGATATCCTCACAATTTTATAGAATAGTAGTTAAAAAAGCGGGGGCGTGCAGACCCAGAGAATGCGCGCGGTGGTTTTGCGTTCATTTTTGAGGTAGTGGAACGTTCTGCCGTGGAGATAGAACGTTTCGCCGCGGCACACGACGCTGCGTTCGCCGTCGCACTCCAAAATGACGCTGCCGTCGAGCACGTAGCCGAACTCCTCGCCGTTGTGCGGCTCGACCTCGAACGATTTGCCGCCGGCGGGAAGTTCCAATAAAATGGGCTCCATCTGGTTTTTCTGCGTGTTGGGAACGATCCAGTTGACGGTGCAGTTCTCGCGCTCGTCGACGAAAAAGTCTTCGGAGCGGAAGACAAACTGGTCGTTTTTATCCTCCTGAAAGAATTCCGAGAGGTTGGTGCCGAGGGCCTCGAGGATATCGCTGAGCGAGTCGATCGAGGGGGAGGTGAGGTCGCGCTCTAACTGGGACAAAAACCCCTTCGTAAGCTCGCTTCGGCTGGCAAGCTCCTCCAGAGTCAGTCCCTGTCGTGTTCGCAGCTGCTTGATCTTATTGCCAATGTCCATACACACGCCTCCTCGTTCGATATACTAAACTTTTGGTCAGTTTTTGCTAAACCGAGACTATTATACACAGCGCGTGCAAAATTGCAAGAGTATATTTAACAAAAAGTTCAATATTTTGAACTTTTGAAAAATAAAACAGCGAAGAGCCGATTGCAGCTCTCCGCTTGTGGGATTTAACCAAAGTACTTCTTTTGGAACGGGACCTCATCCACCTGAAACTCGCGTCCGTGCAGGTATTCGAGGATGCCCGCGTCGCTGGGAAAGTCGAAACGCAGGCGATAGGAGTAGAGCGCCTGCTGCGTTTCGCCGTATTTGCGGTTCACACTGCCGATGCCGTACTTGCCGTCGCCGAGCAGGGGATGGCCGAGGTCGGCCATGCTCGCGCGGATCTGATGCGTACGGCCCGTGAGCAGCTCGACCTCCAGAAGCGACAGTTCGCCGCGCGTCTGAAGCGTTTGGTATAAGGTGATCGCGCTGCGGCCGTCCGGCACGGGGCGGTGGTAAACGCGGACGGTGTTGCTCTTCTCGTCCTTGCGCAGAAAGCACTCGATGCGGCCCTTCGGCGGCTCGACGCGGCCGAGGGCGATACATAAATAGTATTTGGCGATCTCGCGGTCGCGAATCTTGTCGTTCAGGATGCGCAGCGCCTCGGCGTTTTTCGCCGCGATGACGATGCCGCCGGTGTTGCGGTCGATGCGGTTGCACAGGGCCGGAGAAAAGGAGTGCTCGTCCCGGGGCCGCCACTCGCGCTTTTGATAGAGGTAGGCGAGCATGTGGTTGACGAGCGTATTGACTTTCTCGTGCTCGTCGGCGTGGGCAAGCATTCCCGCGGGCTTGTCGAGCAGCATGATGTTCTCGTCCTCGTAGACGATCTTGAGCCGCGGCGTCGTGATCGTGAGGTAAACGTTTTCCTCGCTCGGCGACTCGAAAAACTCATCGTTGATGTAGCACTGTAAAATATCGCCCGCGACGAGCTTCTGGTCGCGCTGGGCGCGCGCGCCGTTGACCTTGATGCGCTTTAGGCGGATGTACTTCTGCGCGAGCGACGCGGGGAGCAGGGGGACGGCCTTGCCGAGAAAGCGGTCAAGCCGCTGATTTTCGTCATTTTTTCCGATGTGAAACTCCCGCATGGGCGGCACCTCCGCTTGCGCAGCGCGCGATTTTCTGCTATTGTACGATAGCGGGCAAAAAAAGTAAAGAAATCCTGTCAAAATTTTTGCCGCAACCGTGAAAAAAGTATTTGACAATCGAGAAAACGTCCTCTATAATATCACTCGTGTCATTGCGAGGTGTAGCATGGTTTTAGATGTAAAACGTATCATTAACACCCCCGGAGGCAGAATTCCCTTTGACTTTACAGAGGACTTTTCTGATGTGGACTTCGGCGGCGTGTGTCCTGCGGTTCGGCCGGTCTCAGTGGTAGGGCAGGCAGAGAACATTGCGGGGATGCTGCGGTTGCAGTTTGACCTGACTACAACGCTTTCCGCCGTGTGCGATCGCTGCGGAGCGCCGTTTGATCTTCCGTACAAGGTTCCGTTCGAGTGTCTGCTCGCTGAGGAGCTGGAGGAAGACGACAACGACGATATCCTGCTGCTGGACAACGGAACCGTTGATCTCAGCGAGTTGGCGCGGGAGACGTTCATCCTCAATATGCCAAGCAAGACCCTTTGCCGCGAGGATTGCAGGGGCTTGTGTTCCGGCTGCGGCGTCAACCTCAACTATGAGAAGTGCCGCTGCAAAAAGGAAGTCGACCCCAGGTTAGCAGCCCTCGCAAAGCTTTTGGAACAATAAATTCGCTGTTCATTCAGCTTAACTTTAAGGAGGTGTCAACATGGCAGTCCCCAAGGGGAAAGTATCCCGTCAGAGACGTGATAAGAGACGTTCTTCTCACTGGAAGCTCACCGCTCCCGCGCTTGTCGCGTGCCCGAAGTGCGGCGCTCTGCACCAGCCTCACAGAATGTGCCCGGAATGCGGTACCTACAACGGCCGTCAGGTCAAGGTCATCGAGTCCAAGGTCGCAGCCGAATAATTGATTCGGAACGAAAATCGTTAAGAAAAGCTGAGTGGAACTCCACTCAGCTTTTTCTTATGCCGCAAGAGAAGGTTAGCCTTGCGTAACCTCGAAAATTCGGTTATACTGTATTTGTAATATTTTGCTTTGCGATAAAGAGCGGTGCGATCGCGCGCCGCTTTGGAATAAAGGAGGCAGAGAGATGAAACCTTTGGTTGCGATCGTTGGACGGCCGAATGTCGGCAAGTCCATGCTGTTTAATAAGCTCATCGGCCAGCGGCTCTCCATCGTCGAGGATACGCCGGGCGTCACGCGCGACCGCATCTACGGCGAGAGCGAGTGGTGCGGCCGCAAATTCCGTCTGGTGGACACCGGCGGTATCGAACCGCGCACGGACGATCAGATCTTGTCGTTCATGCGCGAGCAGGCGGAGATCGCTATTCAGCACGCGGACGTCATCATTTTCCTGACGGATGTGAAGACCGGCCTGACGGCTTCCGATCAGGAGGTCGCGAATATGCTGCTGCGATCCCGCAAGCCCATCGTGCTGGCGGTCAACAAGATGGACTCGACCGGACGGGTCGACCCTGATTTTTATGAGTTCTACAATTTAGGCCTCGGCGATCCCATCGCCGTTTCCGCCGTGCACGGCCACGGCACGGGCGACCTGCTCGACGCGTGCTTACAGTATTTCCCGCCCGAGGATGACGAGGAAGAGGATGAGGACGTCATCAAGGTCGCCATCATCGGAAAACCCAACGTCGGCAAGTCATCGCTGACGAACCGCATTCTCGGCACCGAGCGCATGATCGTCAGCAATGTTGCGGGCACGACGCGCGACGCCATCGACTCGTACTTTGAAAACGAGCAGGGCAAGTATGTCTTCATCGACACCGCCGGCATGCGCAAAAAGTCGAAGGTCGACGACGTGATCGAGCGCTACAGCGTGCTGCGCGCCACGATGGCCATCGACCGCGCGGACGTGTGCCTCATCATGATCGACGCGCAGGAGGGCGTGACCGAGCAGGATACGAAGGTCGCGGGCCTCGCGCACGAGGCAGGCAAGGCCTGCATCATCGTCGTGAACAAGTGGGATCTTGTCGAAAAGGACGGCAAGACCATGGACAAAATGAGCGACGACATCCGCCGCGACCTCTCCTACATGACCTATGCGCCGATCCTCTTCATCTCGGCGGCGACGGGCCAGCGCGTGCCGCGCCTTTTTGAGATGATCAACTATGTGCACAACCAGTCCTGCATGCGCATTTCGACCGGCATGCTCAACAACATTCTGGCCGACGCGCAGACGCCGACGGACCGTGGCCGCAGACTGAAGATCTATTACATGACGCAGGTCGGCGTCTGCCCGCCGCACTTTGTCGTGTTCTGCAACGAGCGCAAGCTCTTCCATTTCTCCTACCAGCGCTACCTTGAAAACTGCATCCGCAACGTCTTCGGACTGGAGGGTACGCCAGTCATCATGTCTATTCGCGAGAAGGGGGATAAGGAAGACTGATGAAAGGCATTTATCTTACGGGCGTCACGGCTGTCGCGGCATTTGCCTTGCCGGCTCTGGTCGCGGTGCTGTCGTATCTTTTTGGTTGCATCAACGGCGCGATCGCAACGTCGCACATTTTCTACCATGACGACGTGCGCCGCCATGGCAGCGGCAACGCGGGGCTGACGAATTTTTACCGCAATTACGGCGCGAAGTGCGCGCCCATGGTCATCGCGTTCGACATGCTCAAGGCTGTCGGCGCGGTGCTGCTGGGCAATTATTTCCTGGGCTATCTTCTCGGCTGGGGCGCCGCAGGCAAGTATTTCGGCGCACTGTTCTGCGTCATCGGCCATATGTTTCCGGTGTTTTACGGCTTCAAGGGCGGCAAGGGCATTTTGTGCAGCGGCACGCTGCTGCTGCTTCTCGACTGGCGCATCGCGCTCGTCGGCTGGGGCGCGTTCGTCGTGCTGTGGCTCACGACGCGCTATGTGTCGCTCGGCTCG
>OGUQ01003123.1_pt1 | contig 10236 bp, 8 predicted proteins | sample 1574701 | NCBI WGS metagenome assembly OGUQ01 (sample SAMEA2582087, study PRJEB24529) | metagenome | biome: Human gut stool | place: China | collected 2011 | reverse complement strand
GCTGCACTTCAAGGCTTTGTTCACTGAATGCCAGTTCCATCATACGGTCGGACTCCAACCAGAAGCCAATCTCTACATTCGATTTGGGAACAGTGAGGTAATAGTTTGTAATGTCATTGTTCGTCCAGGCATTGTTTTCGCCACCTGCCGACTGCAAAGGAGCATCATAGTCGGGTATATTCACAGAACCGCCAAACATCAGATGTTCGAACAAATGGGCAAAGCCGGTATGTTCGGGATGTTCGTCCCGGGCACCTACATCATAAACGATGTTCAGTGCTACCATCTGAGTACTGAGATCCTGGTAATGCACCAGTCGCAGACCGTTATTAAGACTATATTTATTTATCTTCATATTATTTTGAATGATAGGATGATAAGATGGTAAGATGATAGGATTATTAGCTAGGTATATGACTTTTCGCAGTTTTAATACTACGAGTAATATTACATTCTTTTTGCGCAATAGCAAACTTATGAATAAAATCCGCCTGACTTTCAGCATGCATAGCTTCGCGTTGTAAAGCACCTATTGCTGTACCTGAACGAACTAATTGTTTGGATATCTCATATTCCTGCTTTTCCTTTTTAAGATATTTACATAAATTCACGACACGTATAGCAAAATCCATACTCTTATCTTTTATAATATCCTCTTTCTCCATCATCCTATCATCTTACCATCTTATCATCCTATCATTTTATCACCTTGACCTTAACAATTTTCACATCCTCTTCCGGGCGGTCGCTACGGTCCGTTTTTACCTGCTGTATCTTATCTACTATATCCATGCCTTCAATCACTTCGCCGAACACAGTATATTCACCATCCAGGTGCGGAGTACCACCTACCGTAGTATAAGCCTTCACCTGCTCCGGTGTAAAGTGGAATTCCGGTTGCTTGGCAACTTCCGCCTCAGCCTGTGCAAACAGTGTATCCTGCAAGTTCATCAGACCATCCTGGTCATTTTCCTTACGCATCTTATAGATTTCCTTCATGTGTTTTTGTGCCAAAGCATTGAACACAGTAGTCAGACGATTCTGGTTCATCTGGTTCTCCATGCCCAGCAACGTAGTGTCATTATACACTTTACCCGTCACAATGTAGAACTGGCAACCCGACGATTCCTTCTCCGGATTCACATTGTCACCCTGACGCGCAGCAGACAATGCACCTTTCTTATGAAAATACTTCGGATAAACGAACTCAGCCGGAATCGTATAACCTACATCACCTGCACCCAGCATCTTTCCTTTCGGAGCATTCTTTGAGTCAGGGTCACCTGCCTGTATCATAAAATCCTTGATGACACGGTGGAACAATGTACCTTCGTATGTACCCTCTTCCGCCAGTTTGATGAAGTTATCACGATGTTGCGGCGTCTCATTATACAATTTCACGATAATGTCACCCGCAGTTGTTTCGATCTTCAATTTAGTTTCCTGATCCATGTTTCTATCTTTCTTTTGTCCCGATTGGCAAGCTGTAACGCTGCAAATCAGTATGGTTAATAATACAATGAAATTCCTCTTCATAACGCTTTTTATTTAAATTAAGTTTGCAAATATACGATTTTCAGACAAATCGGTTTACCTTTGTGTCTTAAAAGAGACAAAAGATAAGGCAATGAAATCTATACTCATCGTTGAAGACGACATTACTTACGGTATGATGCTGAAGACCTGGTTAGGCAAAAAAGGCTTTCAGGTAGCTTCCGTCAGCAGTATCGCCCGCGCCCAGAAACATTTGGAAACAGAGGGTGCCGACTTGATTTTGTCCGACCTGCGTCTGCCCGACAAGGACGGCATCGACCTGTTGAAGTGGTTGGGAGAGCAAGGTCTGTCCATTCCGCTCATCATGATGACGAGCTATGCCGATATACAATCGGCGGGGCAAGCTATGAAATTAGGTGCCAGCGACTACGTTGCCAAGCCTGTAAATCCGGACGAACTTCTAAAGAAAATTGGCGAAGCGATGAGCGCATCATCCACCGCCGAAAAACAGACCGTCTATTCACCCCAAACAGACCATCTATCTGACCCAAACAGACCATCTGTTTCACCCAAACAGACCATCTGTTCCGGAAAAGGGGACAATACCCGTTCACAAGCCTCAAGAAGCGGTTCTTCCGACTATCTGGAAGGAGAGAGTGATGCAGCCAAGCAACTTTATAATTATGTAAGACTGGTTGCCCCCACCACGATGTCGGTACTGATCAATGGTGCCAGTGGAACGGGTAAGGAATATGTAGCCCACCGTATCCATCAACTCAGCAAGCGTGCTGGTCAGCCTTTCGTTGCCATCGACTGTGGCTCCATCCCGAAAGAACTTGCCGCATCTGAGTTCTTCGGACACGTAAAAGGTTCATTCACCGGAGCATTGACAGACAAAACTGGAGCCTTTGTTGCAGCCAACGGAGGAACCATCTTCCTCGATGAAATAGGCAATCTCAGTTACGAAGTCCAGATACAACTGTTACGCGCCTTGCAGGAACGGAAAATCCGTCCGGTAGGTTCCAATAAAGAAATCACTGTAGATGTACGCCTGGTTTCTGCTACAAATGAAGATTTGGAACAGGCCATCGAAAAAGGGACTTTCCGCCAGGACCTGTTCCACCGTATCAATGAGTTCACCCTACGCATGCCCGAACTCAAGGACCGGAGAGAAGATATCCTTCTCTTTGCCAACTTCTTCCTCGACCAAGCCAATCGGGAATTGGACAAACAGTTGATCGGGTTTGATGATGCAGCATCCCGGGTATTGCTGGAATACCACTGGCCGGGAAATCTGCGACAGATGAAGAATGTGGTACGCCGTGCCACCCTATTAGCGCAGGACCAACTTATCACGTTGAAAGAATTGACCGAGTTGCAGCAAATCACTCATCCCCACGTAGGTCTGCCATTACGTAATGAAGAAGCAGAAAAGCATCAGATAATCGAAGCATTGCGGCAAACGGGAAATAACAAGAGCCGGGCAGCTCAACTGTTGGGCATAGACCGCAAAACCCTGTATAATAAACTGAAACTTTACGAAATAGAGAGCTAAAAAGGCTCTTCGCACCGTATACCAACCGCATCAAGTCCGTACCTACTCCGTATCTATACAGTTAGAATAGGTACGGACTTGACACGGAGTTGGTACGGTGTTGGTACGGACTTGGTATGCAACAGAGTACCTTAGTGTGGAATTTCTCCACACCTGATTCCACACTTTCCACACAATTCCACACTGTACCACATATTCCAAAATCTTCAATAGCACTAGTAATCAACAACTTGTTCAATCAGCCTTCTCACTGGCACGGGCTTTGCAACTATATTTTACGTAAGCGTCAAGCTTCCTAAATCAAAAAAAGGAAACCTAAACTCTTAACTATAAAATATATATTTAGTATAACAATTAAAAGCAAATGATTATGAAAAAGTTAGTATTAGTAGCAGCCCTGTTTATGTTTGTTTGTGGTGGTTCTTTCGTGGCAAATGCTCAGGACCCGGTGAAAACTCAACAGCAACAACCGGCAACGGGAAATACTGAAGAGCCCAAAACCGCTGAGCCTGCCAAGGAAGAACCCAAAACAGAAGAACCAAAGGCAGAGGAACCGAAAGCTGAACAACCTGCAGCCAACGCTCCCGCCAATGGTACTCCTGCAACGGAAACACCTGCACAGCCTGCTGAATAATAGTAAGCACACTGACACAAAAGCCGTTCCCTCCTTGTCTATTCTGGGGAACGGCTTTTGTCGTTTTAGCCCCAACCCTATCATCTATCTTCTTGCAGAAACTTAAATACCTACTTATAAGTACTTCATCCCCCAACGACATCCTTAAATTACCAACAAATAGCGATTTCCTACCTGTCACCATCTCTTTACCTTTGCAAAAAAAATAGTAGTAGCACTACCGTTTTAATATAACATCCCCGATGGCTAACAGATATATATTATTCTTTCTTTTCATTTTAGGCTTTATACAATCAGGATTCTGCCAGCATTATACAATCAAGGGACGGGTTGTTGATAACAAGAACAAGTCTCCAATGGAGTTCGTTACAGTATACTTGCCCGGATACGAATTGTGGGCCATTAGTAATGAAAAAGGAGCGTTCACTATCAATCAAGTACCAGCCGGCAAAGTAAAAATCACTGCACAATATTTGGGATACGTTACGCAGACATTGGATATAGATGTACAGAAAAACATCGAAGACCTACTAATCACACTACAGGAAAGCAATCTGACGCTAAATGAAGTGGTGGTTACAGCACAGAAAAAAACAAGTGACCCAACAACTTCATATACGATAGATCGTGCCACTCTGGATCATGCACAAATATTAAATGTCAGCAGTCTCAGCACTCTATTACCGGGCGGTAAATCAACCGGTGATCAGAATCTGGCAAGCTCTGACGAACGTATCGCTCTACGAAGCGGAAGCAGCGAAATGGGAAATGCTTCTTTCGGCACTGCCATCACAGTAGACGGTGTACGCCTGCAAAACAACTCGGAGATGAGTGAAACAAAAGGTGTCGGTCTGCGCAATATAGGTTCTTCAAACATTGAATCGGTAGAAATCATTACAGGAATCCCATCTGTGGAATATGGAGATTTATCAAACGGAATCGTAAAAATAAATACGCGGAAAGGGAAAACACCGTTTATCATCGAATTGGCCACCCAACCTAAAACAAAACAAATTGCTATAAGTAAAGGCTTTTTGCTTGGAGACAGAGCAGGTACAATTAATACCAGTTTGGAACGCACAAAGTCAACCTCTGACTTGGCCTCTCCACATACTGCCTATGATCGCAATTCTTTAACATTGACTTACTCTAATACCCTGAACCGGAAAGCCCAGCGTCCACTTTCACTGAATGCGGGCTTTACCGGAAACATAGGTGGTTACAATTCTGAAGCCGACCCCGATGCTTTTAAAGATACTTATACAAAAACACGCGATTACACTTTTCGCGGAAACATCGGACTGAACTGGCTGTTGAACAGACCGTGGATAACCAACCTCTCACTGACAGCCTCCATGTCATACTCAGACAAGCTGTCTAAAGTAAATACCAATAAAAGCAGTGCATCCACGCAGCCTCTTATTCATAGTACGCAGGAAGGCTACTTCATAGCAAGTAACTATGATGAGAATCCAAATGCTGAAATTATCCTCAGTCCTACCGGATACTGGTATCAACTGGCATATACCGATAACAAACCTGTCAGCTATGCAGTGAAACTAAAAGCCGACTGGGCAAAACGTTGGGGAAAGATTTCCAACAGAATCATGCTTGGGGCGGAACTGAACAGTAGCGGTAACAAAGGCCGGGGACTCTATTACGATGATATGCGCTATGCACCTACCTGGCGTGAATATCGCTATGATGAATTGCCATTTCTTAATAATATAGCAGGCTATCTGGAAGATAGAATAATACTTCCTCTCGGAGAAAACTCTTCTTCCCTGAAATTGACAGCAGGAGTACGTTCGGATATCACCTATATCAAGAACTCCGAATACGGAACAGTAAATAGTTTCTCTCCACGTTTCAATGCGCAATATACATTATGGAAGAATGCAGATAAATGGGTCAGCAATTTAAATGTATATGGCGGTGTAGGTAAATCCGTAAAACTACCTTCATTTGAAGTCCTTTACCCATCACCCTCTTACTCGGATAAACTGGCCTTTGCTCCCGGAACTATGAGTGACGGAACCACTTTCTATGCTTACAGCACGATTCCCTCAAAAGCCATCTATAACCCCGACCTGAAGTGGCAATATACCCGACAAGCAGAGATCGGTATGGAAGCCACCATCAAAGGAACAAGGGTCTCGGTATCAGCTTTCCGGAACAGAACATATAATCCATACATGCGTACCAATGTATACACACCTTATTCTTATAATCTGACAACTCAAGAGCATCTGAATAATTGCGAAATTCCTTCGGCAAACAGGGTTTACAGTATTGACCAGCAGACAGGTATCGTTACCGTTACAGATAAAACAGGTGCATACCCAAGCCAGGAATTATCTTATAATACCCGCAATACATTCAAATCGAACATCCAATATAGAAACGGTTCACCGGTAGAAAGAATGGGACTCGACTGGATTATTGACTTCGCACAAATCCCCGCGCTGAGAACATCAGTCCGCCTAGATGGAAATTATTACTATTATAAAGGTATAGAAGAAAACCTGATTGCATGGATGCCAAGCTCAGCATCGAATATGGCTGATGGCAACCCATATAAGTATGTGGGTTATTATGGAGGTTCCTCCATAACCTCTACTTCCTCTTCTACTTCTGCTTCCGTTTCTAACGGCAGCTTGTCTAAACAGCTTAATATGAATCTGACTATCACAACGCATATTCCCAAAATACGAATGATCCTCTCTATGAGAATAGAAGGTTCCTTCTATAATTATAAGAAGAATTTGTCGGAATACAGCAACGGAGAAAGTAGAGGCTTTGCCCTGGAGAATGCCGGAGATTACTTTAGTACTGATTATGATATCTACGGAAAAAACAAATATGTAGCTGTTTACCCGCTCTATTACTCTACGTGGGAAGATCCGGATACCCGGATACCTTTTGCAGAGAAATTTGCATGGGCAAAGGAGAATGACACAGCGTTATATAATGAGCTGGCAAAACTCGTAACTAAATCGAGTACATCTTACTATTTTAACCCCAACAAGATTTCCTCGTATTTCTCCGCCAACATTAACCTGACAAAAGAGATCGGAGATTTTGCCTCCATTTCATTCTACGCAAATAACTTCTTCAACCACATGGGACGGGTGAAATCATCACAAAACAATCAGGAATCATCACTCTACAACAGTTCATACATTCCGCAGTTCTACTACGGTTTGTCAATCAGACTAAAATTATAAGTGTTTAATTAAAATAGAAATGAAAATGAAAAAGTATGCTTTTCTAATTCTTAGTGTATTACTCTTTTGCGCAGCGTGCAGCGACGATGAGAATGATGTGTACAAAACCTATCTGGTGACTGTACAACTGGCTTATCCGTCAGGAAGTGAATTAAGTGCAGTAGAAGGAGTTCCGGTAAAGTTAACCGGAAGTACAGGTACTACTTATGATGCTACCACCGATGCCAATGGTAAGGCTGCTTTCACTGTACCGGCAGGTATCTATGAAGCTTCTGCCTCTGAAAAACGCGCTTCAAACGGTTACTCCTTTATACTGAACGGAGTTAAAAGCGGCATCACGGTAACGGAAACGTGGACTGGTGACAGTGTCGTAGAAGTGGCCTTAACAGAATCCAAATCAGGACAAGTTATTATCAAAGAGTTGTATGTAGGCGGATGTCAGAAAGATGACGGTTCCGGAAATTATCAATATGACAAGTATGTTATACTATATAACAATTCAGAACAGGCTGCCACGTTGGGAAACTTCTGCTTAGGAATGGTCAACCCATACAACGCAAACTCTACAATCAACGATTATAAAGACGGAGTACTATCCTATGCCAACGACAACTATATTCCTGCCGGATGTGGAATCTGGTATTTGCCCAGAAACTTAACCATCGAAGCCGGGAAACAAGTAGTTATAGCTCTGAACGGAGCCATCAACCACACATTGACTTACTCTAACTCTGTGAATTTAAGCACTGCAGATTATTGTACATATGATATTGAAGACTTTAGTCAGACAAACTATTACCCCACTCCTTCAGAGAGTATTCCTACTGCAAACTATTTTACAGCTTATAAATATGGGCAAGGAACAGCATGGGTATTGAGCAACCAGTCTCCCGCATTCTTCATTTTCTCGACTCACGATGTCACTCCTGAGGTCTTCGCCAGCAACACAGATTATCATTACACAGCCGATAAAGAAGGTAATGCTGTTTACCGTTGCACAAAAGTTCCTACAGACTGGATACTGGATGCAGTAGAAGTTTTCAGCCAGGCACAACTGGCCAAGAGTCAAAAGCGCCTGACGCCTGCTATTGATGCTGGATACACAGTCCTGACCAATGCACAGGGCTACACTTCATACCGTAACGTAGACAAACAAGCTACCGAAGCAGTGGAAGAAAATAGTGGTAAACTGGTTTACAGCTATAATTATGGAACAGATGGAAGCACTGATCCAAGTGGTATAGACGCCGAGGCATCTCTGAAGAATGGAGCACGTATCATTTACCAGGATACGAATAATTCGACAAATGATTTCCACCAGCGTAAACAAGCTTCTTTGAGAGATTAAAACTGCCTCTCTTAAACAATTAAACTACGAAAACAGCCCAGTATTGATGCTTATAAATAAAAGAATACTCCTATTCACACTGCTTAGCGGAGCTATCTGCTCCGTCTTTGCAGTGCAATATTCCGACTCTATTAGCTGGAAGAATCTTCCGTATATCAAGCAATCGGAAGCCTGGCTTAATAGTGAGAATGCCGCCGGACTACATACACTGTCTATCCCTCGTATCACTACAGCAGAGGTATACGTAGATAAACAGAACGGAGGATTTATTGATTATTTCCAGTCGGACAATAGCTTAGAATTCGGTGCTCAGGTGGAGTCATTCTATCGTCTCAATTCCAAAGTAGTATTCTACGGGAAAGTAGACTACCGTAACTTTGCGGGCAAAAACATGAGTGGTTCATATTTTATCAATCCGAAGAATACTCCTTTCGACATCGTAGAATATACCGATGAAAATCGGGGAGATAAAAAGCTGGAAAACTATCATTTGGTAGGAGCCGTCAGTGCCGACCTCTCAAAAAAGATAACGATCGGAGGAAAGGTAGATTACACTGCTGCCAATTATGCCAAGCAAAAGGACTTGCGTCATGTCAACAAACTACTTGATATGAATGTGACTGTCGGAGTAAGTTATCTACTCAACAAACAAATTGAGTTGGGGGCAAACTATTATTATCGCCGAAGTACGGAGGGACTGTTACTGGACATGTATGGCACTACTGACCAGATATATAATTCACTGATCAGTTACGGTAGTTTCTTCGGGGTTATGGAACAGTTCGGAGAAAACGGATATACAAAAGAGGGTGAAGAAAAACCATTGTTCAATGAATATCATGGAGGAGCCTTACAATTGAAATGGCACATTCTTCCAAAACTTCAATTCTTTAATGAATTTGCCTATAAATCACGTAGTGGATATTATGGTAAGAAATCTCCTGCCACGGTAGTTTATAGCGAACATGAGTCTGATATACTGTCGTATAACGGAACACTAACTTTACAAGAACGGAAAAATTTGCATTCCCTGCACATTGATTTCCAACAAGAAACATTGAACAATTTCGAGAATATTTATCGGTATAACAATGAAGGTGGAGGTATCAATAATGTAGATTATTACGGAACGCTGGATACCACAGACAAGACCACTTTGAATCTGAGTGCTGAATATAGAGGCAACTTTTTGGTAACAGACGGATGTCCTGCATGGGTGGCAAAAGGCAGCTTTTCTTATTTCAGCAGAGAACTTACAGCTTCTATGTATCCGTATTACCGGAAACAGGATATCACCTCCACAACATTTCATTTGTCAGGTGAACGCAACATATGTCACTCAAAAGATATGTATAGTCTATATTTAGGCGGAACATACGCTTTGGGTAATGGAAACACCCTAAAAGACGGAACCTATGCCACTCCGTCAGAGAGCCAGTCCGCCCCCAAAAGTATGGATACGTTTCTGCACCAAGAATTTGAATACCTTACCTGCAAACGGCTGAAAGGGGAAATCGGCTTCAAATACGCGCATGCAATAGGTGCAAAAGGTATGAAAGGATATACTTCTATCCGCTACGCCATGACTAAAGCATTCGACGTGGAATATTTGAAAGGGAGTCAACGCCATGAGCTGACGTGGACTTTGGGAGTTACTTTTTAACAACAATAATGATTAACAAAAAACAACAATGAGAACTAAAACATTATCAATCGCAGCCGCCATCATGGCATTATTCTTTATCGGAACTTCTTGCAGCAACAAGCAGAAGAGCACTGAAGAAACCGCAACCACCGAACAGACCTCCGGTGCCATGGAAATAGACGATCTTCTGGCTAACGCCGAGTCACTGACCGACCAGGAAGTCACCATCGAAGGTGTTTCAGTCAGCTACCCCAGATGGTTCTGTCAGCGAGTCAAGACGTCTCGATAAATCGACGGATACGACTCCGTTAGCCTACGTTGTCGAATCCTTAA
>OGUQ01003117.1_pt1 | contig 10250 bp, 9 predicted proteins | sample 1574701 | NCBI WGS metagenome assembly OGUQ01 (sample SAMEA2582087, study PRJEB24529) | metagenome | biome: Human gut stool | place: China | collected 2011 | reverse complement strand
GTTTTTATCCAAACCGTGCGAGGGATAGGGTATAAATTTGCGAGACGGTGTGAAATTTTTTCTGTAAATTGAGATCTTCTATGATAATTAAGCGGCTTAATGGCAGTTTTCTGCGGTTAAGCCGTTGTCTATTTAATAGCAAAAATGAACGAACATGTCAAGAGCACCCAGAAAAATCTGGGTGTATTTTTCTTGGCATATTATTTAGACTTACATCATCAGTCGGTCGGGGTACATGATTTCCAGTTCACCACGTACTTTTCCCCAGTTGCGGATCGACATTGTCCATTTTTTTGCAATTTCAAAAGTACCCAGATATAGTGCCTTCATCAGCGCCTGGGAACTTGGAAATACGCTTCTCTGCTTGTTCAATCTACGATAGCATGAATTTATTGATTTTCTGATAATGCTTTTCCATAAATTGATGTAACTTCTCAAACCCTTGTATTTACTGGTGTTCTGCAAGATTTTGAAAAACGGTAAAGTGGTGTATTGTATCATAAAATGGTGTAGTTTGATATGAAAATGGTGTACTAAATGGTGTAGTAAATCGGAAAGAATTATTAAATTGAATGATAAAAAAATGTGAGACTATTGTTTGTAGAAATGCAAAAGTATGTATTTGGGTAAATATGTTAATTTTTATTGCTGCGATTACTGAAAAGTGATATACTTAATTCATAAATTCAATGTTTGAAATTTTAAAGATAGGAGGATATTGAAATGAAAAAATTTGCTTTAGGGATAATTTTATCTACTATTGGATTTATATATTCATTTGCCTGCTTTGTATATACTATTTTAAATCCATGTATTGTAAATGGTCAAAGTGGTTTAATCGTATCTTTTAGGGAAAATGATGTACTACTTCCCTTTTTAATTTCTATACTTATCCTTATTATAGGAGTATTGATTTGTGGATATGAAGCATATAGGAAAAAATAAAAGGTTGTGACTGCTTTTCCCAACCTTTATTTATATATTATTAAATTTTTTTGTCAATGCTATATTCTGCATAACGTAAAGGATTTTTAAATGAACCGCTGATTGAAGGACCTCTTCCCATATCTGTGATATAGTAGCCTTTATATGTACCTTTGTCAGCATAGAACTTTACTCTATACTCTCGACTATTATATGCACTATTTTCTGGTGGTCCTGAGAAAGATTTAGTTTTAGTATATGTTTTGGTAATAGTACCATTCAATTTTAAAGCGTTTTTTGCTTCTTTATGTGTTACAGATGCCGCAAGTGATTGAGTCCAAGTTTCGCTTAATGTGACTTTAGAACCTTTGGCAACAGATATAACAAAACTATCTTTATCCACATAATTCGATTGAGTTGTATTTTTTTGTGTGATTTCAACGCCCATAACTAATCGAGGTTGAATCGTTGGTTCTGCTTCAACATAATTTGAAATTATAATTCTTGTATTAGGATTTTCACGTACAATTTCGGAAATATCTTCTTCTGGCATATTATATGCATTAGACTCAATAATAACTTCTGTATTGTTTTCCTTAGAATAGTATGTTCGTTCATAAGGTTGTGCTGATTCAGAAGCATATACTTGTACTGGAAGAATTGTTGCTACTAATAAACAAGATAACATACCCATTAATTTTTTCTTAATCTTCATAGAAACGCTCCTTTCTGAATGTAATACAAATTTTAACAAAGAATTCTTAATATTTTACACATATACCATGGGAATCAATCCTCCTTGCTTTTAGATTTTTGGTTGTTATATCGTGTTTTTTACCAATAATCAATTATATTTGGGCGATTTTGATAAGAATATTATTATATGATGAAGTTAGTTGTACAATTATAGTGAGGTCAAGGATCAAGGCGAAGCCGATACGCCGTAGGGCAGTCCTTGACGGAACGGACACAGCCAACAGCACCATGATACAGCAGAGGACTTGAAAGGTCAGAAACCTTGCAAGTCCTCTTGTCTGTTACTGGGGGTTATGCTTTAAGTAAAGTGCTTCTTTTACCAGTTCTTTTTCAAATGCCTTTATGTGACCGCTCTGTATTCCATTGTCGATATAAAAGCAATCGTCAGCTTGTGAGTAGGACAGCGTGGAAACTTTCGGTTCATAAGTCTTTGTATCAATTCCATAATAATAGACGGTGGCAGTTGAAAGTTCCACGCTGATACTGTCAAAATCTCTTGTGAAAACGCTGTGCTTGTCTGCATGGAAAAAATCAGACGGACATTCGTAGAACTCGGAACTATCTTCTCTTAAAAATAATGGCAGTATGTGTACTTCATTTCCGCTTCGGTTGACAAGGACATAAAAGCGTGGAATGAGGGCGGAATACTGTGTTTTCATTGCGATATACATATCATCTAAATCATCAAGAAGATACTCGGAGCAGGAGTTGTTGTAAAAGACATATTGCAGAGCAGTATCATCTTTTTGAGCATTTTCCATAGGTACATTTTCCCCGTAAAGCCAACGCAAATCTACATCTAAAGAGTCGGCAATCAGTTCTAGTTTATCGGCTTTCGGATTGTACTGTCCCGAAAGATAGGAACTGAACGCTCCTTTGCTGATACCAGTATCTTTGACTATATCTACTTGTTTTTTATTTTTTGCTTTCATGGCAAATTTAATCCGTTCTGCGATTGTATTCATCTGAAAACCCTCTCTTTCCATATCCTGTTATAACTTTTCATATCTTATCGTCTAAGGACACTATACCACAAGTTCAGAAAAAAGAAAACAAAAAGTTTATAAAAAACTAAACTTTATATTGCAAAACGAATATGTCTGTGCTAATATACAATTAAGTTCAGAAATAACTGAACTAAAAACGACGTCGTAATAGGAAAATGAAAATATGAGAAACTGACCTATCGGTTCAACGGGGAGAAAGGAACGTGTATGCAGATTACATTGACAAAAGAACAGGTAAAAGAAGCATTTGGAGAACTTCGTTTTATGGGTGCGGATAACTGTTACCGCTATGATAAAGACAGTAAGAAGAAAACAGAGGAAGTGGAAGCCTTAAAACTTCATCTTGGAAGCATGAAACTTGGGAACAGCGTGGATATTCGCTTGGAAGCAACGGAACTTCCGAAGATTGAGCCTTATGCTGTGGTGGAACTGGAAGAACCAGTATATGCCCCTTATGTGCAGAGAGGAAACTTCCCTGTATTAGTGGAGAAGATTACCTGTAAGGGTATCCGCCCAGTTCCAAACAAAAATATGTAGGCAGTCAAAGTTCCTGTCCTCGTTCTGACGTACCAAACGTCAGGTTGAGGGCAGGGCAATGGCAACGCCGTTGCAGATTGGAGGTTTGATAAATTTGGAAGAAAGAAGCGGAAGTTTTCTTCCAGAACTCCCCTACACTAACAGGGGAGTAATACGGCAGAAAGAAGAATTAAGTGCCTTGATAGACTGGTGTCAGATAACCATTAAGGAAGTTCCGTTAGAAGCAGTTATAGAAGATGTGCTGAGAATACCTTTGGAACTTATGACGGTAACAGGCTATGAAAAAGGGATTGCAGGGCATGAGGTTGTGGCAATCTTCGATAATATCAAGGTGCTAAAGCCGACAGGAAATGCACAGTATCAAGGCTTTCAGATTTTGATGAGTGGGAAAGGCTGTCGCAACTATGAGAATTTTTTACAACTCAATGAGGAAACATGGTTTGATTTCTTAAACAGAGTTTGTCAGTATCACATCAATTTTCCTCGGATTGATTTGGCGATAGATGATAGAAAACCGTATTTGAGTATTCCCGATTTGATTGTACGGACAAAAGAGGGATTACTTTCTTCAAAGTTACGGGAGATAGATTTTCACGACTCGGGAGAACTGAAAGAAGAAGTGTTTCAGAGTAAAGGTGGTAGTCTTTATCTTGGCAGTTCAGCCAGTAATTTGAGATTGGTATTTTATGAAAAGGGATATGAACAGAATAAAAAGTATGGAACAGAATTAGATGAAAATTGGAACAGATATGAATTGAGATTTCGGCAGGAAATGGCAGTAAGTGTAGTACAGGAATTATTGAAATATAGAGATGTGGCAGGACTGGCAATGGAAATATTGAACAGCAAAATACGATTTTTAGAAAAGCCGACAGATAGCATGACAACACGAAAAAGACTTTATCCAACCTATCAAGCGTGGGCGGAACTGATGAAAGATATAGGCAAGGTAAAACTTACCATGCAACCACAGAAGAAAAGTCTGCAAAAGGTATGGGAGTGGTTGGAAAAGTATGTTGCCCCGTCTTTGAAACTGTTTGCAGAGGTTGGGAAGATAGAGAAAAGAGATTATATCGGTAATCTTGTAAAAAATGGAGAAATGAATATCACACAGAAACAGTTGTATGATGATTACATAAAAGCAAGAAGATTAGAGGAAAGGGGGTAATCGTATCGAGAAAGCATTATTAAACGTAAAGGAACTTTCAGAATATCTAGGGATTGGTGATACGAAAGCAAGGGAGCTTTTACATAATCCATATAATAATTTTACGGTTAGGATTGGAAATCGTCTGTATGCTCACAAAGCAAGATTAGATAAATGGCTGAATAATCAAGTTGTAGAGTAAGAAAAGGACTATTTGACAGTTTTTCGTACATTTTTAAGGAAGTTCCTCGATTGAAATAACAGGAAATATATGATAAAATTGAGAAGGTTTAATAGTTCTTTTCCCGATTTTGCTAGGAAAGGAGGCAGTGATGGGTAAATCACTTAACGGGAAAGAATTAGGGAATGGTATATCTCAAAGAAAAGACGGATTATATCAAGCCCGATTTATCAATCGTTTCGGTAAAAGACAGACAATTTATGCAAAAACTTTAAATGAGGTAAGACATAAGTTGCGAACCGAACAGTATAATGATGAAAAAGCAATCAATGTTGTTGATAAGAATATGACATTAGATGAATGGTTCGATATATGGCTAAGCACTTGCAAGAAAAATTGCAGAAGTTCTACAAAGGGTTCTTATATTACCCACTATAAGCGTATTCAAGAAGAATTAGGGTGGCGAAAATTAACGTCGTTGAACCTAATTGTTATGCAAGAAGCGTTTAATAAATTGAAAACAGATAATGCAAGGAAAAATTCTAAAAAGATACTGGTAGATATGCTGAATAGGGCAGTTGATACAGATTTGCTTGTAAAGAATGTCGCAAAACAGATAAATACTGTGATTGCCAAAGAAGAGAAAAAAGAAAGGCGTGTTCTGACAATAAGGGAAACAGAGCTTTTCTTGGAACAGGCAAAAGGAACATTTTATGAAAATTTGTTTATTTTAGCATTAGAAACAGGATTGCGAGTGGGAGAGTTATCAGCTTTACAATGGGAAGATATAGATTTTAAGAAAAAAGTTATCCATGTAAGGCATACATTGTGTTATTTCAGTAAAAATGGAAAATATGTATTTGAAATGCACGACACCAAAACAAATAACGGAAAAAGAACCATTCCATTGACTGCAAAAGCAATCAATAGTCTAAAATGTCAAAAACTGCAAAAACAGGAAATCATTCTAAAAGGCAAAACTGCAAAGGAAGAATTTCAAAATCTTGTTTTTGTTACAAAGAATAATCAGCCGACACAACAGTTTTTAATCAATCAATGTATGCAGTTGGTTATTCAGAACATAAACAAAGCAGGTATAGATTTTTCCCCCTTTACATTGCACACACTTCGGCATACTTTTGCTACAAGAGCAATCGAATGTGGAATGAACCCAAAAACATTGCAGAAACTTTTGGGACATGGCACATTACAAATGACAATGGACTTGTATTGCCACGTAACAGAGGACACGCTGTTCTTGGAAATGGAAAAGTTCGAGAAAAGGTGTAGTTGAGTGTGAAATGGTGTAAAAATGGTGTAGTAGGGGATAAAAATAGAAAATAAGGGCGAGAAAAGCCTATAAATACGGAGGTTTTATAAGAGATGGAAGCATACAAGCAAGAATTTAGTGATTCTATGGCATTCGTAGTATAAAAAGCGGTACGAACATCCTTGGAAAACTTGAAAATTGGAGAAATCGCATCCCAGTTATCATGCCAGCGGTTCATGGCACTCGGATATTGCCCAGACCATTTCTTTGTCACAGTCTCTAACTGCTTTCTAGCAGCTTCTTCGCTTGCTGCCGTATAGATTGTCTTTAAATCCTTTGCAAAGGATTTCATATCTTTGTTTGCAACATATTTCAGCGTATTTCTCACCATATGTACAATACAACGCTGTTGCTCTGTTTTTGGAAATGCGGTAGAGATTGCATCCTTGATTCCTGTTAATCCATCTGAGCAGAGAATGAGAATATCCTGAACTCCACGATTCTTCAAGCTGTTCAATACAGAAAGCCAGTACTTACTGCTTTCATTTTCGCCCACTACGATGCTTAAGACTTCTTTCATGCCATCTTCATTGATGCCAAGTACCACATATGCTGCCAGCTTTCTGATCACACCATCATCACGTACAGAGAAATGCACAGCATCAATAAAAACGATTGGATACACAGGTGACAAGGGACGATTCTGCCATTCCTCGATTTTGGGAAGGAGCTTATCTGTGATATCGGATACCATTCCTTCACTGACTTCAAAACCATAAATATCCTCTATGGTTTCTGAAATCTGTCGTGTAGTCATCCCCTTTGCATACATTGCAATAATCTTGTCATCAATGGAAGAAATATCTTTTTGACGTTTTGGAAGTACCTGTGGTTCAAAAGAACTTTGACGATCCTGAGGTACATCTACTTCGAATTCACCGTATTTACTACGAACAGTTTTAGACTTTGTTCCATTACGGTAATTAGGCTCACTAGATCTTTCATAACGATCGTATCCAAGATGATTGTCCATTTCTGTTTCAAGCATATCTTGAAGGGTTCCGGAAAGCAGATCTTTAAGTGCCTCCTGAATATCATCTGCTGACTGGATATCGTATTCCTGGAGCAGTCCCTGAATAAGATTTCTTTTTCCTTCTGTCATCGGTTTTGGTTTGTAAACTTCTTTTTTTCTGTTTGCCATAATAAAAGGCCTCCTATGATTTAATATATTTTATCATAGAAGACCTTTATAGTGTTTAATTTACAGAGATTTTTTCACAGGCTCTAGAAGATAATTATTCTATAATTTGCGCAGATGAGCTTTATCCGTATGAGTAGATTGACCTTTGAAAGAAATAGAAAAAGAACGTCTACATATGTTATTTAGATGTTCAAAGGTGTGGTAATTTTACAAAAAGTTTTTATTCATAATGATAGACTATATACAAAAGGAATTTATTGATAATGGAAAAATTAAAGATAGTAATTATATTATTGGGATTGATATGGTTTTCAGGTTGCGGATATATAAAGCAAACAAATATTGAAAGTAAAGATATAGCATTCTCAGAGGAAGAAACGACAAGTATACAAAGTGATTATGAAAATTATATAGGTACATGGTCAGAGGAAGGAAAATCTCATGAAAGTATTATATATGAGGGAGGTACAGAATTTTCGGTAGAAATCACATCAGATAATGAACTAAACGGATATTTGTATTCGCAACAGGAAATTAGCGGTCGGTTTGCAGAGATAGATATTATATGCCGCATTGAAGATGGGGAGTGTTATTATCCTTTTTCAGATGATGGATGGGGAAATAGTGGAATATTATATATTCAGTTTGAAACAAATGTGATTAAAATCAGTGTACAAGATTTTGTGATGGGGGAATCTAACACAAGTGGATTTGGAATAGATAGAACATATATATTATCAAAAGAAGAAGCGAATCAAAATAGTACAGAATATGATGGTGAACAAAAGGAACAATTATTACAATACAGTGTTGATTGGTCAGAAGATCAGATTTTAGATGAAATTGAAAAAAGAGCTGTTTATTTAAATAGGTGTTCTTATTATGAAGAAGTGTTAGATTTTTTAGAAAATGATAGAGAAGTACGAGATATATCTATGTACATAAATCCATTGTACTATACTGACACAGAATACTATAATGAGGACAGTTTTTCAGGCGTTCCTTCTCTGATAATACATCTTGCTAAAAATGAGATATATGCGCGTCATGGATATATTTTTAAAGATGAAAATTTGAAAAACTATTTTATGGGACAATTATGGTATATTCCATCTGTAAAAGCAGAGGAATTTGATGATAGTGTATTTAGTGATATTGAAAAAAGGAATCTTGAACTGCTTAATAGATTGGATACTTATAAAAAATAAACATCACATATTTAAGAGAACGAGGAAAAATTTTTCTGTAAAGTAATCTAAAAAAGTTCTTCGGTGATAAAATAAAGATTATTTCGTGTATGTAAAAAAATGAAAACATACCGGATTTTTGAAACAATTGAAGATATATATGGTTTTGAAGCAGCATAAAGTTACACTTCCCATGTAAACGATAAGATACTGCCATCAGATTGTAGATTGACAGAACCAACCATTCGAATCTTAGCATTTCCTAGCAAGCATTATAGAGAATATATGTTGTGTTGAACATCTTTTTCGAAGTTAAGTGCTTATGAGGAGATGATGGCTCACATGGAGTATCATCTCCTTATATGCTATTCTTTCAAGGCACTTTTAAGGTGTGTTGATGCCAAAACCGGTTAGACCAGCATCATTTATAGGACGTGTTAACTGCTGGACACCGGATAATGAATATCATCAAAAGAGGCTGAATCAATAGAGGACAGCCTTGTTGTAGAAGATGGAATAACAGAATAAACTAAACACAGACTGCTGTGCCGTGACGACGTAAAATCGTGTGGTGCAGCAGTTTTTTGTTCACAAAACATTGACGGAACCCCACAAAGAAGGTAATATTTTACCGAAAGAAAACTTGATAATTGTAAGGAAAATCATAGAGAAAGGTCATAGCATGGGCATTACAATAGAAGAATTAAAAAAACTTGATAAAAACACTTATCAGATTATTGATATCCGGGACGAGAACGAGGTCGCCCACGGAGCGATTCCGGGAGCGGTAGCGACACCGGCAGATTCCATCGAAGGAAATGAGAACATTGATTTTTCAAAAAAATTAGTGATCTGCTGCAGCCGTGGACGTTTCAGCGTGGAAGTTGCCGAAGGACTGGAAGAGAAAGGAATGGATGCGGTAAGTCTGGAAGGCGGATATATTGCATGGCTTCTGGATGCGATGAAGCAGGAGGAAGAGGTAGACATCTGCAAGGATGTGGAACTTTCCATCCGTAAAAAGTTCCGTAAGAGCATCTGGTGCAAATTCACAAAAGCAATAAATCAGTATGAGCTTGTCAAACCGGGTGACCGCATTGCGGTCTGTATTTCCGGTGGAAAAGATTCCATGCTTATGGCAAAGCTTTTTCAGGAATTAAAAATTCACAACAAATTCGATTTTGAGGTGAAGTTTCTGGTCATGGATCCGGGCTACAATGAGGCAAACAGACATGTCATAGAGGAAAACTGCAGAAACCTCGGCATCCCTGTCACTATTTTTGAGTCAGATATATTTGATGCTGTATATGATATAGAAAAATCGCCATGCTATTTATGTGCGAGGATGAGAAGAGGGCATCTGTATGCATTTGCAAAGGAGCTGGGCTGCAACAAAATTGCGCTCGGACATCACTATGATGATGTTATCGAGACAATACTGATGGGCATGCTCTACGGTGCACAGGTACAGACCATGATGCCTAAGCTTCACAGCACAAACTTTGAGGGCATGGAGCTTATCAGACCGCTTTACTTAGTCAGAGAGGACGATATCAAGGCATGGCGTGATTACAATGGTCTGCATTTCATACAGTGCGCATGCAAGTTTACAGATACCTGTACCACCTGCAATAATGAGGAAAACCGCTCGAAGCGTGTTGAGATAAAACAGCTCATTGCCAAGCTTAAAGAGGTGAATCCTTTTGTCGAGGCAAATATATTTAAGAGTGTGGAGAATGTAAATCTGGCTACGGTTGTAGCATATAAAAAGGATGGCATAAAGCACAGCTTCCTAGAGCACTATGATGAATAAGACAGATATATTTCAGGAGGGTATTGTATGGCAGATATCATGGATTATATTGACTGGCGTGGAGATATAGGCTTTGATGAGGTGCATGTAAATGAGGTGGACGGACTGATTTTTTCACAGCTTATTTATGTGCAGATGAAGCCATATATGCCGGATGCAAAGAAGTCATACCTTACGATAAAACAGCTTTCAAGCCTTTACTGCGCGGATCATAGTGATGATGAGATTGA
>OGUQ01003110.1_pt1 | contig 10272 bp, 6 predicted proteins | sample 1574701 | NCBI WGS metagenome assembly OGUQ01 (sample SAMEA2582087, study PRJEB24529) | metagenome | biome: Human gut stool | place: China | collected 2011 | reverse complement strand
ACAGCCAATCTTTTTGTTAACCTTAAATCTAATACTATGAAAAACACATTGCAAATATACGGAGTTTTGTGATATCTGCAAATAAATCGGGCTAAATGGCTTGATTTATAACATTGATTAAATAATTGAATGTTTGATTCAATGTTTATTAAGGTTTTGGAGGGCGGAAGCGTGTCTTCTTAGCTATTTAGGAATCTGTAAGGTATCCAGTACGTTGGGGGAATTTACCTCTTCCATTAGGTGAATTCCCCTAAACAAGTAGGAATTTTCAATTTCATAAGGAGAATTCATTCCCTACTTTTGTAATATCGAAAGATAAATGATAGGATTAATAAAGGAACCATTAAAAATAAAGGAATATGAAAACGAACGCATTTAGATACTTAGGACTGGCTTTAATGGCTGTGTTAACGTTGAGTCTGACTTCTTGTGAAGTAGAAATCGATAGTTTTTATGATGATGATAATATCGGTGGTGGTTACTATAATCGTTCTTCTGATTTATGTAGCCGTACATGGGTGAGTTTTTATCGGGATGTGGACGGTAACCGTTGCCGTCAGGAACTCGACTTTTATTTGGACCGGACAGGCGTTGATTTTATTCGGGTGGAATATCCTAATGGACATGTGGAGACATTCGAATATTATTTCCGTTGGAACTGGGAGAATTATGCACAGACTTCCATTCGCATGGATTACGGTCGCAATGATGTATCTTATCTGGATGATGTATACATCGGAGGAAATCGATTGAGCGGTTATCTGGATGGTCGGAATAATTTCGTAGAATATACAGGTAGGTGAGATAACAGCCGACAGATGGAAAGTGCCGGCAAATGAAAAGAAAATGATGATTACACAAAAGATGACAGGTAGAGAGATTTCGGATAACGACAGGTAGAAAGATACCACATGGAATAGGTTGAAAAGGTAAAAAGCGATAGGTGGAGGTGACAGGTAAAAAGATTGCGGATAACAGACAGATAATTTAAAGGATAACATATAAGATTTCAGGATATTAAGAATTTAGAGAAGAGATAGGGCGCGAAATGAAAGCTTAAAAGTTTTGAATGGGACTAAATAGTTTTTATCTTTGCGCCCTATTAGTATGTTTAATTCATGGAGTGGTTATATAATCTGTTTCTCGAACATTCTGCCTTACAGGCAGTTGTGGTGCTTTCACTGATTTCTGCGATTGGGCTGGGGCTGGGAAGAGTGCATTTCTGGGGAGTATCTCTGGGAGTCACTTTTGTTTTTTTTGCAGGTATCCTTGCCGGACACTTCGGGCTTTCGGTTGATCCACAGATGCTGAATTATGCAGAAAGTTTCGGACTGGTTATTTTCGTATATTCACTGGGACTTCAGGTAGGGCCCGGTTTCTTCAGTTCTTTCCGGAAAGGAGGGGTGACGCTGAATATGTTGGCGTTGGCCGTAGTTCTGTTGGGTACTTTGCTGACTGTTGTTGCCAGTTATGCGACAGGTGTGTCGCTTCCTGATATGGTGGGTATCCTTTGCGGAGCCACGACTAATACTCCTGCCTTGGGAGCTGCGCAGCAGACACTTAAACAGATGGGCATAGAGAGCAGTACTCCGGCTTTGGGGTGTGCGGTAGCCTATCCGATGGGAGTGATCGGTGTAATTCTTGCCGTACTGCTGATTCGTAAATTCTTGGTTCATAAAGAAGACTTGGAGATTAAAGAAAAGGATGATGCCAACAAAACCTTTATCGCAGCGTTTCAAGTACATAACCCCGCTATTTTTAATAAAAGTATCAAGGATATAGCTCAGATGAGTTATCCGAAATTTGTGAGTTCCCGTTTCTGGCGTGACGGTCATGTCAGTATTCCTACCTCCGACAAGGTGTTGAAGGAAGGCGACCGCCTGCTGGTGATCACAGCGGAAAAGAATGTCCTGGCTCTGACAGTACTTTTCGGTGAACAGGAAGAAAATACGGACTGGAACAAGGAAGATATAGACTGGAATGCAATTGACAGCGAATTGATCTCGCAGCGTATCGTCGTAACCCGCCCCGAACTGAATGGAAAGAAACTTGGCTCATTGAGACTAAGAAACCATTATGGAATCAATATCAGCCGTGTGTACCGTTCGGGTGTGCAACTACTTGCCACTCCGGAACTGATTCTCCAGCTGGGCGACCGCCTGACAGTAGTAGGTGAAGCAGCAGCCATTCAGAATGTAGAAAAAGTATTGGGAAATGCAGTGAAAAGTCTGAAAGAACCTAATCTTGTTGTCATATTTATAGGCATCGTATTGGGATTGGCATTGGGAGCGATCCCGTTCTCCATACCGGGAATCAGTACCCCCGTGAAGCTGGGGCTGGCAGGCGGACCGATTATCGTGGGTATCCTGCTGGGAACTTTCGGCCCACGGATACACATGATCACTTACACTACCCGCAGCGCCAATCTGATGCTGCGCGCGTTGGGGCTTTCCATGTATCTAGCCTGTCTTGGTCTGGATGCCGGTGCCCATTTCTTCGATACTGTCTTCCGTCCGGAAGGATTGCTTTGGATAGCTTTGGGAGCCGGTCTGACAATTATCCCGACGGTCCTGGTCGGCTTTGTCGCTTTCAAGATTATGAAGATAGACTTCGGCAGTGTATCCGGTATGTTGTGCGGTAGTATGGCGAATCCGATGGCGCTGAATTATGCCAACGATACGATACCGGGTGACAATCCTTCCGTCGCTTATGCTACAGTATATCCGTTGTGTATGTTTCTGCGTGTGATCATTGCGCAGGTGCTGTTGATGTTTTTATTGGGCTGACGATGAACATTAAAGGCTGGAATTTGTAATAAGTAGATGATAAATCGTTATATTTATAGCGATAAACGATAAGTCGATAAATAGCATATTGTAAATAGTAAAATAGTACATATAATGACTGCTCAAAGTAATATAACTCCTGAAAGCATAGTTGGCGATCTCCGCTACTTGCAGTTGCTTTCCCGGAGTTTTCCTACTATTGCCGATGCAAGTACGGAAATTATTAATCTGGAGGCTATCCTGAATCTGCCTAAAGGAACGGAGCATTTCTTGACAGACATACACGGTGAATACGAAGCCTTCCAACATGTGTTAAAGAATGCTTCGGGTGCGGTAAAACGCAAAGTGAACGAGATTTTCGGCAATACCCTGCGCGAAGCGGAGAAGAAAGAACTCTGCACGTTGATCTATTATCCGGAAGAGAAAATTCAGCTGGTAAAAGCCCGCGAGAAGGATCTGGACGACTGGTATCTGATCACTCTGAACCAGTTGGTGAAGGTTTGTCAGAATGTATCTTCCAAATATACCCGTTCCAAAGTTCGAAAATCCTTGCCCGCAGAGTTCTCTTACATCATTCAGGAATTACTGCACGAAACGTCTGTCGAGCCGAATAAGCACGCATATATCAATGTCATCATCAGCACCATAATCTCTACCAAGCGGGCGGATGACTTTATTATAGCCATGTGTAATCTGATTCAGCGTCTGACTATTGATTCTCTTCATATTGTGGGTGATATATATGACCGTGGTCCCGGAGCGCACATCATCATGGATACTTTGTGCAATTACCACAACTTCGACATTCAATGGGGCAACCACGATATCCTGTGGATGGGAGCCGCTTCCGGCAATGACAGTTGCATAGCCAACGTGATCCGTATGTCCATGCGCTACGGCAATCTGGGTACTCTTGAAGACGGTTATGGAATCAATCTGCTTCCTCTGGCAACTTTTGCCATGGATACTTATGCCGATGATCCGTGTACCATCTTTATGCCGAAGATGAATTTTGCCGACACCAATTACAATGAGAAGACTTTGCGTCTGATCACCCAGATGCACAAGGCGATTACGATCATCCAGTTTAAGCTGGAAGCTGAAATAATAGACCGTCGTCCGGAGTTCGGGATGAGTAACCGGAAGCTGTTGGAGAAGATCGATTTTGAGCGTGGAGTCTTTGTGTACGAAGGCAAAGAATATGCCCTGCGTGACACAAACTTCCCGACCGTAGATCCTGCCGATCCTTATCGACTGACCGACGAAGAACGGGAACTTGTGGAAAAGATTCACTATTCGTTTATGAATAGCGAGAAGTTGAAGAAGCACATGCGTTGCCTGTTTACGTATGGCGGAATGTATTTGGTTTCCAATTCCAATCTTCTTTATCATGCTTCGGTACCTTTGAATGAGGATGGCAGTTTCAAGCATGTCAAGATACGTGGCAAGGAGTATTGGGGACGCAAGTTGCTCGATAAGGCCGATCAGCTGATTCGTACTGCATACTTTGATGAAGAAGGAGAGGATGATAAAGAATTTGCGATGGACTATATCTGGTATATGTGGTGTGGTCCGGAAGCTCCTCTGTTTGATAAAGATAAGATGGCGACTTTCGAACGCTATTTCTTGGAAGACAAGGAGATACAAAAGGAAAAGAAGGGATATTACTACACGCTTCGCAATCGCGAAGATATCTGCGATCAGATATTAGATGAGTTTGGGGCATTGGGACCTCATTCTCATATCATCAATGGTCATGTGCCTGTAAAGACAATTCAAGGTGAACAGCCGATGAAGGCAAATGGCAAACTGTTCGTTATTGACGGAGGATTCTCCAAAGCCTATCAGCCGGAGACGGGAATTGCGGGCTATACGCTTGTCTACCATTCTCACGGGATGCAGTTGGTGCAGCATGAGCCGTTCCAGTCTAGGCAGAAAGCCATTGAAGAAGGGTTGGATATCAAGTCAACCAACTTTGTACTGGAGTTCAATTCGCAACGGATGATGGTGAAAGACACCGATAAAGGGAAGGAACTTGTGACGCAGATTCAGGATTTGAAGAAGTTGCTTGTGGCTTATCGCATCGGGTTGATTAAAGAGAAAGTATAAATAAGTATTAGGTAATAAGTATTAGGTATTAACCGTAGCTGCCATTTAGAGACGCATCTGTCTGTCATTCAGACGACTGTAAGGAGGAAGAATCTCTTCTTTGTGACTACAAAAGAGGAGATCCTTCGACAAGCTCAGGATGACAGATACTTATGCTCGTCATTATCGAATTGTTTCACTTTGATAAAGTGATGAAAACTTTGAATGACAGATAGATATACCTCTAAATGATAGCTACGGTTAATACCTAATACTTATTACTTAATACTTATTACCTATTACTTATTAATCAGCCTTAGAAGAGGACAATGCCCGCTTCTATGATCGCTCCTTTATCGAAATTACCGGATTTGTTGTAATACCGTGTCAGTCCGTAACCGCCGGTGGCAAAGATGCCGAATTTCTTGCTGATCTGATATTCCAGATTCGCCCGTGCCTGCAATCCATAAAGGCGTCGGGGAATCACTTCACCCTTGTTGGAGCACGTTTCTATATGCTGGAATCCGAGGTCACCGCTAATAGACAAACCTTTGTAAACAGGCACTGCCAGTCCGGCACGGTAAGACGTGCTGATAGAAAACTTATCGTTCAGATTCTGATCGAATGCACCTACTCCCAAGATCGTATAAAACAGTTGGTTCTTGAAGCGTACCCCTATGTTGGCGGGCGTGACGTTACCGCCATATACCATCATTTGTATTCTTGTATCGGGGTTCGCGTTCACGAGGCCGAGTTGTAATCCTTTCATATCTTCCCTGTAGTAATTGACCAGACCGATCTGAAAGCCATGAGCCTTCGTCGCATAGTTGCATAACCCGATCTGTGCGCCATTCAGGTCTTTTGCGGTGATATTGGCGATACCGGCAATCTGCAGACCGTTCATGTTTTCGCCTACCACATTCAAGAGTCCGGAAGTCATCATACCGTTGAAACTCTGTCCCGTGATATTTGACACGCCGGAAAACTGAAATCCCGAAGCCATGTTTCCCGTCACATTCATCAGACCGCTTATCATTACTCCCGAGTTGTTGTCCCCACCGATGCCGGTAAGTCCTGAAATAATGACACCCTTTGAGCCATCGCCCGTGATATTCACCAGTCCGGCGGCGGAAAGCCCTACGGTGTTGTCTCCGCTGATATTGCTGACACCCGCTATCTGAACACCCCGCATCGTACCACCGGCAAGATTGGCTAATCCTGTGATCTGTACTCCGTTCATATCTCCATGAATGACGCTTCCCAGCGCGTTGATGCCAACGCCGTTGAGACGGTTCAGCGTAGACAGCAGACCGAGGTTTACATAAGTCGTCTGAGTGCTGTCATACGGCTGTGTGCAGATGTCTTTCCAGAAGGAAAGGTTGATGCCCGCACTCTTGTTCTGTGCCGGCAAACAAACGGCAGCCATCAGAACAGCTGCCGTGAATATTGTCTTTATTATCTTCATCTTTATTATAACTCATTTTTTCAGTTTAGGTTCACAGAGTATTCCTTTAATCCTAGACTTCCTTTATCCTTTCGCTTCTTGATACAGATAGCGTTTGATGCTCTTCTTCGGAGTCTTTTCAAACTCTTCGGGGTATATCTTCATTTTTAGTATTTGGCTGTATGCCGGTAACATGGCGTTCAGTGCTACGCGGTTTTCTTCCATTACCCGTTCGATATCCTCATTCTTCAGGCCGTGGGCGAATGCTTCGTCAAAGTCCGGATAAACCAGTCCGACGAGTTTCTCGTTCTGCTGTACGATGATGCTTTCCGATACGTATGGCAGGTTGTTCAGCTTGTCTTCGATTTCTTCCGGATAGATGTTCTGTCCGCTGGCGCTGAGCAACAGGTTCTTGCTGCGTCCCTTGATGGTGATATTGCCTTCGGCGTCCATCAAGGCGAGGTCGCCCGTGTGCAGCCAGCCGTCTTTGTCGATCACTGCTTCTGTCGCTTCGCTGTTCTTGTAATATCCCAGCATTACGTTAGGGCCTTTGCAGACGATTTCGCCAACGATATTCTCCGGATCGGAAGACAGTACCCGTACGTCCATACGCGGCGCGGCTTTTCCGCACGAACCCGGCTTGAATCTTGTCCAGTCTTCGTAGCAGATGATCGGACCGCATTCTGTCATGCCGTAGCCTACTGTATAAGGGAAGTCTATCATTTTAAGGAATTGTTCCACCTCCTGGTTGAAGGCTGCTCCACCTACGATGATTTCTCTGAAGTTTCCACCGAACGCTTTGATCATTTCTTCGCGTATGGTTGCTTTTATCTTGTCGTTGATGATAGGTACTTTGAGTAAGATTTTCATGGTTGGCGTTTCCAGTTTCGGGAGTACGCTCTTCTTGATAATCTTTTCGATGATGAGTGGAACGGCAACGATGAGATTCGGTTTTACTTCTTCGAATGCCTGGAAGATAATTTTCGGACTCGGCATACGGGTGAGGAAGTAGATGTGGCAGCCGACGGAGAACTCATAGAGGAACTCGAAGGCCAGTCCGTACATATGTGCCATAGGAAGCATGGAGACGATCTTGTCTCCGGCTTTCAGTTCGAGCACTTCATACGCGAACTTGGTGTTCGACCAGAGGCTACGGTAGGGGAGCATGACTCCTTTTGAGTAGCTCGTTGTGCCGGACGTGTAGTTGATTACTGCCAGTTCTTCGGGTTCATCCTTATGGTATTCGATGTGTTCTTTGCGGAAGTTCTTCGGGTATTTCTTGCCGAACATTTCGTTCAGATGTTCACGTGCGTGCGTCAGTCGTTCGCTGCGTGATACCAGTAAGGTGAAGTCGTTCATCATCAGGATACCTTCCAGCAGGGGCATTGCCGATTCGTTGAGGTTTTCCCACACCATGTCTCCTACAAATAGTAATTTGGCTTCGGAGTGGTTGACGATGTTGTGCACATTGTCCGCCTTGAACTCGTGAAGGATGGGGACGATGACTGCTCCATACGTCAGTGTGGCGAGGAAAGTGACTCCCCAATGGGAACTGTTTCGGCCGCAAACGGCGATTTTGTCTCCCTTGCGGATTCCGCTTTCTTCAAAGATGATATGGAGTTTTTCGATTTTTCGAGCAACGTCTTTATACTGAAGGGTGGCTCCCTTATAATCTGTCAGGGCGTCTAAGTCCCAATTGTTCTTGATACTATTTTCAATGTAAGCTATAAAACTCTTTTCCATTGTTTTTTGCACATTTGGTATTAAATTGTGCAAATATAGTAATTAAATTAAGAATGAAGAATTAAGAATGAAGAATTTTTGGAAATGGGGAGTCTTGGGGTAATAAGGGACTAAGATGTGGAAGTATGGGAAAAGTGTTGGGAAGTATAGGGGAAGGAGTTGTGCCACGCCTTTGGCACAAGTGTTTCCGGCCTGTGGCACGATTGTTCCTTACAGATGACATTACTGTTCTCTCTATAAGAAAGGGAAGTTATCAATGCTTGTTAGGGTCGATAAGAATGCATGGTAATGTCATTAACAATGCTTGTTAAGACAGTCCACAATGCATGTCGCAGTCATTAACATGGATTAATCCGAAAAACCGGTTGTTTTCAGTCTGTTCCTTTCTAATTCAGCCCCAATGCGGATAGTTCTTTTTGAATTTATTTCAAGTACCATTCGTACATTCTCCGTACTCCTTCCTCAATTTCTATTTTGTGATGCCATCCCAAAGAGTGTAGTTTGGACGGATCGGTCAGTTTGCGCATAGTGCCGTCCGGTTTGCTGCTGTCGAAGGTTAGTTTGCCTTGATAGCCTACCGTTTCTACAATTCGTTCGGCGAGTTGGCGGATGGTGATTTCCTTTCCCGTTCCGATGTTGATATGGCAGTTGCGGATATCCTTGTCACCTTCTTTGTAGGTATCTTTGAAGTCCACGTGTTCCATTACGAATACACTGGCGTCGGCCATTTCTTCGCTCCAGAGAAATTCGCGCAGGGGAGTTCCCGTGCCCCACAGAGTCACTTCCGTTTCGCTGATACCGTATTTGCGGAGGATATTCAGAATGTCCGCCTTGGGGCTGTCGCCATTGACACCTTCTACGGGACGTTGATTCATGTCCTTGCGGACAGCTTCCCAGTCTCCTTCCTTCAGACAGTGCGCAAGATGAATCTTACGGATCATGGCAGGCAGGACATGACTGCGTTCCAAGTCAAAATTATCATTCGGACCGTATAAGTTGGTCGGCATCACGGCGATGTAATTCGTGCCGTATTGCAGGTTGAAGCTCTCGCACATTTTCAGTCCGGCGATCTTGGCGATGGCGTATGGCTCATTCGTGTATTCCAACGGTGAGGTCAGCAGGACTTCTTCTTTCATCGGCTGTTCGGCGTCACGCGGATAGATGCAGGTGCTGCCCAGAAACAGCAGTTTTTTCACCCCGTGGCGGAAACTCTCTCCAATCACGTTCTGCTGAATCTGCAGGTTCTGGTAGATAAAGTCCGCACGGTATTGCAGGTTGGCCATGATGCCCCCCACGTGTGCAGCCGCCAGAATCACCGCATCCGGCTGTTCCTCGTCGAAGAACGCCTTAACTGCCATCGGATCCAGCAAGTCCAGCTCCTTGTGCGAACGTCCTACCAGGTTATTATAACCCCTTTCCTTCAGGTTATTCCAAATAGCGGAACCCACCAGTCCGTGGTGTCCGGCTACATAAATTTTTGCGTTTTTATCCATTCTGTCAATCATGTTTAGTCGCAATCATTCTTTTCACTTTGGCCATATCGTGGCGTACCATGATTTTTACCAGTTCCGGGAATGGTGTTTTGCATGGATTCCATCCCAATACGGTTCTGGCTTTGGTCGGGTTACCGAGCAATTGTTCCACTTCGGCAGGGCGGAAATATCTCGGGTCGACTTCTACCAGTACTTTACCGGTGGCTGTGTCAATTCCTTTTTCATTGACGCCTTCGCCTTCCCAACGCAGGTTGATGCCTATTTCGGCAAATGCCAGTGTACAGAATTCGCGGACGGTATGCATTTCACCGGTAGCGATTACGAAATCTTCGGGTACGTCATGTTGCAGGATCAGCCACATACATTCTACATAATCTTTGGCATAGCCCCAGTCACGCTTGGCATCCAGGTTACCCAAATATAATTTATCCTGTTCGCCTTGTGCGATGCGTGCTGCTGCCAGCGTGATCTTACGGGTTACGAAAGTCTCGCCACGGCGTTCACTCTCGTGATTGAATAAGATACCGTTTACGGCAAACATTCCGTAACTTTCACGATAGTTCTTAGTGATCCAGAAACCGTATTGCTTGGCTACTCCATACGGAGAACGCGGATAGAACGGAGTCGTTTCGCTTTGCGGCACTTCCTGTACTTTTCCGTAGAGTTCGGAAGTGGAAGCCTGGTAGATGCGTGTCTGTTTTTCCAGTCCCAGGATGCG
>OGUQ01003108.1_pt1 | contig 10274 bp, 9 predicted proteins | sample 1574701 | NCBI WGS metagenome assembly OGUQ01 (sample SAMEA2582087, study PRJEB24529) | metagenome | biome: Human gut stool | place: China | collected 2011 | reverse complement strand
ACATAAAATCTCACAGTCATAAGCCATAGCTCCCATATATCCTGAAATTACTCTAATAATATTATAATCTGGAACATCTCCTTGATACTTTGGCATATATACAACATACATTTCTCTTAATTTTTCCTTTTCTACTTAATTTCAACACTTTATATTTTTTGTAATGTAACAATGTACTTATGAATCGGACAAATAAATACTTCGAATTAATTGGGTAGGCAGCCTCTCAGTACATATACTGCAAGTCCAAAGCCCATATTTCCAAGAATTTTTACCTTTTTATTTTTATTTTCCTTATAAAAAACTTTCAGGAAGTTAAGAATTTCTTTCAAAACTCTTCCTCTATTTCTATATTACCATCATAATAGTACCCTAAATACTTCACGAAATATTCTTTCAGCATTTCCTTATCCAACATAGGGCTCATCACAATTGGGTATGCCTTATTCAATTCAAAAATTACTCTTCTCCCATACCTCTCATCTTTTCCTAAATCTGGTCGATTCTTAATCTTCGCTTTTAATACCTGGCCAAGATTGGTCTCTACGATAATGTCCATAATATTAATTAAAAACTGCCCATTCCGAAAAATTTCATATTTAATAATATAGTTAAACATATCCATATTCCGCAAGATTAATCGATAATAGTATTCATGTTTATCTGAAAGTGTATTTTCTTCTACATACTGCGCAATAAGAATTGCTTTATAAATGTAATTTTCCCAATCAAACCGCTTTATTACTATGTTCTTAAAAGCATTATAGTCTTCTTTGATTTGTGGATATGTATTTAATAAATATTCCCTTTTATACAGAGAGAACCATGAATGCCAGAAACGTTCATCCATGAAAATATCCCGATCCAAATTAATTACATACTCTGCAATAATTTTAATCATTTTACAATATTCATTTTCACGTTCTTCCGGATCTCTTATTGCAAAAAATATAGGAAAATCAGGTAAAGCAGTTGGTATATTTACATACGCATCCGAGACAAATGAGCTCTGTTGCAATGTATCATCTAAGAAAGCTTGATAAAACTTTTCTGAATCTTTGTATCCATCTGTCAATAAATTAATTTGCATTTCCAAGCCCCCTTACTGCATCTTTATACCTTGACAGCAAATTATCTGATATTTTATAAATAACTTCATCCATATTATCCATAGAAAGTTCCGTTACATTTTTTGCTTGCATAAGGCTATATAATTTTAGTTCCAATGCACTCCCCGGAGGATCCATTTCATCAATTTGAATACCTTCTTCCACACTTATTGGATTATTATGGTAAAGGAACTGCATCAAAGCTTTTTGGAGTCCCATATAAATATATGGATAATTTAATTCTTTACTGTTCTGAATTCCACTAAACTGTAATTCTTCATTTTTGTATGTAATCAAAATGGTTTCCATTCCCAGAGATATTTCCACATCACTTTTAATTTCCTTGTCCACTTTACGTTCAAACAGATCCAAAGGTTTATTTTGACTTCCATCAAAGACTACAATATTAGAGAATCCTAATGCATTACCTTTTTTAATACAAATTTCTGATTTCGTATTTTCATAAAAAGTATTAAGATCATAATTATTACTAAAATCAATATCTTCTTTTACCTGTATAATTAACTGCATCACCGTTCTTGTATTAATGCATAATTTCCTTTTTGGAATTATTATCTGGGGATTGCGTGAATATTGTAACTCATAAAATTGATTATCTTTAGATTTAATAATCAAATATAAACTTGCTTTTTTATTACGAAGCAATCCTGTAATATATTTTGAACTTATGTCCCACATAACATCTACTATATACTCGTCTGAATTATCACGTATATTTACATCCAACTCAAATCTTGCATCTGTATAATCATCCGTAAAATTCATTAATATCGGATAAGGAAAATTCGCTTTCTTTGTGTAGATCATATCTTACACCTCCACATAATACATAAACTTTAAAGAATTATTAAAATAATCTGTCATTTTCAATTCCAGCTGAATCTTCCCATCCATTATTGAAACATTTTTAATCTTATTATCTTCTATCTTACAAATTTTCTTCTGCCCTATATCCATGACTTCCCGATAATTTTTACCAAGATTAAACTCTTTTTCATAAGGCTTTCCCGTTCCATCTATCACTACCATGGAAATATTACAGTTTGTTTCTCCTACATACTCCATAACATTTGTAAAGTCAAATTGTAATAATTCTTTTTCTCTCAAAACTATACGTTTTACAGCTTCTGGCTTCATTGGAATCAAACTTACTTTTTTCTCTTGATCTCCATCTTCCAATTTACTTTTTCGAGTCAATCTATTGATTATTTTCTTTAACTGACTTTCTTTCTTTTTCTTCTTTTCCTGACGTTTGTCTTTTTTGCTATTTCCTTTGACTTTTACAACAGTCTTAGATTCTTTTAGATTACCTTTTGTTAACTGAACAGTAGAAATTTCTTTTGATAATTCTTTTCTGAAATTACGTTCCACAGAATATAAAACTTCTGATGTATCAATTTTTCCATCTGAAGGATTCTGCAGTTTTAAAATTTCAGCAAACACTTCGCCAAGTCTATTACTGATATTATTTAAAAATCTCTTGGCATTTTCCTGTATTTTTATGTCTTTAATATGATCACAAGATAAACTTGTATGAGATTCATTTTCCAAAGATTTTAAAAAAATATCTTCTTCAGAACTGATTGGAATTAATACTCCATTAAAAGGTGAATTTACATATCCCTTTATCTTTTTATCTTCAATCTTCATTCCAATTCCACGCACAATTGCCACTCTGGCACGTTTGATTTCTTCTTCATATTGTAAATATAACTTAAATTTGTATTCCGTATTTTTATCAGCAATTTGAATCAAAATAGGATCCTTTTCTAAATATGTATTGATATATAACGGTGTAAAACAACTTTTCATTTCTGCTGGATTCTGCTCTGGATAAAATTCCGGATCACTGACAATTTCATGTATAGTTTCATTATTTATTTCATAATCATTAACATACACGACTAATTTCTTCTGTAAAATTGCGACAAAAAAATTATCACATACAGAACATATCGCTTTATTTTCTCCTATGTATTGTGTTCTAAGGTAAGGAATAATAATTTTTAATCCTCTGGTATCTTTCCGAAACACAGATGCAAAATGATTTTCAAATGGAAAGCATTTACCATCTATAATTCTGGTAAAATATCCTGATGCGCGATAATTAGCTCCATCTAAATTATGTTCAATAAGTTGTGTTGTTCCACCTATGTGTTGTCTTCCATCTGCATCACAATTTGCAAAAAACATCATATGAATATCAGATGCAGCATTACAAGCAATTTTTCCTACACCATGTGAACCACCTCTGGTTTTTTCCAGTTCAACATCATTTTCCATAAAATGTACGCCTTTTTTGTAGGCATATACTCCCCACGTATCACCCTCCTGAAAATCTTCTCCATGCTCTGCCCCTGAAAGCCCTTTTGTATTACTATCCTCAAAAGAAATAAACGGTACTATTTCCTTTTTCATTTCTTTTTTCATATGAGCAATGGTTTCTTTTATATAAGAATTTTCTCCTCTTAAAGACTCAATATGCTTTTTTATTTCTTCGATTCCAGGAATTTCCGATACAGGAATATTGCCCGTTTTGATTCTTACTTCAACAGGTAAATTGCTTTCCTGTAATTTACCATCTAATGAATTCTGAATATTTTCACGCACAAGACCGTCCAATCCTAAATTATAAAAACGTTCTAATACATTATTAAATACCGGTTCTTCTATCGCCGTAATTTTCCTAAATTCCCACATTTTACATCCTCTTATCTTTTGTCTTTCATATTAATTAATCTTATTTTGATATAGAATAATTTGCAGTTCTATTTTTTTGAATTCAATCTTCTAAAATAAATGCTTATTTAAGCTAATCCTTTCTTCCACCCCATTATCAAATCTATACACCATCCTTCTCCGATCAAACACCGGATTCGCATCATGTATAACGCTATGATGATTCGGACATACAATCATCTGGTTATTCGCATCATTATTCAAACTATTAACAAAATAATCAATATGATGTGCCTCTGCGATATGTGAACCATATTTTTCTCCAATCACCTGCCCGCATATCTGGCATCGGTATCCGTACAGCAGCTTCAAATTTTCTCCAATTTTTCTGTTCAGTTTACGAATCTTGACAATCTGTAATCTCTTTTCTATTCCACTGCTTTTATCTTCCATCTCATATTCTATTTCGTTCTCCACGGTCCGCTCTCGCATTCCTTGAATTGCCTTTTTCATAACCTGAAAATCATCCTGTGCTATTGGCTCCAGGAGAAAAGTATCTTCATATTCTGTTGTATAAATAGCAAAATATTCCTTTAGCCCATCCGGCATTTTTACATAGCTTCTGTCTTTAGGATCTCTGCTTTCACGAATCATCTTTATGTAACTCATGCTTTTGAAAAAGTATTGCTGAAGTGCCTGTGACAGCTCTCCATTTCTAGGATATCTGATCTGATAGGCATCCTTCTTTCTCTTTTCTACTGAGTTATTCATATTAACGATTTTGGCATCATACGTTTTTCCATTCATGAAAAAATGAATGATTTTAGATTGTCCTCGTTGTAAAAAATTCTCCATATTTCGAAGAAAAATCACCTGATTATCTAACGGCAAGGTAAAGCCTTCCATCAACGTAGACCAATCTATTTCTTTTTTATACACATAATTTTCTGATTCCATACGCATCTTCTCCATCACTATAAAAGTGCTTTTATCTGCTCTTTATACCGTCTCCGATAATAGTCCATCGCCCTATACTCAATAACATCCTTCATCTGCTCCGCCAGCACTGGCTCCTTCATAATTTCTTCCATTTCATCCCTCAATGCCAACGCCGCTCCATCCTTTTTCACAAAAAATTCTTCCCCAGATTTTAACAGAAAGTGTACCGGCATTTTCATTATCTTTTGGATATGGTTCTTATCCGAAATCTTGCGATATTCCTCATATGTAATCTCTTTCTCCAAATCCTTCCAGTTTGTTCCTGTAGAGAAGAATTCTTTCCAGCTTGCCAGAAGTTCTGCCTCTGACACTTCCATTCTCACATTCCCATGGTTATAAAAAGCCATCAGTACCGGCATTTTATACACCTTGCTCATATTGGTGTTTTCCAGCAGATTTATAAAATCTTTTCCGATTCCCTGGCAGCATCTTTTCTGCTCATCTGTGAGTTCATCCAATTCTTCCAGATAATTCAAATACTTTTTAAACGGATTCTCATTCGAATGTGTGACCGCCATCTGATACACATCATCATCCATATAAGTAAACAAATCCATTCTGGTTGGCTGTTTGCCAAGCAATTCTTTGATTCGGAAATACTCGTTTCTGATTTGTTCTTTGATTGTCAGTTGTTTCTTGTCCATTTCTGCAAACAGATCAATCAATCTCATATCAAAATCAACGAAGCATTCATCTGGATAATCTGCTTTATCTGCCGGATAATATGTTTCTTTTCCTGTTTTATTTTTCCCTGTCAGCAAATACCTGACTCTTCCCGCTTTTTCGTAATTGCCGATAAAGTCCAGAACATTGAGATATTCTTTTCCCTTATTTCTACGCAATCCTCTTCCAAGCTGCTGTAGAAATACAACCGGGGATTCTGTCGGACGCAGGAACATTACCATATCGACTGATGGAATATCTACGCCTTCGTTGAACATATCCACTGAAAAGATAACTTTGATTTCTCCATTTTTCAGTTTCTCAATCGCTTCTGCTCTGTCCATGGAAAACTCTCCATCTGCATTACTATAAACTGCTGCCGACGGAATTCCTCTTTTACCGAATTCTTTTGCCATTTCTTCTGCATGTTTTCTGGAACAGCAGAAGCCTAATGCCTGTTTTGAACCATATTTACAGTAATATTTGTAAATCAACTCATGCCTGTAAGCATTCCCGATATAAGTTCTGTTCAGTTCTTCTTCTGCATATTTTCCCTTAACTATATGTAGCTTTGTGTAGTCGGTCTCATCATAAATTCCATAGTAATGAAACGGAACCAGCATTCCCTTATTGATTCCGTCTTTTAGTGAAATCTCATACGGCACATTATAGTCGCAGATCTCATATATATTTTTGCCGTCCATTCTCTCAGGCGTTGCCGTCAGTCCAAGGAGAAACTGCGGTCTGAAATATTCTACAATTCTTCGATATTGGTCATTGACTGCATGATGAAATTCATCAATCACCACGTAATCGAAGTAATCCGGAACGAAATATTTTTCATTTAAATATTCCGGTTTCCCAAGGCTTGCTACCGAGGCAAATATAAGCGGTTTATCTGTACATTTCTCAGCTCCCATAAAAAATCCATAGTCTTTGGAATTCCTTACATTCTGAAAAGAAACTGCTGCCTGTTTCAGAATCTCTTCCCTATGTGCAACAAACAACACTTTCTCATATTTTTTTGAATCAAAAGCAGCCAAAAATGTTTTCCCGATGCCCGTTGCAGCCTGAATGAGTGCTTTCTGTGCTCCTTCTGCTCTTGTATCTTCCAATGCGCACAATGCCTCGATCTGTGCTCCTCTTGGTTCATATAAAGGCTTTATTTTCGTATCATTTGTTTCCGACTCTGTAAAATCATATCTGTCAAGGTCTTTTGCCACCGCCGGACGATGCCAGTTCTGGGAGTAACGTTTTAATTCTTTGTCGTCAATGATAATGGAATGATTCTCAAATAAATCCTCAAATGTATGAAAGAACTCTTTGTAGTTTTCCGGGTCTTTCTGACTGCTGAACCGATAATTCCATTCTATTCCTGAGGTCAGCGCACTTCTGGAAATATTAGAAGAACCGATATAAAGTTCACTGTGATCTGTATAATGGAAAATGTAAGACTTTGGATGAAAGGAACGTCCTTTTTCACAATAAAATCTAAGATCAACTCTGTCACCAAGTTTTCTTTTGATCAGATATAGTGCTGATGGCTGTGTAATTCCAAGGTAGTTTCCTGTCAGGATTCGGATTTTGGCTCCACGTTTCAAAGTATGTTCCAGTTCTTTCAGCAGCATTCTCACTCCGGATTCCATAAGAAAAGAAACAATGATATCAACGCTTTCCGCTTTTTTCATACTCTGGATCAGCTGATAATATAGCTGTCTTCTTTTATCCGGTCCGCCGGTCATTGCATCTGTGGAATATTCGTTTTCATACCCGATGTTTACTTTTTCTGCAGAAGTAAATTCAGCCATTTTTCCTCACCTCTTCCCGGTCGGACATCTCCTGTGATCCAATGTTCTTCTATTTTAAGGCCATGCATGTCATGTATGAAATCTTTAAATGTATCTGTCGTAAAATCGGTAAAATATCTTCCGTTTCGTTCACCTTCAAATTCTCCGTATTTAAAAGAGGTATAAATCCATCCTTTCGATTTCAATGCTGCATACATATTTTTCAAAACTTCACGCAGTTGTTTTTTCGGCAAATGGAGAATAGATGCACAAGCCCATATGCCATCATATTTTTCTTTTTCATCCAATTCCTGAAACAACATCTGCCTGACTTTGATTCCCGTATATTCACTTGCAATCCGACACAATTGTTCTGAACCATCAACTGCATCCACCTGATATTCACGACTCAGAAAGTACTTTGTATCTCTACCTGCGCCGCAGCCAAAGTCAAGAATATACGCATCTGGGTTAAGTTTCTCCAGAAATTTATCTTGCACTTCTGTAAACTTTACCGAAACAGTCCCAGAGGCAAAAGACTGCGCATTTTCGTTGTAATATTTTAATGTTTTATCTATATCTGCCATATATTCACTCACCAAATGCCATCCAGCACTGATTTCACTCCTGTTTTATCTGCAAAATACCTGTTTTGTTTCTTATGCCTTAATTTTTCTGATAAATCTAACTTCTTTGTGACATATTATACATTTTTTTGACATAAACAGCAACAATTTTCGTCAGACATTTTTTGTTATATTCACTTATCTATAATACGCAAAAACTGTTGCATATTTCTTTTTTGATATCTTTTCTTTTTCATCAACTTCCATATAAAAAAGAGAACCAGACTGCACATAGGTTTCTTCCCCTACATACAGTCTGGTTCTCTGATTCCATCATTCATTTCTGGTAATAAGTCAATAAATCAGACATTCCATTACTCTTCCGCATCCATCTCCGCCTTAATCTCATCCTCGCAGTCTGCCATTGCCTGCAGTGTCATAGTGAGCAGCTTCTGTAATTCCCAGCCGAGCTGGTCAGCACCGCGCTCGATAACTTCTCTGGAGCATCCTGCTGCGAAGCCTTTGCTTTTGTATTTCTTCTTGAGGGATTTGAGTTCCATGTCTTTTGTGCTTTTGGATGGTCTCATAAGTGCTGCTGCCCAGATAAGTCCTGTAAGTTCGTCTGCTGCAAAGAGTACTTTCTCCATTTCGTGTTCCGGTGCTACATCAATGGTTGTACCGCATCCTACTGTGATGCCGTAACCGTGGGATACAACTGAATGGATTACGTCTTCGCCTACGCTTGCTTCGCGGAGCATTTCCGGAGCTTTCAGACAGTGTTCTTCCGGATATAGTTCAAAGTCGATATCGTGGAGGAGTCCTACAATTCCCCAGTATTCTGCATCTTCGCCATAGCCAAGTTCATTGGCATACCATTTCATTACTGCTTCTACAGTCAGGGCATGCTGAATGTGGAATGGATCCTTGTTGTATTTTTTTAATAATGTAAATGCCTCGTCTCGTGTAATTGTCTTCATTTGTCACTCCTCATATCTGAATTGTCAGGTGGATAAAATCATCTGCTTTACTGCTTGTTTATAACTGAATAACTGCTCTGCAGTTTATCTGTCAATCTGAATCTGGCATACTTCCATTGCTTTCAGTGCATTCTCATGGCTTTCCGGTGTTACGCCTGCGCAGCATTTAGCGTCTACGATGATCGGAACTTCCGGGAGAGATGCTTTTGCCAGAAGTGCATTGGAAATAACACAGATGTCTGTGCATAAACCTACAAATGTGATACTTTCGATTTCATTATCCTCATTCATTGCCACCAGTTCTCCTGCAAGATCTGTGGAACCGAAAGTTTCTTTGTCAATGGGTTCTGTTTTTCTGAGTGCATCTAATTCGCTTCGGATCTGCCATCCTTCGGTGTCACGGATACAGTGCGGTACAGGAAGCTTCTTTCCTTCCTGAGTGTCAAGATAGTAAGTCTCATGGGTGTCTCTGGTAAAAAGAACAACTCCATCAAAGTTTTTGATTTTCTCTTTTACACCAGGTACAATGGCAACTGCCTCTTTTGTTCCAAGAGCTCCGTCGATGAAATCATTCTGCATGTCTACGACTACTAATACTTTCTGCATATTTCCTTCCCTTTCGTTCTTTCTGCACATTTTTTCATATAATCCCATAAAATCTCTGGAAACGTGTGCTGCTATTATTTGTTATTACTATACAACAACAAAATATTTTTGTACAGGCAGAAGTGCCAGTTTTACTATAGCAATTCCATAAAATATCAATCATCTATTTTGCAGTATATTTTTCAAATCTGTACTTCTGTTTAATGTCCGGATATTTGTCTCTGTCTACTTCACTTATGAACATATTATAGGGTCTGGCGCAGATTTTGAAAGGTGCGTAGAGCGCCTGGTAGATCATCAGTTTTTCACCGTTTTCTGTGTGATGGGCTACTGCAAGGACTTTATAGAGATATTCGGAAGTATCCGGGGATACCCATTCTCTTTTGAAATGCTGCACAATGTCGCCTGCATGGATATCGTGTTCCGGTGTTTTCGAAGTGTTTTCATTTTCCGCACTGTCAGGTTCTTCCGGTTCTGTGTTGAGTTCCATATATTCTTCTTTATCAAGGGAAACCGGGATTCCGGAGCGGCCATTGATGTGGACGCCGCCATACCAGGTGCCTGTGACCTCGCAAATATCACCTACTTCGTATTCCATGCTGCAGTCATTGTTTTTCTTTATGATTCTGATCTTTGCCATTTTTTATTTTTCCTTTTTTCTCTTATAATAAATACATTCACATTTTTTATTTCCAGTTTTTCCAAATCTCTGGCTGATATCCCACTGTCGCCTGTTTTCCGTTCCTTACCACAGGGACTTTGATAATACTCTGGTTTTCGAGGATCTTCTCTGCTTTGTCTTCCTCCGCAATATAGGTGATTAATGCCAGCAGATCTTTGTCCTTGCAATCAGTATCTATCAGGCTG
>OGUQ01003107.1_pt1 | contig 10279 bp, 9 predicted proteins | sample 1574701 | NCBI WGS metagenome assembly OGUQ01 (sample SAMEA2582087, study PRJEB24529) | metagenome | biome: Human gut stool | place: China | collected 2011 | reverse complement strand
CCATTTTTTTTTCATTTCCCATGTGGTCAGTTCTACAGCTCGGGCATCCGCGCCAATGCCCGCCATTTGGAGAAAAACTTGCCCGTTGAATGCGAACAGGTCCACATTTTTGGAACGCCCCGTGTTTAGAATGTGCAGGGCGTGGTCGAAATCCGGGCGGATTCCTATTTCCCGTGAAAAAACATTCATGGTACCCGCAGGGAAGGGGGCCAGCACCGTTTCCGTATTGCAGAGAGCCCTTGCCGCGATTCCCAGCGTTCCGTCTCCCCCCGCCACAGCCACGGCAGGCGCTCCGGAATTAGCCTGAGAAACCAAATGGTTCAACATGTCTTCCCTGCTTTCCGGTTCAATGACGTCAAAAAAATCCCGGTGCCGATCCAGCCAGCGGCGGAATCGTCCGGCTCTGGCGCTGCGCGCCGTGTTGTTGAAAAACAGGGGAATTTTCATGGAGCGGACACGAAGAAGTTCAAAATCTGAACCGGGGCTTCCGTGTGTGCCACAGGTTCATGGCGCACGGTTCCGTCAGGCAGCTTGAACTCCAGCATGCCGCGGGAAATATTGTCCGGCAGGAGTACCTCAAGAAACTTCCTCATGTCGTCGGACGGTCCGGGTGTAATGCCTTCCGCCAGAACTTTCCCTTCTTCCGATTTGAGGACGACGTGCAAGGGAAGCCTTCTGGCACCGTTTTTTCTCTCTTCCCTGATGTCCAGCATCAGCCGGCTGCCGGGCACATATTCCGGTTGGGCCGCCACCCATTTATTCGCCAGTTTCATGTAGCGGTCCGTGATATTGACGGCGGGGACGGTACGGCTTTCCGGAGGGAAAGCCAGCGCGTGCCGTTTTTCGTCGTAGCGGGCTTCCCATATCATAGGAAAGAAGGCTCCTGAAGGTTCTTTTTTCCAGGAGGTGGCATAAATGGCGTTCTCCGGTTTGCGGGGATCCAGCATGCTGATGGCGGACATTACCCACGGGGTGTTGAAGTCCTTTTCATTGTATTCCAGCATTTTCCATTCTCCGTCACACCAGGCTTCCACCCAGTTGTGGTTGCCGCGCACGTGGTTCCAGGTAAGAACGCCCGCCATGCGGGCCGGAATGCCCACGGAGCGAAGAGCGCAGATTAGAAGGATGCTTTGGCCTGTACAGGAAACCTTGCCGGATTGCAGGGATTCCTTGACTCCCTGGTGGGGAACTCTTCTCTCCGTGGAATAGCGTACATTCAGGGTTTTCTGGATGTGGGAGGCGATGGTGAGGGCGGCTTCCCGCCCCGTCTTGCATGGGGAAACAAGCGGTGAGAAGAGGTGATGGAACTGCTCCCTCCATTCGTCGCGCGGTTCGTTGACTACGGCATAAGGGAGAACATTATTTTCATAAAGTTCCCACGGAACCTGGGCAGCCCAGGGGAATTGGCTCCGTGCAGCCAGGGCGAGGCGGACTTCCCGGACCAGCCTTTCTTGCGTAACCGTTCCCCTGTCCTGCGCGGGCATGTGGGCACGCAGAAACTCCACCCCGTCCTGAATGGTGTCATGGGCGGCGCAAATAGCGGCGGTCAGGCCCGGGAGAAGGGCGAAAGGCAGCAGATTCATGAACGTTGGAATTCATACCTGAATTCCGGGAGGGAGACAAGCTTCCTCTTGCGCAAGAAGGGTATGGAAATGGGCAAAGAGATGCGTGTCTTCCGGCGGAGTGGGGGCAAAGGGTGCGTCGTTATCCAGAATATCCTCGCAAATGCGCATGAAATCGCGGGCGGTTTTCGCCCTTTTCATGTAATGGTCAAAAGTGTCGGGAAGTCCCCGCGCGGTGTAAACCAGATATTTTTTCATGCGGTGGATGTGTTTTTCCTCCACATAATGTTCCTGCATTTCCCGCGTGCGTTCATAAAGGCGGCGAATATAGTGCAGCACGTTCCGGAAGGTAAGGTCTGCTGCAGGATGGCCCTGAAAGCGGGAATGAAGCTGTGAAAATATCCAGGGATTGCGCAGGGCTGCCCGCCCAATCATCAGCCCAGCTGGCCGGGCCAGCCGCACCCATGCCTCCGCTGTGGCTGCATCCACAATATTTCCGTTGGCGACTACTGGGCATTTCAGCATTCTTGCGGCCCATTTCACCCATTCCGGGTGTACCGGGGAGCGGTAGCCCTCACGGACGGTGCGGGCGTGGATGCACACCCTGTCCGGGGAATGGGAGGCAATTACCGGAAGAATCCGTTCAAACTCGTCCGGCGTTTCGTATCCCAGGCGGCATTTGACGGTGAAGGCTCCGGGAGGCAATACGTCCCGGAGTGCTCCCAGGGCCGGGTCCATGGCCTTCAGGGACCGCAGCATGCCTCCGCCCGCATTTCTCCGGCATACGATGGGGGCGGGGCAGCCCATGTTCAGATCCACGCCTGCACAGGCGTGTTTCATCAGGACCTGCGCATCCCTTGCCAGGTATTCCGGTTCATGGCCCACGAGCTGTCCGTAAATGGGGCGGCCTGTAGGGTTTTCATCAATGGAGCGCAGAATGTATGGCGACATCTTTTTATGATGGGCCACCGTCCGGAAATACTCCGTGATGAAGTAATCCGGCAGGGAATTCAAGTCCTTCAATGTGTTGAGGAAAGCCAGATCCGTCACATCTTTCATGGGGGCCAGGGCCAGGAGCATGGGTCTGTGCATACCGTGAAAAGCTCCGGTTGGCAAGCTGTGATTGTCTTGACGAAAGAAGGAAAGTGTGGAAGCTGGGAGCATGAATCAGGACTCAACCCGCAAAGCCAGAGTGAATGTGAGACGGGCCGAAGTAATGGAGCAGGTGGAAAAGGAAATCCAGCAGCATTACCAGAGTGAATTGATTTCCCACATCCGTTCTGCGGGCAATGTGTACAATCTGGGCCATACGGAATTTTTTCTCGCCCGGGAGTTCGGGTTCTGCAACGGCGTACGCCGTGCTATTGATATAGCATATGCAGCACGCAGAGTGTTTCCTGACCGGCGGATTTTTCTGATCGGGGACATTATTCACAATCCGGAGGTGAACCGGCAGCTGGAGGAGATGGGTATTCGAAAACTCCCCTGGAAGCAGTTGGATTCCTCCTATGACCGGATTGCTCCGGATGATGTGGTGATTATTCCCGCGTTCGGTGTTCCCACTCCTTTCATGGATGCGCTGGAGGAGAAGGGCGTGCAGATTGTGGATACGACATGCGGGGACGTGATGAAGGTTTGGAAAAGAGTAAAGAATTACGCTGCCATGGGGATTACCTCCATTATCCACGGTAAGGCTACCCATGAGGAAACCAGCGCTACGGCTTCCCGGGCTCTTGGGGAACGGGGAAGGGGAAAATACCTGGTGGTTTACGATTTGGAGGATGCCCGTATCCTGTGCGACTACATCATGGGCCGCGGAGACCGCGAGGCATTCCTGAAACGGTTTGAAGGATGCTGTTCCCCGGGATTCGATCCCGACCGGGATCTGGAGGAGGTTGGCATCGCCAACCAGACCACCATGTTGAAAACGGAGACGCAGACGCTCCAGAAGATGGTGAAGGATGCCATTGTTCAGAGGGACGGGGACGATGATAATTTTTATGTGTTTGACACCATTTGCGGTGCTACCCAGGATCGCCAGGATGCCCTGTATGAACTGCTGAAAAATCCTCTGGACGTCATGTTTGTAGTGGGTGGCTACAACAGTTCCAACACAACGCATCTGGTGGATATTGCCAGGGAGCATGTGCCCACGTACTTCATTGAGTCCGCAGAATGCATCAAGTCCATCCAGTATGTGGATGCTTTTGATACGAAGACGCGGGAAGTGCGCCGCATGACTACGGAACCGGTAGTGCAGAATCTGGGCAAATCCCTGAAGGTGGGAATTACGGCGGGCGCCTCATGCCCGGCCAACCTGATTGAGGCCACCATCCTCCGCATTGCGGATCTGCGCAAGTAGCAAAACGCTTCCGGTTTGGCGAATGAGAAAAAAGAAGAGTTCTCTTTCAACGGCAGCACGGCTGTTTTTTTCCGTAACACGGCGCAGTAGTCTGGGCCGCGGAAGAAAGCATAGGGAAAACTGCGCGGGAGCGTTTCCTAAATTTCCAAATCTTCCGGTGTAACGGAACGTTGTTCCCGGGATGCAAGCAGTACAGCTTGTTCCACGACATATTCCGTATTGGAGTCAAAACGGTAGGCGTTGCAGTTGGGACACACTGCCGTAGTCAGGGATACGATGGAACCGCAGGCTTCGCAAACCTTGAAGTCCCCGGGACGGTCAATAATCAGTTTGGCTTTATCCAGGCGGGATTGCTGCATGGGAGTAGAAAATAAAACAAGCCGCTCAGCAGAACAGAGCGGCTTGCCATAAAGAATCGTCAGAAAACCGAAGTGAAAACTCAGGCGATTTTTGCGATGGCCTTGGCGGCCTTGCTCTTGTAGTTGGCTGCACGATTGGCGGGGATGATGCCAACCTTGGCGGCTTTGTCAACGGCTGAGGAGAAAGTGTTGTAGGCAGCAGCAGCGGCTTCCTTGTCGGACGTTTCCACCGCAGCGGCAACTTTCTTGCGGAGGGTCTTCAACTTGGAGGTCACGGCGCGGTTGCGGGCGGTGCGGGTTGCTGTCTGGCGGATGCGCTTGAGTGCGGATTTTGTATTGGCCATGTTTAAAAAAGGTTCGGTTTCCGTTTCGAGGTGGCAAAAACATTAGAATAACAGGACAAAATGTCAAGCTCTTGATGTATTTTTTAAGGCATTCCTTTCCTGCACGGGCTGACTGTGGGCTTTACCGGAAAAGGAGTTTGTGGCACTATATTCTCCCGTTATGAAGAAACGCGTGGATTTGCCTGAAAAAAAATATGAAGGATATATTTTTGATTTGGACGGCACCCTGGTGGACAGTATGCCGCTCCATTACAGGGCATGGCGTGAAGCCCTGGCTCGAGCGGGGGCTCCGGACCATGTGTTCCGGGCTGATGAATTTTATTCCTGCGGCGGAAAATCCGCCAATGATGTGGTGCGTTTTTTAAATGAACGGTACGGCATGCACATGGATGCGGCGTCCACAGCTGCGGACAAGCGCCGCATTTATTTGGAAATGCTGGAAAAGGAAGGCATGCAGCCTATCCGGGAAGTGGTGGAATTCGTGCATTCCCTGGGAGACGCCCCCAAGGCGATAGCTACCGGGAGCGCCATGCCGGGAGCGTCCCGGACTCTGGCTGCTGCCGGACTTTCAGGCCTTTTTGATGTGATTTTGACGCCGGATGAGGTGGAGCATGGCAAACCTGCTCCGGACATGTTTTTGAAGGCGGCGGAACTCCTGGGGGCATCCCCGGACCGTTGCGTGGTTTTTGAGGATGCCGAACCCGGCATGAAAGCTGCCGCGGCCGCAGGAATGGACTGCGTACAGGTCCGGCGGCCATCCCTGTCCTGATTCCTCTTTCCGGATTTGGTACGGAAGGGGATTCCGGGATTTTCCTCCTTTCTCCATGCCCTTCTTCCTTTTAAGGAAAAGGCTTCACATTGCGCCCGGAATGCGTTAGAACCTTTTTTCCTATTGAACAAATAAAATATTATTTGCACATGAGCACAAACGACAAAACATCATCCGCCCCGACGAAAACCCGCATGACAGGAGCTGAAGTGCTCGTGGAATGCCTCGTGCGTGAAGGTGTAGACGTCGTCTTTGCCTATCCTGGCGGCGCCAGCATGCCGATTCATCAGGCCCTGAGCCATCAGCCCAAGATACGGACCATCCTGCCCCGCCATGAACAGGGCGGGGCATTCGGCGCGGAAGGCTATGGCCGCGTTACGGGCAAGGTGGGCGTTTGCATTTCCACTTCCGGCCCCGGCGCCACCAACATGATTACCTCTATTGCGGATGCTTATCTGGACTCCACGCCTCTGGTGGCGATTACGGCTCAGGTCATGCGCTCCTTGATTGGACGCGGCGCCTTCCAGGAAACAGACGTATTCGGCATGACCGCCCCTATCGTGAAGCACAGCTATCTGGTGACGGAACCGGAAGAACTGCCCCGTATCATCAAGGAAGCCTTCTACATCGCCTCTACGGGCCGTCCGGGCCCTGTGCTGATTGACATGCCCAAGGACGTGCAGGAGGCCGTGTTTACACCGGACTTTGACATGGAGATGGATATTCCCGGCTACAACCCCGTGCTGCCCGTCCCTGCGGATAAGCTGGAAGAACTCATCCCGTTGATTGAAAACGCCAGGCGGCCTGTCATTTACGCCGGCGGCGGCATCATTTCTGCGGAAGCTTCCGGGGATCTTCTGGAATTTGCGGAACGTTCCCAGATTCCTGTGGCGACCACCCTGATGGGCATTGGCGCCATGCCGGAAACCCACCCTCTTTCCCTGCGTTGGCTGGGCATGCACGGAGCCGTGTTTGCGAATAACGCCGTGAATGAAGCGGATCTGGTCATTGCCCTGGGCGCTCGGTTTGACGACCGCGTGACAGGCGCCGTCAATATGTTCTGTCCGGAATCCACGATCGTTCACATTGATATCGACGCCAGCGAGATCAATAAAAACAAGAAGGTGGCGTATCCCATCCGCGCAAACGTGAAGGACGCCCTCCGGGTGCTCAACTCCGCTCTGGCCGCAAAAGGCTGGGAGCGCAAATCCTCCGTCTACACCCGCACTCCTGAATGGTTCGGCGTGATTGACGGCTGGAAAAAACAGTACCCCTTCTCCTATGAGGACCGCAAAGGGTATATCGCCCCGCAGGCTGTCATTGAGGAGCTCTACCGCCAGACGGCGGACAAGGACCCCATCATCTGCACGGGGGTGGGCCAGCATCAGATGTTTGCCGCTCAATTCTTCAAATTTGACAAGCCCCGCCGTCTGGCCACTTCCGGCGGTTTGGGAACCATGGGCTATGGACTTCCCGCCTCCATGGGAGCGTGCCTGGCTTATCCGGACAGACTGGTTGTGAATATTGACGGGGACGGTTCCATGCTCATGAATATTCAGGAGCTGGCAACCATTCATGTGGAGCGTCTGCCCGTCAAATGCATTATTCTGAACAACCAGCACCTGGGCATGGTGGTCCAATGGGAAGATTTGAAGTATGATTCCAACCGGGCCCAAACCTTCCTGGCGGACCCGCACGACAATTATGATCCTACCCATAAAACGGAAGATGTCATCTACCCGAACTATCCACTTATTTGTGCCGGGTTCGGCGTCAAGTGCGAGCGTGTGCTTCGCATAGAGGAGCTTCCGGCGGCTATCACTCGGATGATTGAATCCCCTGAGGCCTATGTCCTGGACGTCATGGTTCCCCATGATGTGCATGTGCTGCCGATGATTCTGGGGGGCATGAGCTACAAGGATGTGATTCTGGAACGTATTGCCGGGGATGGTTCCGCCAAAAAGGCGTCTGAACTGGGCAAGGAAATCCCGACTGCCCTGTAAGAGCGAGGCAAGCTTCTTCTATTGAGCCTTAAACAGGAGTCGTCCGTAAGGGCGGCTCCTGTTGCATGGCGGCGCAAGTGGAATGCAGGTCAGTTGACTGCCATTAAGGTGGCAGCAAGGCATGTATATAGATCCGGATATTCCTGTTTTCCGGTAGGTGAATTCCTGGTTTTGTGAAGGAATGAGGAAGATGTTTCTGGACGCAGTAAAAAAGAACGGTTAGCATCAATGAGCCAAATTGAGTGCAAGCTGGCTCGGACGTGAAGTAACTGAGGTTTTCTAAGATGATGCCACATCGGATGCTGCGCTTGCGCCAACCTCAAGCTCACAGAAAATTTCCGGGAATCCGGCGCATGCTGTAAGCGATTGAGAAATGTAGCTTGACAGAAAAATTCCCTTTGATCAGGCCTGACCGCATCTGGTTCTTGCATCAGGTTGGCGCAAGACCTTTGTTGCATGTTTGATACTCAAACCGTATTCGTCAGGCCGTCGCACCCACACGGGTGCGTGAATTGAAACCCTGTACGTCATAGGTGCACCAGTCACCTACTTGTCGCACCCACACGGGTGCGTGAATTGAAACGGCGGGTGTGAGATAGTAGCGGTGAACGAAAAACGTCGCACCCACACGGGTGCGTGAATTGAAACAGCATCAGGGATATTGAAGGCTCTACGGGCGGCGGTCGCACCCACACGGGTGCGTGAATTGAAACCTATTAGTTTATTGTTGATTAGTTTTTAGAGCGGTCGCACCCACACGGGTGCGTGAATTGAAACGTTTGACGTTGCCCCCGCCCTTGAAGACCTGGAGTCGCACCCACACGGGTGCGTGAATTGAAACCATGTGGAACATTTTGAACCCATAGGAATCCCATGTCGCACCCACACGGGTGCGTGAATTGAAACACATTATATCATAAAAATAAGAGAGTTATGAACAGTCGCACCCACACGGGTGCGTGAATTGAAACTTATCGTCCAACGAAATAATGACGTCCTTCCACGGTCGCACCCACACGGGTGCGTGAATTGAAACTACTTGGAGCGGAAACTTTCTACGGCATGGTCGAGTCGCACCCACACGGGTGCGTGAATTGAAACTATTTGTTTGGTTTGTGATTGTGCGGGGGAACAAGTCGCACCCACACGGGTGCGTGAATTGAAACCAACAAACCGATACGTCCCCCAAGTTGTTTCTTAGTCGCACCCTCACGGGTGCGTGAATTGAAGTTTTTATGTATGTTTGACATATTTAAATACGAATCGTTGTTTTATTAAGGGAGGGAGATATATTGAAATAAGGGTATTTGTTGCTGAAGAATGAAAGATGGATTTTTGTGTTTTTTGTTGAATGCAATATTTTGACGGAGGAAGTTGGTTTTTGGCTGATAGAGGAGAAATGACGGGAAGTATTATTGGACGAATATGAAAAGATATTGTCTGGTTTCCGGGTTATGTTTGTGCCTGTTCATGGGGATATTTTCATGTATTCCGGAAGCTCCGGAGCATAAGACGGAAAAAGATGCCTCAGCCATTGTTCTGGATGAGGATTCGGATATAATCTGGAGGAATTTTTCTTTGGGCCGCGTTTCATTCGATGATAAGGCTCCGCATAGTAAAGGTTCCCGCATTTTTCACCGATTGATTCCAGATACGGAGGTTTATATCCGTCAGTTGTCCCGTATTGTTCTCCATACGTTGTATGAGAGTCCTGAAGAATGTATTGTTCCTGTCCACCATTTGCGTTTCATGCTGGAGGATACCGATGGCGTTGCCTGCAAATGGGGAGGAAATGGAGAGGTTGCCATTTCCTGCAGCACGCGCCATATTGAGGGGTTGTTTAAAGATGATGATGATGCGGCGAAGGTTTATTTTGAAATTCGAGGAGTCTTGTTGCATGAGCTAACCCATGTTTACCAACAGGAACCCCAGGGGATAGGTTCCTATGGAACGAACAGGGAATTTAGAGCATTTATCGAGGGGATAGCTGACGCCGTTCGTATAGCTAACGGGGGATTCCATAGAGGAGCTTACCGTCCTACAGGCGGCAGTTATATGGATGGCTACCTCCATGCAGGTTATTTTTTTGTGTGGCTGCGGGATTATAAAGACCCTGAATTTCTACGCAAATTGAACCGTAGTGCTCTTGAGGTCGTTCCATGGTCGTTTGATGGCGCCGTTAAATATGCTTTGGGCAGCGAGTATCATATTGATGAGTTGTGGCGGGAGTATCAAAGGGTAATGGAAGAGGAGAAATAGGGGCGCTTCATAGTTCAGGAGTTTTGATGGGATATCTAGACAGGAGGCTGGAATAGAAGGAATGGCCGTGGAGAGTGTTCTTAAGGCGTGGGTATTTCTCGTTTACCATTTTTGAAAAGCAAGGTCTGAGTGGCCCGGCAGAAAGACAGGATGCCTCATGCTTCGCAGTATTGGAATCCTGGGCGGGACAGGGTGCCTTGGACAGAGGGATGGGAAACGGTGAGGAGGAGCGAAGCCCCCATGCTGCATGCTGGAAACGGGAGGCAGGGATATTCTTTCGGCTGGACAAACGGAGGGACGGAAGACATTCTAGGCGTTCCATGGAGGGCATACGCTATTACAACCGATATACGGGCAGGGAGGAACGGGAGCAGGTACCGGGGGAGAAGTATATGCAATGGATTTACGGCACTGCTTCGGGGAAGGCGGCACTGCATGTCCTGATTAAACGCGGCGTTTTTTCCCGTTTGCTGGGTTGGTTGAAGAATCGCCCTTCCAGCGCCCGCTCCATTCCCTCCTTTGTGGAGGAGTACGGCATTAATATGGAAGATTCTCTCAAGGGAGTGGGGGAGTTCAGGCATTTCAACGATTTTTTCTACCGCCGCCTGAAACCGGGAGCTC
>OGUQ01003087.1_pt1 | contig 10357 bp, 14 predicted proteins | sample 1574701 | NCBI WGS metagenome assembly OGUQ01 (sample SAMEA2582087, study PRJEB24529) | metagenome | biome: Human gut stool | place: China | collected 2011 | reverse complement strand
TGCTGACTCGGCCATCCGCCTGCCTTTCACGAGGCAGGGCGGGCGTCCCGATTCGGAGGATACTGCGGGGAAGACAGTGCAGTGAATCCCGGCGAACCTCCGTTTCATGTGCGTCTCTATCGATGAGAAGAGTGCTGGAGGGCACCATCATGAAAGACAGAGAGTTTGACGACGACGAGATTGACTACCTGCGTTCACTGCCTGCCGTGAACAGCGTCGGACGGAACCGCATCCGATACACCGGCCAGTTCCGCGAATACTGCATGCAGCGGTATCGTGCGGGGGACTCGCCGACGGGTATATTCCGCGACGTCGGGCTTGACCCGGCGCTTATCGGATACAAGCGCATCGAACGGTGCATCGCGCGCTGGAAGCAGCAGGAACGTGATGAGCGTCGAAAGGGAAAAGGGGCCATGAATCATTATCTGCAGGATGTTGAAGACGATTTGTCGATCGCCGAACTGCAAGGGGCTACGCACGAAGGGGAGACGAATGATCCAACTGAAGCCGACGAATCGCAGAATATGGCGGCGAAGCTTGCTCAGGCGCAACTGACCATCAGCAAATGCGACATGCTCATCGCCAAGCAAGCGTTGCGGATCGACGAGCTGGAACGTGTGCTGCGGAAGTTCATCCAGTGATGGACATGCGGCAGCAGCAGCGCGGTCGGGAGCCGTCTTTCGAAGAAGCCGTCGACATTGCCGATGAGGTGCGGCAGTGGCGCAGAGAACGTAGGAAAGTCATTGCCATGCGGGTGGTTGCGGCGCTGCTGATCATTCTTGCGATAGGTATCGGTGGGTTTCCTACGTTTCTACAGTATCAGTCGGCGCGGGAGCTACGGAATACGTCGGACCGGTCCGCGCAGGCGGTTGCCGGCTGGCCTTACCCCCAGGCTGATGAGGCGTTTGCCGCGGCCAAAGCATATAACAGGCGGCTTGCGGCTTCGGGGCAGCCGATTCTCGGCGAGGCTCAAGACCCGTTCTCCCAAGTGCAGGGCAGCTCGCAGTCCAGTGAATCTGGTGCTGCGGAATCAAATAGCGCCAGTGCGAAGGATGCGGAATATCAAAGTTTGCTCGATTCGGGCAGCGGCGTGATGGGCACCATCCGCATTCCGAAGATTTCCGTACGTCTGCCGATCTACCATGGCACGTCGCAGTCGGCGCTCGCATCCGGATCCGGACATCTGTATGGCAGCAGCCTGCCGGTGGGCGGGCGGAGCACGCATGCGGTGATCACCGGGCATCGTGGTCTGGTCGAGGCGATGATGTTCACCCGTCTTGACGAGATGAAGCAGGGTGATTTCATGTATGTCGAGGTGATGGGTGAAACCCTTGGCTACCAGGTGGATCGCATCGGCGTGATTGATCCGAATGACACGTCACGTCTCACAATCGAGCCGGGGGAGGATCGTCTGACCTTGATGACTTGCACGCCGTATGGCATCAATACCCAGCGGCTGCTGGTTTCGGGGCATCGTGTGTCGATTCCCATGCCCGCACCCGACCCGACCGACCTGCATGATGCGCGCAGCATCGGACTGTGGGTGGGTGTCGGCGTTCTGGTTGGCGGCATGGTGTTGTGCTTCATCGTGCTCAGACTGATTCGTCCGAAGCGTAGGATCATGCGTCATGCCGAATGCTGGCCATCTCGTGGTTGAGCGGCGGATGCCGATCATGTCGCGACCATGGTGGTTTCGATGCGTCGCAACCGGCATGGGGCTTTTGCGCGACTCCTTGAAAGAGGATGTTTTCACGTCTTGAAGAGGTTGCCGAAGAGGGTATGGTCTTGTTGGAATTCCAACGATTTTCGATGATGTCAGTGGTTGGAGGCTCCCCCTAGGAGGGTGTATGCGCCGCAGGGCTTTCTTCCTTACAGTCCGTTTCATAAGGCACGTGACGGAGCCGGCCTTACGCGTCGAGACGAAGAGATGGACATGCTATGAAGAGAATCAAGGATCTGCTTGCCGGCTTGAGCGACCGACATCGCAAGGATCTTGGAAAGAAGCTCATGGCCATGGCGGCTACCCTCGCAATGCTGGGTGGCATGGCCGGTGCAAGTACGATGGCATTGGCCGATGACGCCGATGCGGCGGTTGCGGGTAGCAAAGGCTGCCTCCCGGGCAGCAGCATCCACCACGCCCAGATAGGGCACCGGCAGCTTTGCCGCTTCTGCAGCCGGGTAGGTGCTGGACACGGTGCCGCAGGCCGCCATGATGCACTTTACATTTTTAGAAAGCAGGAATGCCACGTCCTGACGGGCATACTGCAGGATGGTCTCCGGGCTGCGGCTGCCATAGGGCACGCGGCCGGTATCGCCAAAATAGATGATCTCCTCGTGGGGCAGGCGCTTGCGCAGCTCCCGCACACCGGTCAGGCCGCCCAGGCCGCTGTCAAATACGCCGATGGGGCGGTTATCCATGCTGCTTTTCCGTCCTTTCCAGCGCAAGTTCGATCAGGTGATCGATCAGGGCGGGCACGGGAGTGCCCTCGTGCTCCATGAGCTTGGGGTACATGCTGATGGCGGTAAAGCCGGGGAAGGTGTTGATCTCGTTGATGAGCACCCGGCCGGTGTTCTTTTCCACAAAGAAATCGCACCGTGCCAGACCCTCGCAGTTCAGTGCGGTGTAGGCCATGGCGGCGTAGGTCTTTACCTCGTCCAGCTTCGCCTCCGGCAGGTGTGCCGGGATGACGGTCTGGCTCACGCCGTTCTTGTACTTGTCGTCGTAGGTATAGAACTCGGCACCGGCAAGGATCTCGCCCGGACGGGTAGCCACGGCGGGGTCGGAGCCGATCACGGCGCACTCCACTTCCTGTCCATCCACAAAGGCTTCAAACACCACCTTGCGGTCGTTTTCCAATGCAAGGTCGATGGCCTTTTTCAGCTCGTCACGGCTGGACACCTTGGAGATGCCCACGCTGGAACCGGCGTTTGCGGGTTTGACGAACACAGGCCAGCCCAGCTTCTTTTCCACACCCTCGCACACGCCTTCCAGATCGGACTCGATCTCCCAGCGGTCGGCAGCCAGCCATCTGGTGTGGGGCACACCGTTGGCCTCAAACAGAGCATTGGCCACGGCTTTGTCCATACACACCGCGCTTGCCAGCACGCCGCAGCCCACGTAGGGGATGCCGGCCAGCTCCAGCAGGCCCTGCACCGTGCCATCCTCGCCCCACAGGCCGTGCAACACCGGGATGACCACATCCACATGCACTTTTTCCACATGGCCTTCCGGGGTGAACAGGATCATGCCGTGGTCGGCGCGGTCCGGACTGATGACGCAGGCCATGTTGCCTGCCAGCTCTTCCCAGCTGCCATCGGCCATCTGGGCGGCCGTGGCCTCGGTGTACAACCAGCGGCCCTCCTTGGTGATGCCCACAGTGAGCACCTCATATTTTTCACGGTCAATGTTGTTGACGAAGTTGCCCACAGAAACGCGGCTGACCTCGTGCTCGCTGGACATACCGCCGAACAGCAGCACAACGCACATTTTTTCAGACTGCATGATAACTCTCTCCTATTTATAAAGCCCAAGACCTGGGTGGGATATAACCGGTAAAAATGCCGTTCTGGCTTATTATACAATATCTATGCGCGCGATGCAAGCAGAATGCCAAAAAGCTGCCGGTGGGTAAAAGAGATATTTTTCAAAAAAACTTTCCAAAAATCGAAGATTTCCGCTTGACGGATGGAAAAGTGCGTGGTACAATGATATCACCTCTTTTGCGGGGTTATTAAGTGCGCCTGTTTTACAGGTACCACCCGCAACCCGAGGGAGGTTCAAAACAACCGTTATAATGGAGGTGTCAACAAATGACCGTTAAAATCACTCTGGCCTGCACCGAGTGCAAGCAGCGCAACTACAACACCACGAAGAACAAGAAGAACAACCCCGATCGTCTCGAGATGAAGAAGTATTGCCGTTTCTGCAAGAAGCACACCGTTCATCGCGAAACCAAGTAAGAAAGGCGGACGCATCATGGCAGACAAAACCGAGAACAAGCCGGGCTTTGTGGCCAGAGCAAAGGCCGCTGTGAAGAACTTCTTTGGCAAGTGTGCCAAGTTCTTCCGCGACACCAAGAGCGAGCTGAAGAAGGTGGTGTGGCCGTCCAAAGAGGACGTTAAGACCAACACCATCGTCGTGCTCGTGACCGTCGCCATCGCAGCGGTCGTGATGATCCTGCTGGATGCCATCTTCGGCGGCATCCTGGGCCTGATCATCGGCGCCTGAGAATCATCTTGAAACGGAGGGCAGACCAAAATGGAAGAACAATCCAATGAGGCACTTTGGTATGTAGTGCATACCTATTCCGGCTATGAGAACAAGGTCGCGAATGACCTGCAGACCATGGTGGAGAACCGTCATCTGCAGGATCTGATCTGCGATATCAAGGTTCCCGTCGAGATGGTTCCCGAAATTGACAAGAACGGCAAGCAGAAGATGGTGGAGCACAAGCTCTTCCCCGGCTACGTTCTGGTCAAAATGGTGATGAACGACGATACCTGGTACGTGGTGCGCAATACGCGCGGCTGCACCGGCTTCGTCGGCCCCGCATCCAAGCCCGTTCCCCTCTCTGCTGAGGAAGTAGAGAAGATGGGCGTGGAAAAGGCTGCACCTCTGGCAGTCGACTTCAATGTCGGCGACACCGTGCAGATCACCGCCGGTCCTCTGGAAGGCTTTATGGGCCTTGTGGAGGAGATCGATACCGAGAACTTCAAAGTGAAGCTCAAGGTCAACATGTTCGGCCGCGAGACCCCCGCAGAAGTGGAGATCGGTCAGGTCGAGCTGCCGTAACCAACCGGCACAAATCGTTTACCAAGGTAAGACCGCAGTGCGGTTCTTATAGAGCGTGTGCACTGTGCACATGCTCGTGGGAGGCACGGAGACACCGTGCCGCAACTCACCACAGATTTTTGGAGGTGCATTTATTATGGCACAGAAAGTTACTGGCTACATTAAGCTGCAGATCGAGGCCGGCAAGGCGACTCCGGCTCCCCCTGTTGGCCCTGCTCTGGGTCAGAAGGGCGTTAACATCATGGCCTTCACCAAGGAGTTCAACGAGCGTACCAAGAACCAGATGGGTTATGTGATCCCCGTCGTCATCACTGTGTATGCTGACCGCTCCTTCAGCTTCATCACCAAGACTCCTCCGGCAGCCGTTCTGATCAAGAAGGCAGCTGGCATCAACACCGCTTCCGGCAAGCCCAACAAGGAAAAGGTCGCTTCTCTGACCGCCGCTCAGGTGGAAGAGATCGCCAAGACCAAGATGCCCGACCTGAACGCTGCTTCTCTGGAAGCTGCATGCAGCATGGTTCGCGGCACCTGCCGTTCCATGGGTGTCACCGTCGAGGGCTGAGACATAAACAGTGGGAGGGCATAAAACTGCCCGCATGACCACACAGGAGGATATACAATGAAACATGGCAAGCACTATGTCGACGCTGCAAAGCTGGTCGATTCTACTAAGGCATATGATGTGAACGAGGCTCTGGAGCTGGCTTGCAAGACCGCTTCTGCCAAGTTCGACGAGACCGTTGAGCTGCACGTCCGTCTGGGCGTTGACGGCCGTCACGCTGACCAGCAGGTCCGCGGCGCTGTCGTTCTGCCCAACGGCACCGGCAAGACCGTCCGCGTCTGCGCGATCGCCAAGGGTCCCGCAGCTGCCGCTGCTGAGGCTGCTGGCGCTGATATCGTCGGTGATGACGAGCTGATCGCAAAGATCGCCGGCGGCTTCATGGATTTCGACGTTGTCGTGACCACTCCCGATATGATGGGCCGCGTTGGCCGTCTCGGTAAGGTCCTGGGCCCCCGCGGCCTGATGCCGAACCCCAAGGCTGGTACCGTTGCTCCCGACCTGGGCAAGGCTGTTTCCGAGGCCAAGGCTGGTAAGATCGAGTACCGTCTGGACAAGCAGAACATCATCCATGTGCCCGTGGGCAAGGCTTCTTTCGGTGCAGAGAAGCTGTACACCAACCTGGACACTGTGATGGAGGCTATTGCCAAGGCAAAGCCCGCTGCAGCAAAGGGTACCTACTTCAAGAGCGCTACCATCGCCACCACCATGGGCCCTGGCATCCGTCTGAACACCCTGAAGTACGGTGTCTGATTTGAAGTTCTGATCGTTTTTCTGCCGTTCGTATGGGCGGCAGAAAAATTTTGTCAGAAAATTTCAAAAAAGACTTGACAACTCCGCACGTTTGCGGTAAAATAATCATGCTGTTTTTGAGACAGCAGGTACTGGAGTCCAGTGTAAGGCTATGCCGCCTGCCGAGAAACGTGCGTAAAGTTGTTTTATGCCTCTTTCTCGGCCAAGTGCGGGAAAGAGGCTTTTTTCATACTTGCTCCGGTTTTCGATACAAGTTTTTGAAACGAGGTGAAACCGAATGCCCAGTGCAAAGATTCTTTCTGAAAAGCAGGCTTATGTCGCTGATCTGAAGGCAAAGTTTGAGAGTGCGGTTTCCGGCTGCGTCGTCGCTTACGGCGGCATTAACGTCGAGAACGACACCAAGCTCCGTAAGGAGCTGCGTGAGGCAGGCGTCGATTACATGGTCGTGAAGAACACCATGCTGCGTCTGGCTGTCAAGGGTACCTCCCTGGAGGGCCTGGCTGAGCAGTTCAAGGGCGATACCGCTATCGCTTTTGCTCACGAAGCGGATCCCATGTCCGCTGCCCGCATCCTGTGCAAGTATCAGGATGGCGATAAGTCCAAGAAGTTCGTCGTGAAGGCTGGCTTCATGGAAGGCAAGGTCATGGACGCTGCCGAGACCAACGCAATCGCAAAGCTGCCCAACCGCGAAGGCATGCTGTCCATGTTCGCAGGCGCCCTCACCAGCACTCTGTCTGGTCTGGCCGTTGCAATGCAGGCTTATGCCGACAAGCAGGAGGAGCCTGCAGCCTGATTGCTGCATGACTGCTGCTTAAACAAAACAAGAAACTAACAAACAAAACCATTGATATTGGAGGGTTACTACTATGGCTTCTGAGAAGATTACTGCCATCATCGACTCCGTTAAGGAGCTGTCCGTTCTGGAGCTGAAGGAACTGATCGACGCTTACTGCGAAGAGTTCGGTGTTTCCGCTGTTGCTGCTGCTGCTCCCGCTGCTGCTGGCGCTGCTGCTGCCGCTGAGGAAGAGAAGACCGAGTTCGACGTCATCCTGGCTGAGGCTGGCGCTACCAAGATGCAGGTCATCAAGCTGGTGAAGGAGATCACCGGTCTGGGCCTGAAGGAAGCTAAGGCTATCGTCGATGGCGCTCCCAAGGCTGTCAAGGAGAAGGTCTCCAAGGCTGAGGCTGAGGACATCCAGAAGAAGCTGACCGAGGCTGGCGCTAAGGTCGAGGTCAAGTAATTGAACCTCTTCTGAGAGTCGTTCATTCTTGAACAATGAGGTGCCCGTACCGAAAGGTGCGGGCATCTTTTTTGTTTGATGATTGGAATGCCCTCGTCGTGTCTTTTCCGCATTCAAAAACTATGCTATACTATCCTCAACAGGAGGAACGGCAGAGCCTTTGTCCCCTCTGCCGCAAAAAGAGAGTTTATGGAACACCGCAACTGGAACAAAAACAACATCCGCACTTCCCTTTTGGGTTACGGCTGTATGCGTTTTCCCACCAAAGCTGACGGCACCATTGACGAAGAGCGCGCCAAAGCTTTGCTGAACACCGCTAAGGCCGCCGGTGTCAACTACTTCGATACTGCCTATCCCTATCACAACGGCCAGAGTGAGCCGTTTGTGGGCCGCGTGATCGCCAAATGGGACCGCAGCAGCTTTTATCTTGCCACCAAAATGCCGCTGTGGAACTGCAAAAGCCTGGACGATGCCAAGCGCATTTTTGAAGAGCAACTGCAGCGGCTGGGCGTGGACTACATCGACTTCTACCTGCTGCACTCCCTGCACAAGGCCCGGTACGAAAAGGCAAAAGCCATGGGCCTTGTGGACTGGCTGTGGCAGCAGAAGGCCGCAGGACGCATCCGGAACTTTGGGTTTTCCTGCCATGACAACTCTGCCGGATTTGAGTATATTCTGCGCGACCAGCCGTGGGATTTCTGCCAGCTGCAATACAATTATCTGGACCGGGACGACCGTGCCGAGGAGATCTCCGGTGACCGGGGCTATCAGCTGACCGAAGAATGCGGCGTGCCGCTTATCATCATGGAGCCCATCAAGGGCGGCACACTGGCCAACCTGCCCCCGGAGGCCGAAGCACCCCTCAAGGCCCTGCGGCCCGAGGCCTCGGATGCCTCCTGGGCCCTGCGCTGGGTGGGCAGCCACAAAAATGTGCATGTGATCCTCTCCGGCATGAGTGCTGAGGATCAGCTGACTGACAACCTTGCCACCTTTGGCCATTTTGAACCGCTTTCCCCCGCCGAGAATGCCGCTGTGGAAAGCGTAGCCAACGAGCTGCACCGCCGCATCAAGATTGGCTGCACCGGCTGCCGGTACTGTATGCCCTGCCCCATGGGGGTGGACATCCCGGACAATTTCAGCATCTGGAACAAGCTGGGCATGTTCGGCCAGAAGGATGCCATCAAAGCCCAGTGGGCCGAGCACTTCCCGGACAGCGAAAAGGCCCTGCACTGTGTGCGCTGCGGTAAGTGCGAAGCCGTCTGCCCGCAGAAGCTGCCCATCCGTGATTCTCTGGCACAACTGCAAAAGGAGCTGGATGCACTGTAACTCCTTCCGTCATCGCTGCTCGATGCCACCTCCCTCAAAGAGGGAGGCTTTAAGGCCCCATCTCTGAGGGGGCTGTCGCCGCAGGCGGCTGGGGGAGTTTCATAACAAAAAAGACCGTCACACGTTTTTCGTGCAACGGTCTTTTTTATGCAGTTCTTACCACAACCGGATGACCTTGATCACACTTTCAGCCTTATCGCGGGCCAGCTCCAGATGGTGCTGCAGGGAATCTGCAGCACTGTCCCAGTTGTCGGCCAGAGCGGCATCCAGAATTTCCAGATGTTCGTCACAGGTCTGCTCCTGATTGATCATGCTCACCTTGCCGGTCATGATGCGGAAGCGGGTGTTCAGACCGGTGATGCGGTCATACGCCGAACGCAGGTACTTGTTGGGCAAAGTGCTCATGAGCAGTTCGTGGAACTCATCGTCCGACTCGCAGAAGTCGGTGATGCTGTCCGGGTGATGCATCAACTCGGCAAATGTCTCCAGCTGTTCCCGCGGGATGCCGCTGCCATAAGTACGCAGGGCGTAAGGCTCCACCAGCAGGCGCATCTCGAACATGCTGTGCACGTCCTCCTCGGTGATGCCGGAAACCATCAGGCCCTTCTTGGGCAGAATGGTGATCAGGCCTTCCTGCTCCAAGCGGCCAAGAGCATCCCGCATGGGGGTGCGGCTGATGTTGCCCATCTCGGCACAAAGCTTCTGCTCGTTTAAAAACTCGTTGGGCCGGTACTCGCAGTTCAGGATCTTGGTCTTAAGGTACTGGTATGCCTGCAGCTTCAGGCTTGTTTTGGTCTGCGACTCCATTTCTTTCATGTTCTGCACAACTCCTATTCCCTTTTCCCTTGCAAAGAAAAAGGTTCTTCTCCTATAATACTCTGGGGCGCATGCTTTCTAACTTCAAAGCATCTTGTATTCTTGCTGCAATCCAAGTAGTATTCCAGTTCTATTATTTCATAATAGGGCAATTATTACAATACTTTTTTATGAACTTTGGCGCGTTTTATGTTTTATCTAATTTTTATGTCCCATTTTTGCCAAAATCAACAAGTTTTTTTGTGCTTGTAGCCAATGCCGCTTCTTTTGGCCCGGTTCTTTTGCATCCAATGCAAAAATATGCTACAATGTAAAAAATATTGAAAAGGGTGTGGATCTCTCTTATGGCACGAAGCGACGGCTACAATACCAAGACCCGTCAACTGATTTTAGATTATCTCATCAACAACCGGCAGCACGCGGTGAGTGCTTCCAACATTCTGGAGCATCTGGAAGAGCAGGGCGCAAGCCCCAACCCCACCACTGTATACCGTTATCTGGACAAGCTTGCCAGCGAGCAGCGCATTATGAAATATGTAGCCGACAAAGGCGAGCGGGCGGTGTTCCAGTATGTGGACGAGGGACTCCACTGCCGGGAGCACCTGCACCTCAAGTGCGTGCAGTGCGGGCGCATTTATCATCTGGACTGCCATTTTATGGATGAGGTGCGCGCTCACCTGATGGCAGAGCACGGCTTTACCCTGCAATGCGAGGGCAGCGTGCTGTACGGGCTGTGCCGTCATTGCGCGCAGAACGCGGCACCGTCCGCAGCGGAAGAACAGCCTGCAAAAAAATGCGCCTGCTGTGTTGACACGGACAAAAACCCGTGATTCAAGGCATTCTATACGAGCTAATGCAGGAAAAAGTAAG
>OGUQ01003084.1_pt1 | contig 10369 bp, 8 predicted proteins | sample 1574701 | NCBI WGS metagenome assembly OGUQ01 (sample SAMEA2582087, study PRJEB24529) | metagenome | biome: Human gut stool | place: China | collected 2011 | reverse complement strand
TCCGCAGACGGTAGAGTTCTCCGTGGAGCACTTCCAGCCGTTTCTGGAGCTTGTCCAGTTTTTTCCGGTATTCCGCCTCCTCAAGACGCTTTGTCAGGTCCGCTTTTGCAAGGATCCCTTTTTCATATCTGTCAGGCGGAACCGGTTTCTCAAAGATCTCCGCCTCTTTTCCCGCCCGTTTTTTCTCAAGTGCCTTTTCCAGAACATCTGCCACCGTCTTTATGACCATCAGAGCCGTCCCGCTCTTTTCCTTCGCGTCGATCACATACCAGGGCGCATAAGGCATATCCGTTCTCCTGATCATCTCATCGCTGAGCTTTTTATATTTTCCGTAATGGGCATTTCTCGCAAGTTCTTTCTCTGTGACGCGCCATGCGGTATCCTTTGATTCCAGAAGTTTTTTAAACCGTTTTTCCTGTTCCTTCTCTGAAATATCCAGAAAAAATTTGATGAGAACGGTTCCGCCGTCCACCAGGCATCTCTCAAACGCGCAGATATCCTCAAACGCGGCATCTGCTTTCTTTTCATTCAGCTTTCCCTCGAACCGGTCCGCCTGAACCCTCCGGTACCAGCTTGTGTCATAGATCGTGATCCGCCCATCCGCCGGGGCATGGACCGCAAACCGCCAGAGGAAAGGACGGAGCGCTTCCTCCTCGGTATCCTTATCTCCGGTGTAAACGTCAAAGCCTCTCGGATCCAGCGCCTGCATGAGCCGCCCGATCTGCACGCCCTTTCCGGCACCGTCGTAACCGTCAAAGGTGATATAGACAGGAATCTTTTCCTCCTTGCATTCCCGCTGAAGGTTCCCGAGTCTCAGCATTTCTTCCTTCAGAGTTTCTTTTTGCTGTTTCTTCTCATCTCTCATGGACCGATCCCTCCATTCCATTTTATGGTCCGTCAAACAGTCAGGTTCATCGTCAGCCTTTCCGGATCCCGGTGATCTGTGATCTACCGGTTCATTTTCGCGTGTTCCTTCGCAAGCTCCCCATATAATGTCAGCGCGTTCCAGCTCTGGTTCGTCGGCGTAAGGACTGCCTTGTAGTCGATCCGTCCGGCCCCCGTCTTTCTCAGCGCAAGGATCACTGTGTCCACCTGCTTCGAGGTGAGTCCCGCCATCACCATCATCTCTTTTTCAAAGTCATCTCCTGTATAGACCTCCCCACAGGGCACAAGTTCCTTCACCCCGGCAAGATATCCCACCGGTTCCAGATACTCTTCCTTTTTCACAGCCCGCAGCCTCATTCCAAGCGGGAACAGCGCCCTCTTGATCTTCGCAAGTCTCTCGCCTTCCGGCAGATGGTATAAAAGAATGATTGGTTTCATATATGATCTGACCTTTCCTTTTCTCATCCCCGACGGATTGGGACCGCAGGGCATTATACTGCTCTCATTATAGCAATTCCCGTTTCTGTTTGCAACTTTTGGCTGTACCGGTAAAGCAAAAGCAGGGGCTGGTTCATTCCAGCTCCTGCTCATCAAAAATCGGGGCAACAGGATTTGAACCTGCGACCTCTCGGCCCCCAGCCGAGCGCGCTACCAAGCTACGCCATACCCCGGGAACAGAAATTATTATACCAGAAACCGGAAAAAAAGCAACCGGAAAATATCGTCAGAAACATACAGAAAAGGAAAAGGACCCGCAGATTCCGCAGGTCCTTTCAAAACCGGAGCCATCCGGCACGTTCAGTGACCGTATGGAACTCACGCTTCTTCCTTCAGCACTCCATTCACCGCGCGGATCACAAACATTGTGGCCACCATAAGCGCAATGGCGATCGGCAGGGCAATCCATGCGGACTGTACGAAGCCCGCGATAATGTAGGAGACGAAGGACACAACCGCCGCCGTGACCGCATACGGAAGCTGGGTCGTCACATGGTTTACATGTTCACACTGGGCTCCGGCGGATGCCATGATCGTCGTGTCGGAGATTGGAGAACAGTGGTCACCGCAGACAGCTCCTGCCATGCAGGCAGAGATCGAAATGATCATGAGGTCAGGGTTGCTGTTCTCAAATACAGCAACAACGATCGGGATCAGGATTCCGAAGGTACCCCAGGAGGTTCCCGTCGCGAAAGCCAGAAAGCACCCCACAACGAAAATGATCGCCGGGAGGAAATTTAAGAGGGAACGGGCGCTGGACGCAACCACCGTCGCCACATAGACATCTGCGCCGAGGCTGTCCGTCATCGCCTTCAGTGTCCATGCGAAGGACAGGATCATGATCGCCGGGACCATGGACTTAAAACCTTCCGGAATGCAGGCCATGCACTCGGAGAATTTCAGGACCCGGCGCACCTGATAAAGACCGATGGTGATCAAAAGTCCGAAAAAGCTTCCCATCGTAAGTCCCAGGGACGCGTCACTCTGGGAGAAGGCTGTCACAAAATCCTCTCCTGAGAAAAATCCCCCCGTATAGAGCATGCCGACCATGCAGCAAATGATCAGGGATATGATCGGGATCAGAAGATCCAGAACGGTTCCCCTGACAGAGACCTCCGGCTGTTTCTCCGTGTCATACGGACGTCCCGGCGTGGTATAAAGGTCCCCCTTGAGCGCATTCTTCTCATGAAATTTCATAGAACCGAATTCTGTCCGTAAAAGTACCATTCCGATCATCATCACGATCGTCAGGATCGCGTAAAAGTTGTATGGGATCGCCCGCACGAAGATAGAAAATCCGTCCTCGCCCTCAACAAATCCGGTAACCGCGGCCGCCCAGGAAGAGATCGGTGCGATAATGCAGATCGGAGCTGCCGTCGCGTCAATCAGGTACGCGAGCTTTGCTCTTGAGACTTTAAATTTGTCTGTCACAGGGCGCATCACGCTTCCCACGGTCAGGCAGTTAAAATAATCGTCGATAAAGATCAGACAGCCCAGCAGGATCGTCGCAAGCTCCGCGCCCACGCGGCCCTTAATATGATCCGCCGCAAACTGGCCGAATGCTGCCGACCCGCCGGCCCGGTTCATCAGGCACACCATCGTGCCAAGGATCACAAGGAAGATCAGGATTCCCACATTGTAGCTGTCAGAGAGAACGTTTATCATTCCGTCCTCAAAAATATGGGTGATCGTTCCCTCAAAGCTGAAACCGGAATACAGGATTCCACCCATAAGAACACCGATGAACAGGGAACTGTACACCTCTTTTGTGATAAGTGCCAGCCCGATCGCCACGACCGGCGGAACGAGCGCCCAGAACGTCGCATAGACCGCCGGCACATACTCTTCTGTCTGCTCCGCGCCAAATACGGTTATCGCGAACATCAGGACCAGCACCACAGAAAGCACTGCTGTCCTTTTTATATTTTTCTTCATATCCGTCATAACGGACTCCTCCCTCCTGTCTCCGGAGAGTTCCACGCTCTCCGATTTTCCTGTTACATGAAGAAATCCCCTCTCATCAGTACAATTCTGGTGAAAGGGGATCACAACATACACAATCACGATTTTTTATTCATCCCAGTTGTGGTATACAGCCTGTACGTCATCATCCTCGTCAAGGAGATCAAGGATTCTCTGCATCTTCTTGATCGCTTCCTCGTCAGTAAGTTCTACCCAGTTCTGCGGGATCATAGTAATATCAGCCTCTACCATCGGGATTCCGGCTTTCTCGAGAGCCTCGCGGACTGCACTGAAGTTGTCCGGATCTGTGATAACCTCGTAGCTGTCCTCCTCCTCGGAGAAATCCTCAGCGCCTGCATCAAGTGCAGCCATCATGAGCTCGTCGGCATCCATATCACACTCTTCTTTGTCGATCACGATCTGGCCCTTGCGGTCGAACATGAAGGAAACGCTTCCCTGTGCGCCTACGTTTCCGCCGCCCTTTGTGAAGGCGCTTCTTACGTTTGCTGCGGTACGGTTCTTGTTGTCAGTCAGTGTGTCAACGATGATCGCAACACCGCTCGGACCGTATCCCTCGTATGTTAAGTTTTCGTAGTTTACGGAGTTTAAGTCACCGGCTGCTTTCTTGATACCGCGGTCGATGGTATCGTTCGGCATGTTGTTTGCTTTCGCTTTTGCAATCACATCACGCAGCTTGCTGTTGTTAGCCGGATCAGCGCCGCCCTCTTTAACTGCGACAGCAATCTCTCTTCCGATTACGGTAAAGATCTTACCCTTTGCTGCGTCATTTTTCTCTTTCTTATGTTTGATGTTGGAAAATTTATTATGTCCTGACATCGGTTCAGCTTCCTTTCTCTTCGCATCTCGCTCTTTTTTATCTCTCGTGCACCAGTCCCAAGGATCTTTTCGTGCGCATTATACATAGTCTAAAATATTTTAACATCATTTTTCTGATATGGCAAGCGCTTTTTCCGGATACCCCTGCTCCACTTTTCCTTGACACATTCCACTCTGAGTATTTATACTCATTTCATAGCGATCCAGTGCCTTCCGGCCTATGATCTTCCGGGGTCAGCCCGGCGGATTCTGTGGATGGATGCATCTGACCTGCATTTTTGCGCAAGTGCGCATCAGTGGCACATTAGTGCCTGTTTGTATAATAGGGAATTCCTCGGATTTCCTGTTACAAAATACTAATTATGGAGGACATGACGATGAAGAAGATTGAGATCGACACATTCCTGAAGTTCCGTTTTTTGAGCAACCCACATTTCTCACCCGATGGAACGAAGATCGCCTTCACGGTATCCGTACCGGACCGGGAGACCAATGGCTATCTGTCTGACCTGTACCTGTATGATCTCGGGAAGAAGACCGTCTCCCGTGTCACCTGCAGCGGTGACGCGAAGACCTGGAGCTGGACCGCGGAGAATACCCTGATCTTTACCGCAGCCCGGACTGCCGCCTTAAAAAAAGAAAAGGAGAACGGAACTTCTTTCCTCTATGAGATCTCTCCGTCCGGCGGAGAGGCCCAGTGCATCACGTCCATTCCGGCTACTGTCACAGGGATCCGCCTTCTCCCGGATGGACGTTACCTTCTGACGATCCGTCATGATAATTACAGAGATACGAGAAAGAAATCTTACGAGGTCTTCGACGAGCTTCCGTTCTGGGGCAATGGTCAGGGATACACGAACGCGAAGAGGAACCGTTACGCCATCTATGATATGGGATCCGGTAAACTCACTTACGTGGCGGACGACTGGACCGACTGTTCCCAGTATTCTGTCCTTGGAAATCTCCTGCTCTACAAGGCATATCCGTGGAAACAGGGTGTCATGGGGATTCGTCCGGGCGTTTATCTTTATAACCTCTCCACCGGAGAGACAAAAACCTTGATCGCGCCGGATTCCATGCGCACCGGAGTTGTCTCCCTCTTAGACGAAAAGACTGCACTCATTGCGGCAACGGATGACTCCTATAAGGATACGACGAAATACTGTGACTTCTACCATATGGATCTCGCGGACGGATCCATGAAGCTGATCCATCCTTATGAATCTTCCATCGGCGGCTCCTCCGTGGGCTCCGATTCCAGATTCGGCGCAGGACAGACATTTAAGGCTGTGGGCGGGGAATTTTACTATATTTCCACCGTGGGAGATTTTTCCCATCTCTATAAGATCTCCCGGGGCGGCACCGTCTCCGGGCCGCTGACGGCAGGAAGCTCCTGCGACAGCTTCGATGTTGCGGGCGGACACATCGCCTCCATGGAATTCCACGGACTCCACATTGCGGAACTCTTTGTAGACGGCGAGCAGGTGACCCACATGAATGACTGGCTCACCGACGAATATGACGTACAGACACCGGAGGCGTTCTCTTTCACCGCCAGCGACGGCTACGAGATCCACGGATGGGTCTTAAAACCGGCAGGTTTCGAGGAAGGAAAGTCCTATCCCGGCATCTTAACTATCCACGGCGGTCCGAGAACCGTTTATTCAGACGTCTACTATCATGAGATGCAGATGTGGGCAAACCGCGGATATTTCGTGTTCTTCTGCAATCCGAGAGGATCTGACGGACGGGGCACGGATTTTGGAAATATCAACGGAATCTACGGAACTGTGGACTATCAGAACCTGATGGATTTCACGGATGAAGTTCTGAGGCGGTACCCGATGATCGATCCGGAACATCTCGGTGTCGCAGGCGGCTCCTACGGCGGATTCATGACAAACTGGATCATCGGACATACAGACCGGTTCCATGCCGCCGCTTCCCAGCGTTCCATCTCCAACTGGGTATCCTTTGAGCACAACTCCGATATCGGACACACCTTCATCTTAAACAACCAGGGAGCCAACACGAGGACCGACGTGGAACTTCTCTGGAAGCAGTCCCCACTCCAGTTTGCGCCGAACTGCAAGACACCGACACTCTTTATCCACTCCGATGAGGACTACCGATGCTATATGGCGGAAGGACTCGCCATGTTCAGCGCCATCAAGCGGAACGGCTGCCCGTCGAAGCTTTGCCTGTTCCATGGAGAAAACCATGAGCTGTCCAGAGGCGGAAAGCCGGAGAACAGGATCGACCGGATGACGGAGATCATTAAGTGGATGGATGAATATTTAAAATAAAGGAAACAATCCTACCGCTCTTTTTATACATGCCATAAGATTTCCTGTTAATCAAAAATGGCTGCAGGGTCGTATCCCCTGCAGCCACAGATCTTATCATTATTGATTTACATAATTCAGCACCAATGCAAGAATCAGCATATGGACCGGATAAAATGCATAACAGCTATACTGGAAGACTTTCGTATGGCAGCCCTGCCGTCCACGATACAGCCAGATCGGAAGCAGTGAAAGCAATGCAAGTCCCTGCTGGCAGAGTTCAAAGTCCATCCCAAAAAGCCGGATGGGGTACATCAGACCTCCCAGCAGCTCTACGTTGACCCAATAGAGCGCCAGAATCTGTCCGGCAAAACACCACCATTTTCTTCCCCGGAAAAAGTAAAAAATAAACAGTGTCAATACACCGGCACCATAGTAATCTGCCATTCCTACCGTCCCAAGTGCACTTCCAACCAGCACGACCAGAACCGCCGTCGGAAGAAAGATCGTAAGCTTCTGTTTTTTTCGAGTTTTTTCCATCAAATGGATTCCGGAGAGTCCTATCAACAGCGTCCAGATCACATTCTGATGAAACGGATAGAACCAGGTTCCGCCATACATCAGATCAAAGGGTATCTCCGACAGCACCGCAAACAGCAGCAGCCGGAGAATGTACTTTTTAAAGCTGTGCGTGTGAAAATATCCTTCCACTGCCATAAATGCAAAGATGGGAAACGCGAGCCTTCCTACGCAGGTCAGCCAGTCCTGAGCCGGAAGGAGCGTAGCCCAGAGATGATCCATCAGCATAAATGTCATGGCGATGATATGAAGCATTGCCGCACTGATGTCAAAGGTTCCTGACTGAGATGAATGTACTTGATTTTTTACCATATTGTCACTCCTGTTGTTTTCTCTCAGTCCAATTATACTTCCTTTTACCGTCTCTGGTCAAATCCTTATCAGTGACAACGTTTCTTCTACCTGCCGGGCTCACGAGTCAAGACCATCGGCTTAGCCGGTGGCTTTATAATATTAGGTTGTTACAGTGCGTTGATTTCTTTTTCTAATTCGCTGACTGCGCTCATGACAGTCTCAAAGGTCGGCACATCACCATAGAGCATATCCTTCATTGCTTCGTAATCTGCGGCCAATGCTGCAAAGCGATACTCCGGGGGAACAAGCTTCAAGGTGCCGGGAATAGCTTCCTGATACTTTGCCCAGGCTCTCGGATAAAACTTCATCTTGAAGTCCACCACTGTCTTCAGCAATTCCACCCGGGCAAAGGCAGCTTCTTTCACAGGTGTCATCGACATACGGTACAGATCATAGTAGTGCCGGGAATAACGCTGCGGCATTTCCGAACTCTCGGGTCTGTTGGCTTCATGGTGCAGAATCGTTGCCTTCTCCCAGAAAGTCCGCTCTGGCGCAACGGTCAGAATAGCCGTATCCTTTTGTGCAAAGACTTTCGGATAATAGATTGCGGCATAGGGCTCGATCCGAGCGATTTTTGCGGGCGTCCAAGCGGCCAGCGCACCGATCTCCAAACGAATAACCTGCAAGGTAGCGGGATTTGTAAACAGGTGCGGATAGGCAAAGGTAACTGTCTGTTTGTCCTTTTCGTCTATGTAAATATTCGCCTCACAGCCAAGCTCCTGAGAAAGTTCTGCCTGAATGGTGGGACAAAACTGCTCCGCAAGAAAAACCTCTGCCCGAGCATTGGCTTCTTTGTTGAACGTATCCTGTTTGGTGTTGGAACGTTTTTCCCATGGCTCGTCCTTACCGTATCCCAGCACCCGCCAATCCAGAATCAGATCAATATCTTCGGAAAAGCGGCTGATCAGATTGAATGCCTTGGAAAGACTGGTGCCGCCTTTGAAGGTAATAGTCTCTTTCCACGGGCAGCGGTGGAACAGATAATCCAGCGTAAAGCATACCCAAAAATCTTTTTCTACGATGGCATCATTCAAGCCCATCTTATCTGCTGTATTTCGGAACAGTTCGCCACGGTCACTGTCCGGCAATCGTGCTACATTCCTCATTGTGTGTCACCTCCACACATTTTTCGTATCGTATCATAAACCCAATCCGTAGATTCCGTCGCCTCTTTCAGGCAGGCTTGCTTTTCGTCCTCGGACAGCTTTTCAGAAAGTGTCTGTCTGATCTCCGCCGTCACATTGGTCCTTCCCAAAGTTTTCAGCGCCTGGATCACCAAGCTCGTCATGTAAGACAGACCGGTGATTTCCTTGTTGGTTCTATGCTTAAATTCCAGCTTGGTGGAATTCCACTCATAGGTCTTATACGGACCGTCGCTGATGTAGGACCAGACCGCCGTTACCTGTGTAGAGAGCCCCAGCAGGTTCAGGGCCGTATTTCCGCACGGGGCAATGGTCCAGTGGTAACACCGTGCCAATGCTTTGGCAACTGCATCCGGGTCGGCCGCTACATATTCATCCAGCAGTTTGCTGTACTTTGGCTTTTCGTAAATGCCTCTGATAATTCTGCGGATAATGCCAGATTGGTAAAGCCGCTTCAATCCTTGGCGAATTGTTGCGGTGTCCGCAATATCTGCAAAATCAGGAGCAACAAAAACTGCACCATCCTCAGCAGCAAGAATTCGCGCTCGTATTTCCTGCATATATCCATTGTCCACAGCTGTGCCCTCCTTTCATGATGTCACGAATATTATATACTATTCGTGACATGCTTTCAATACAAACATCGGAATTTTCACTTTATTATTTTCAAAATCTTGATGTTTATTCGGAGAGCGCGATATAGCATAGGATGCATATTCCGCAGGTGATGGTTGCACATGAGGTAAAGTCTTTCGTTTTTTCAACTCTGAATGCAGCCATTACAAGACCTCCTTTCCTTTGAAAATGGGTATGAAAAAAAGGGCATCCACTGGTTAAAGTGAAACGCCCACGTTAAGAACAATATTGACTTTTCTTAAATCTGAGACAGGATTTCTCCAATATCTCCATTGATACAAATGGACTTCTTTCTGATTTCGTCAGGCGCATACGCCTCTCCATAATTGAGACAGGCATAAGTGGCATCTTTCCAGTCATGAGCCATGCGCCAGAAACTGTACTTCACTATGGTTGGGGTGTTGTAGCCGACACCCAGCTCCAGAAAGAGAATTTTCTGCTCACTTCGAGTGCGGAGAAAATTTTCGTACCGCTCCGCTGCCTTGTGCCAGCCTTCGTCCTCCACAAAGGTATCATCGCAGCGGAGATTCATGGTCATGGGCTTGCCGCAGTGAGGGCAGACGGGTAAAAGTTCTGTCGGTACTTTCATATTCTGCTGCCGCTTGACCATTTCACGAATCGCGGCTTCGTTATCAAAGGTTTCCTGACAGCACGGCTCACTGCACTGGAACAGGCCGTAATCGCCCTGCGTGTAAAACAGCCGCTTTTTATCAAAGCCTGCTTTCTGAAAACAGTGATCCACGTTGGTCGTGATAACGAAATAATCCTTGTCAGACACCAGCTTCAAAAGGTCATCGTAGACCGGTTTGGGGGCATCCATATAGCGGTTGATGTAGATGTATCGGCTCCAATAACTCCAATGCTCCTCCGGCGTGGCAAAGGGATAAAAGCCGCCGGAATACATATCTTGGATGCCGTACTTTGCCGCAAAGTCGGAAAAGTATTTTTCAAACCGTTCGCCGGTGTAAACAAATCCGGCTGAGGTGGAAAGACCGGCTCCGGCACCGATCACCACGGCGTCACAGTCCTGCAATGCAGCTTTCAATCGCTCAATCTGCTCTGAGCAGCTTTTCGTATATGGCTTTGTCCAAATCCTTGAAAACATTGAAGATCACCTTCTTTACACTGGTATTTCTAGTTATCAACCACCACTTCAAGTGGTGGTTTAATATTAGCCCTCCAAAGGGCTAT
>OGUQ01003079.1_pt1 | contig 10373 bp, 9 predicted proteins | sample 1574701 | NCBI WGS metagenome assembly OGUQ01 (sample SAMEA2582087, study PRJEB24529) | metagenome | biome: Human gut stool | place: China | collected 2011 | reverse complement strand
TAAGTTATGCCGAGGATTATCTTATAGCGATGGCTACAGCTGCCCTGCCTTGGTTCATGATTGCTATCTATTATGTATTCGTGCTTCTTCCGCCTGATTACTGGAATAGTTGGGAGGCTTGGAAAGAGAATCTGTTACTAAGTCGTTTTGCCGCACCTACGTCGGCCGGCATCTTGTTTACGATGCTGGCGGCTATCGGGTTAAAGTCCAGCTGGATATATAAGAAGATTCAGGTCCTGGCTATTTTTGATGATCTGGATACCATTCTTTTGATGATCCCTCTTCAGATCATGATGATTGGTTTGCGTTGGCAGCTGATTATTGTGGTGGTTATTGTATTTATGCTGTTGTCCATTGGATGGAAACAACTGAATAAGTATAACTGGCGGCAGGATTGGAAAGCTATTCTCTTCTATTCCGTTATCATATTTCTGGCTACGCAGATACTTTATCTCGGCAGTAAAGAGCTGTATGGAGAAGAAGGAAGTATCCATATCGAAGTTCTGTTGCCGGCATTTGTATTGGGTATGATCATGAAGCATAAAGAGCACGATACTCCTGTAGAACGAAAAGTCTCTACTGGAATCTCCTTCCTGTTTATGTTCCTGGTAGGTATGAGTATGCCTCATTTTATCGGAGTTAACTTTGCGGAAACTCATACAGGAACGCATTCGGTGACAGGTTCGCAGGAGATGATGTCCTGGGGAATGATTTTGTTCCATGTTGTCATAGTCTCTTTCTTATCGAATATAGGCAAACTTTGTCCGATGTTCTTCTATCGTGACCGGAAGTTGAGTGAGCGACTGGCCCTTTCCATTGGTATGTTTACCCGCGGTGAGGTAGGTGCCGGAATTATATTTATTGCATTGGGTTATAATCTCGGCGGTCCGGCACTGGTCATTTCCGTACTTACATTGGTGTTGAATCTTATTCTGACAGGAATATTTGTCCTTTGGGTGAAAAACTTGGCTTTAAGGAGCTATAATGATTAAAAAAATCCATATATTGCGGATCAAATACTATAAACACCTTTCATTATGACAATTTTGCGTACAATGCGAAATTTCTCGTCAATGAATATTGCGGCGAGTATCCTTTTGTTTGTAGCGGCAATAGCGGCTGCTATCATAGCCAATTCTCCGGTTGCTCCGGTTTATCAGGAGTTCCTTTTGCATGAACTTCATTTGCAGATCGGTAATTTTAATCTGCTTTCGCATGGCGGAGAGAATCTGCGGATGATCGAGTTCATCAATGACGGGTTGATGACCATCTTTTTCTTGCTGGTAGGATTGGAAATCAAACGGGAGTTGTTGGTTGGTGAGCTTTCTTCCTTCCGCAAGGCGGCGCTTCCCTTTATTGCTGCCTGTGGCGGTATGCTGTTTCCGGTGATTGTTTACATGTCAATCTGTCCTCCGGGCAGTGCGGGAAGTCAGGGATTGGCCATTCCAATGGCAACGGATATTGCTTTTTCGTTAGGGGTATTAAGTCTGTTGGGAAGCCGTGTGCCGTTGAGCCTGAAGATATTTCTGACGGCTTTTGCGGTAGTTGATGATATCGGAGGTATCCTTGTAATTGCTCTTTTTTATAGTTCGCATGTGTCGTATGGGTATATTCTGATAGCCGCATTGCTTTACGTTTTACTTTATTTTATAGGGAAGCGTGGGACTACCAATAAGATTTTCTTTTTAGTGATCGGTGTCGTTATATGGTATTTATTTTTGCAATCCGGTATTCATAGTACCATTTCGGGAGTTATTCTGGCGTTTGTTATTCCGGCGAAACCCCGTCTATATGTTGGAAAATATATCGAGCATATTCGTCATACAATTGCAGGTTTCCCGGTGGTGGAATCGGGAAGTATCGTATTGACTAATGAGCAGATTGCCAAACTGAAAGAGGTCGAATCTGCTTCCGACCGTGTTATCAGTCCTCTGCAGTCTTTGGAGGATAATTTGCATGGAGCTGTCAATTATCTGATTCTTCCGTTGTTTGCCTTTGTCAATGCAGGCGTTGTCTTTAGTGGCGGCGGTGAGTTGGTGGGAAGTGTAGGGATGGCAGTGGCAGCAGGGTTGCTGTTTGGTAAATTTGCGGGAATTTATTTCTTTACCTGGTTGGCTATAAAGATAAAACTTACTCCAATGCCGCCGGGCATGACTTGGAAGAATCTTTCCGGTATAGCTCTGTTGGGAGGGATCGGTTTTACGGTGTCGCTTTTCATTGCCAATCTTTCTTTTGGTGCAAACTACCCTGTTCTGTTGAATCAGGCTAAGTTCGGAGTGCTATCGGGGACTATTCTTTCCGGATTATTAGGATACATTGTACTCAGGATAGTATTACCTGTCCGAAAGCGGAAATAATAACTAGAGATCAGTCGTTCAGGCATATCGGATATTCATCAGGCGATATGCCTTTTTTATTGTATATATAATATAAGGTGAAAATGATATCTACTAATAATATTAGTTAAACAACTGCTTTATTTAGTAGATTAACTAATAGTGTTAGTTGTTTGTTTGAAAAATAGTATTATATTTGTGCCATTGGAAGAACAATAAATATGTAGACTATGAAACAGATGAAACGATTGACCGTCAAAGAGGAAGAAATTATGCGTATATTTTGGGAACATGGACCTATGTTTGTTCGTGAACTTCTATCATTCTATGATGAACCAAAACCGCATTATAACACAGTTTCTACCCTTGTTCGAGGGCTGGAGGAGAAAGGTTTTGTGGGGTATAAAGCCTACGGAAATACTTATCAATATTATGCTCTTGTTTCGGAAAAGGAGTATAAGAGTTCGGCACTCAAAGAAGTGGTTTCCCAGTATTATAATAATTCCTATATCAATGTAGTGTCTTCTTTTATTGAAGAAGAAGGGATGTCTGTTGATGAACTAAAATCGCTGATAGAGTATATAGAGCAAAGTAAAAAGAAGAAGTAATCTCTCTCTGGTCTATCGGACAGATACGATTTTTATTCTATGGACAAACAACTTTTAATCTGAAAACACAATGGGAGCTTTTTTATTCTATCTGCTGAAATCCGGATGTTGCTTAGTGGTCTTTTATATTTTCTTTAAGCTGCTGATGAGCCGGAGTACTTTTTTCCGTTTTAACCGCATCACTTTGTTGGTTGGGTTGTTAGGATGTACTTTGCTTCCACTTATTGAGCTGACAACTACCGAGGAGACTTTTTTGCATACTCCGTTGTATGCCATTCACGAGATATTGCAAAGTACGGAGTCTGTCATTCTAAATCCGGAACAGATGGAAGATCCTATTCTTATATCTGAAAAGAATCCGGAAATAAACTCTTTGAATTGGATTCCTGTGACTTTAGCTTTTATATATGGAGTGGGGGCTTTGGTGACACTGATCTGGTTGTCTTTGTCCACTTGTCGTTTGATTCAGTTGATTCGTACGTCAGAGAAAAAACAGTTTGGAAACTATGTATTAGTGATTCCTCAGCAGCCAACTGCTTCATTTAGCTGGGGTAAATATATTGTTATTTCAGCAGCTGACTACTCTCAACAGTCCGAAGAAATACTCCTCCACGAAACGATGCATTTACGAAATCATCATACTTTGGACTTATTGTTTATGCAGATATTCCTGCTTGTTTATTGGTTTAATCCTGTCGTTTGGCTACTAAAACGGGAGTTGCAGGAAGTACATGAATTTGAAGCCGATAATGGCGTAATTAATACAGGCATCGATGCAACTAAATATCAATTATTACTGGTGAAAAAAGCTGTTGGTACAAGGCTCTACTCTATGGCTAATGGCTTTAATCACTCTAAACTTAAAAAACGTATCACTATGATGTTAAAAGAAAGAACCAATCGTTGGGCACGATTAAAGCTGTTGCTTGCCGTGCCTGTGATGGCTGGAGCGCTTTATGTGTTTGCACAGCCGGAAGTGAAAGAAGTTCCGCGACAGATTCAGTCTGAACTTCAGCAGAAAGAAGCGGATGATTATTCATCTTTGATGTTTTTTTTCAAAGAAGGGGGAGAGAGATACAGCAAGCTGGTTAATGGAGCGTATCCACCCTCTAAGATTAAAGCAAGACAGGTTCACTCCCTTTTTGTTAATAAACAAAATAGGGTGATGTTCGATAATGATGTATGTTCAGTGGATGAGTTGAAGTCTACTATTGTGAAGAATTTGACGAAGTCCTGGGAAGAAAGTAAGAGGAAAGAATACCAAGTTATTTCTTTTCAGGTTGATCGCGGAAGTGAAATTGCTGCACTCACTACTATACTCAAAGAAGTAAAAGGAGCATTTGAGCAAATTCGTGCTGATTTGTCTATTACATTGACAGATAAAAGTGAAGAAGCGTTGGACCGATTGTTTCCCGTTCTACTGTCGGAAGGTGCTGCGAGAAATTATGGATTGAAAGAGCTGTCAATGGAGGAGAAAATCAGTGGGATTGTGGTAACAATTCACACTTCGGAAGGGAAGGAAGTAATGAAAGATTATACTTTAACGGAATTGAAACAGAAAGTCACTGCTGCACGTGCAAAGCAAGCTGATCCGGAAAGTTTGGTTATTGGCCTCAAGATAGAGAAAGGGTGTAAGATGGGATACGTGACGGATACCAAGCAGGTGCTGAGGGAATGTAGTGCATTGAAGATTAATTATTCAACTGATAACTAATTAGTTTATAAATAGTGTCACTATATAGCCAGCATAGTGACACTATCCAATCAGCATAGTGACACCATCCAATCAACATGGTGACACTATCCCAACCGGATAGCGACACCATCTTAAAAGGTCTATAATTTTTGTTTTATTCATCATCCCCGTCATCCGCTATCGGCAGAATTCTCTGACTTTCCTCATGGGGCAATTGTTCTACTTGGCGTAGTTTCCGTTCAATAGCGCGGGTTCTTTTTCCCATCACTTCTTCCAGTTGGTCACCGGCACTTTGCAGGTTCTTCTGTACCTTTTCGAGTAGGCCTCCGAATTTGCTGAATTCAGTTTTAACTGCTCCCAAAACTGTCCACACTTCTCCGGTACGCTTTTGAATAGCCAGCGTGCGGAACCCCATCTGAAGACTGTTCAATATAGCACCAAGGGTAGTTGGTCCCGTCACTACAATTTTATATTCTTTTTGTAGCGTCTCTACCAAGCTTGTTCTTCGGATCACCTCTGCATAGATGCTTTCAAAAGGCAGGAACATGATGGCAAAGTCTGTGGTGAAAGGCGGGTCTACATATTTATCGTGAATATCTTTCGCCATTTTCTTGATGGTTGTTTCCAGTTGCTTGCCGGATGATTCCATCAATGCAGTATCTCCTGCCTCGAAAGCGTCGTAGTATTGCTCATATACATCTTTCGGGAATTTTGCATCGATAGGCAGGTATACAGTGCTGTTCGCATCATCCTTACCCGGTAACTTAATGGCAAATTCCACAAATTCAGTTCCGCTTTTCTTGGTTTTCACGTTGGCGTCATATTGTTCCGGACTCATCATCTGTTCCAGCAATGCTCCTAACTGAACTTCACCGAATGTACCGCGCATTTTTACGTTACTCAATACTTTTTTCAGTCCACCGACGTCTTGTGCGAGAGATTTCATTTCTCCCAGTCCCTTCTGTACATTTTCCAGTTGTGAGCGGACGATTTCAAAGGACTGTCCAATGCGTTCATTCAATGTCTTCTGCAATTTTTCTTCCACCATCAGTCGCATATCATCCAGCCGCTTTTCAGTCGATTTTATCAAGACCTCTTGCTGGCGTGCCATTGTGTCGAACTTTTGGCGTTGCAGTTCCCCGTTTGTCATCATGTTTTTATGCAGTACGTCTTGCAATTGTTGCATATTCTGATTCAGCGTTTGGGTCATTTCCATGCGAAGTTCCCGGATACTGCGGTTTAGTTCTTCGCGGTTCTCTTGCATTTGCTGGCGCAAGGCTGCCTGTAATTGTTCCGCTTGCGCATGATTATTTCCTTTTGCCAGTGATAGTACAATCGAGATTACTGCTAATGCGGCAATAACAATAAGTAGAATCAGTTCCATCAATAAGTCAGAATTTCGTTTCCGGTTTCAGTAATCAGAATCATATTCTCCCATTGGGCAGAAGGCAGTCCGTCATCCGTGCATACCGTCCATCCGTCAGCTTCGTCAACAAATACTTCATAAGTACCCATATTTATCATCGGTTCAATGGTGAAGGTCATGCCCGGAACGATCATCATTCCTGTTCCCCGGCGTCCGAAATGTTCCACATCCGGTGCTTCATGAAACTGCATTCCTACACCATGCCCGCAAAGATCGCGTACCACGTTGAATCCGTTCTTTTCTGCGTGTTCCTGAATAGCGGCGCCTACATCTCCTAATTGTTTCCAAGGCTGTGCGGCGGCTATACCTATTTCCATACACTCTTTAGTCACTTGAACCAGTTTGCGCATTTCGGGACTTACGTCACCGATCATAAACATACGGGATGCGTCGGAGAAATATCCTTTGTAAATGGTAGAAACATCTACATTGATGATATCTCCGCTTTGCAGTATTTCTGTTTTGCTGGGAATACCGTGGCATACCACATCATTGATACTGGTGCAGACGCTTTTAGGAAATCCTTCGTAGTTGAGAGGAGCAGGGATGGCACCGTGCTTTGTGGTGAAGTCATATACCATGACATCGATTTCTTCAGTCGACATTCCTTCACGGATATTCTCCGAAATATAATCCAACAGGGCAGTATTGATTTTGGCACTCTCACGGATTCCTTCCAGTTGTTCGGGAGTACGCAGTACTTTGCGCGGTGGGAGTTTGTAACCTTGTTTTCTGTATTTCTGTATTTTCGCTTCTACTTCAGCCGGATAATTGGAGGGAGTAAACCGGAATCCCTTGATAAAGTTCTTCATTATTATAGGATGTTTTTTAATCGTACTACAAAGGTACGAGAATAAATGGAAAATGAAATCGTTTATCATGTGATTCCTTTTTTACCATTCATAAGAAATACAGATCTGAGGCACCCATTCCCATCTTTTTTGTATGGTGTTGTATTGATATTGTACGCCGGTTTTCAATTTCCAGCCTTTACCTACTTTTAAAACAATGTCGCTGCCTAGTGTGGTTGGTATTGCTTCAGAGGAAAGTCCACGATATCTTCGGGTGTCCAGATTTTGTTTACCATATATGCTAAGAAACCATTTTTTAGAGAGCTTATAATCCATTTGAGTTTGGATATGAAAGTGGTTTGAACTTTCACTAAAGTTACTTTTACTATGCAGAGTGAAATTTTTGTTTATTTTGAGCCGTGAATAAGTGGGTAAGAAAGTAGAATTGGTCTGTCGAAAGATGTTATGAGTATGAAAAGGTAATTTCGGAGATATGATTGTTGATTTAAGAGTCGGTAATGTTGGATCAAAGTCAACAAAGGGTTTTGTATGATATAACATGTTTTGTTCTGTCTTCTTTACGAATACCTTATTGATTCTGATTTCTTGCTCAGAATTTAATGTTTGCTGTAGCCTCAATGAATCTTGTTTGCTCCACTCTTGTCCTGTTACGGATAAAGGAAGTAATATCAGACAAAGAGTGCTTAAACGATATTTATAAACGTTCATATAATGTGCTAGTTAAGTTTAATTATATGGACGACGAAAAAGTGAAAATGCTGCTTTATGTAATCAATAAATAATGGGTATTTCACATAATATGAGAATACTTTTCTTTTTTTGTATAGGTGTATTAAGCACATTTATCGTGTCCAGTCGCACCTATGGAAACAAAACCTATATAGCTGTTTTTTTATGTATTGAGTGATAAGTTCTAGTTTCTTGATTGGTTCATCTTTCATAAATCTTGAATGATATCGAGAGAAAAAATGAGGTGAAAAAATATAGATGTTATAATTACAACCACTTTTTTTCTGAGCATTGCAGGACTCATAGTTCTTATTATCATTCTTTAATGTTTTGTATTTAAGATAATCTTTTTGCTTTAAATACCGGTTCTATCTTCTGAATCTCCGATTCAAATCCGAACCAATAGCCATGTCCTTCTTCGTCAATAGGAAGAAAACATAACCGGAGGTTCTCACGATATGAGCCATATATAATTTCCCAATTATCGGGAGGAACTTGGCGTTTTGTCTTTACTTTTTCAGCGGGGATTTTTTTTAACGACATACCGGCTTCTATCCATGCAATACTGACTTGTGTCACGTAATCGGGATAATGATTCTTGCAGAAATTATAGAGGATAAGTCCCCTTTTTTCTAGACTCAAAGGAGTGTCGATGACATCTGTCTGTATTAGATGGTCAAGTAACTCGTGCAGGAAATGCGGATTATCCAAAATGAGGGTACGAGTCAGACTTCGCCATGTAGGTGTATTATAGAATCCGTCTAAAAGACGGGACAGATAGTGGGCGGTTTGCAATTCTTCTACGGAAATTTCTTTAGTCTGCAAAACTTCGTAGGGAGGGAGAGGAGAGTATTGGATGCCTAACTCTTCCGCCCTTCTTCGCATTTCCGTGCCGGGAAGTAATTTTAATGATTCCAGTTGTATTTCCCCTGCACCATATTCGGCAAGTGTACGAACGTCTTCAAATATTTCGGATAGGTGATAGAGAGGAAGACCGGCTATTAAGTCAGCATGTGTCTCCATGTTCTTAAGGGAACAAAGATATTTCAGACCTTGAAGGGCATCAGATAATTTTCCGATACGTCGGCTTTTCTCTAATACGGGTTCACGAAGGCTTTGAATACCTGCTTCGAGGTGTAGCAAACCATTAGGTAAAATAGCGAGTTCTTCTTTTAATTCTTCGGAGAGAAGTGCCGGGTGAATTTCCAAATGGAAACAGATGTCCGGGGCATATTCACGGAAGAGGTGAAGAAGTTCTTTGGCTCGCTTATTATTATAGTTGAAAGTGCGGTCGAGTACACGCACATTTTTGATGCCATGCTGATGGATAACATTCAGTCGTTCGCGGATTGCCTCCAATGAAATGGTGCGAACCGGTTTCTCACCTCCGCTGACGCAGAAAGCGCATGTGTTGAAGCATCCTCGGGTAGTTTCCAGTTGTACGAAAGGCTTGCTCCAATTAAAAAAACGACTTTTCTCCGGTGAGACGAGCTGAGAGAAGTTCATGACACGGGCAATACCGTTGTCTTGATATTGGTCTGATTCGTCCAGATAACATAATCCGGATATCTGATTCCACTCATTTACAGGGTGATTCCATACTTTTAACCAAATTGGGAATACTTCTTCTCCTTCTCCCCGAAACACTCCGTTGACAAATTTGTTCTTTCTTAAGAAGGCTTCGTTATTTCCTAAAAACTCCGGACCGCCGAGTACGATGCAGCAATGAGGTAGCAAAGCTTTAGCACGTGAAACGATATGCAACAGTTGCTCGTGATTAAATAGCCAGTTGGTAGCAGCAATAATATCCGGTTGATGGTGATAGATTTGGTTGACTACCATTCCGGTATTTTCGTTGATGGTTGCCGATACTGTACACCACTCAATGGTAGTGTCATCTGCTATTTGAGCATGTAATGCAGGCAATGCCAGCGATGAGTGCGCATAGGAGCTATTTAAATCAAGCCAAAGAAGTTTCATGTGTAAATTTTACTATTAGTGGGACAAAGGTACAAAAAACTTGCATCTTAAGGCATATAGTAAAATAAAAACGCTAATTTTGCAATAATAAACGCAATAAACTAGAAAATTATGAAGAATTTGAAAAAATACGTAGGTGTTCTCATGTTGCTGACTTTATTGGTCGGCTTTACTTCGTGCGAAGATGATGAAACTATATTTGATCACATAGTAGGGCGTACATGGGTTGGTGATTTAGGATTTTGGGTAGATAATAGTCCGGTGGAAAGTGGAATAACCTTTAAGAGTAATGGTTTTGGTGTAGATGAACAATGGTATTATGATTGGGATAGAGTAGCGGCTGTTTTAGATGTCCGCTGGTGGATTGAAGATGGAGATTTATTCTTGGATTATGGTAATGGCTATCCTTTATTAATATTAGCAGATGTTTATGTTGAAGGCCGATATCTTACAGGGCGTTTGTATTCAAATAATATAGATCAAGGAACCGTTACTTTAGAAATGAGTAATTAGTGAAGATCTAAAAAAGAATTGTGGAATTGGAAAAAATATCGATTTTTTTATAAAAGTTCCCCTTATTGAAGGCTAATCTATGTACAGAGTTGTCAGCAAATAAGGGGAATTTTTATTATTTTATTTCTTCAGGAACAACTTCTTAAACTCTCCCGGATAAGGTGTCTCAAACTCCATTAAATCTCCCGTCACCGGATGATAGAAACAAAGTTTGAAGGCATGGAGTGCCAGTCTTCCGATCGGGTTAAGCGATTCTTCGCCTCCATATCTTCC
>OGUQ01003073.1_pt1 | contig 10390 bp, 8 predicted proteins | sample 1574701 | NCBI WGS metagenome assembly OGUQ01 (sample SAMEA2582087, study PRJEB24529) | metagenome | biome: Human gut stool | place: China | collected 2011 | reverse complement strand
AGGGTCACGGCCCCGGCAATGACAGCGGATAAGATCGTTTCCATTCCATTCACCGCCTTTACCCGGTCCACCGGCTTTTTGCTTTGCGCACATCCACATGGACAAAGCCTTTTGCGGGGTAGCGGCCGATGCCGCCGGTGACGGGCAGCAGGGTCTCGGCGTAGGCGGCAAGCTGCTCCACCGGCACGCCGGACACCCGGATATCCGCGGCACGGCCATACTGATGCTGGCTGTAAACCGCCCCGCCCACAGCCCTGTTGTGTGCAGCGGTGCGGTAGCCGCTGGTAATGACCACCGGAGCACCAAAGTGGTCACGGATGGCCTGCAGCACCTGCACCAGTTCGCTGTCCACAAACAAAGGGTCGGTGCCGTCTTTGCAGGCAAATTCCTTTGCGCGGAAGCTGCGGCTCAGCAGCGTTTCGCCATCCCTTGTGCGGGAGTAAACGTTAAGCATGGCCGTCCTCCTGCAGCAGCGCTGCCACGGCGCCCCGCAGCCGGGCGGGCACATCCTCCAGCGTTTTGATGCCCTTGCGGATCAGGGCCGCATAGATCCTTGCCATTACACACCACCTCCTTCGTACAGTTCACACAGGGCCAGCTGCAGGTCGGTCAGCTGGCGGGTCAGGCTGGCGATCGTCTCGGGCAGACGGGCTGCTTCCTCGGCCTGCTGGCGCTCTTTTTCCCGCGCGGCCAATTCTTCTTCCGTATAGCGGATGTACCGCTGCACCGGCACCTGTTCGGTCCATGCGGCCTGCGCAGTCACGCCCGGCACATCGATGACCTTCCGCACATCCCTGCCGCCGCCGGGATCCTCCGTTACGGTCTCGTAGTGGCTCACTTCCTCCACGCCTTCCACGGCGGGGTGCTCCACCGGCTCGGTGCCGCCCACCAGATGCCCAAGCGTCAGGTCAGGGGTCTCAATGGCTGCACCGTTCTCGTCAATGATCTTCATGGTTCAAAACCTCCTTTCTCATGCCACGCGGTGCCAGATGTAAACATAGTAGGCGGCGGGCTGCACGGTATCGCTTGCACCGTAGATCGGGTTCGAGCGGGAAGCGTCAAAAGTGCGGTTATATGTAGATAAGCGACGCACGTCGCCACTTAAATACGACAAACTGCTATCGTAATGCGTGGCTCCAAAAGCTCCATTACTTTGGGGGGTTGACACGGACAATACACCGCCATTGGCTGTACCCGTGATGTTCGGCAGTCCGGCCTTCACGGTGGTGCCCGCTTTGTGGCTGCTGCTGGCACCCATCAGCACGTGCTCCGATGCGATCTGCTCCCATGTGCCGCCAAACAGGGCGGCAGGGCTGGTGGGGTCGGTGCTCTGGTAGATGCTGCCCACCGGGTAGGCAGCGGAGCTGGGTGCGGCCAGCAGAGCATCGACATCTTCCTTTGTATAATAGGAAGAAAAATCGGCACCGAGGGTGCGCAGGGCGTTTGCCTTTTCGGCAGCGGTCCATTTCCCGGCGGCTGCGGCGGTGGTCAGAGCCTTCTTCACGCCATAAGGCAGCAGGCCTGCGGTCAGCGGCAGAAGCGAATCCGTCATGCTGTCCAGCTGTTTGCGGGCAGCTGGTGCGGTGATCAGGGTTCCGTCGCTGCGCACGTTGATGCCGCAGGCAGGGTCCACCCGCACTGCGCCGGGGGCCGAAGCCGTGGGCACCGTGCTGCTGCGCAGGTAGGGCGACAGATCCGGCATGGCGGCAGTATCGGTCAACACGGCCCCGGTGTTGGGGTCCACGCTCAGCACCCGAAGCAGCCGGCCGGAGACCGGAACTGCCGGGCAGGGAAGCGCCCCCACATCCTGCGCCGTCAGTTTTACGATGCCGCTTTTGCCGTTCACGCTCACTACCTGACCGCCGGTAGGCACCAGCTCCTCTGCCCGTGCGGCAGCAGCCTCGGCACGGGCTGCACAGCGGGATGCAGCGGCACTGTCGGCGCTGGTGCGCTGTGCCGCGGTCTGGGCCTGTGCCGCATTGGATGCCGTGCTTGCAGCACTGGCTGCGGCACGCTGCGCGGCGGTGGAAGCGGTACTGGCACTTTCCAGCACACGCGCCACGAACTGCTCATACTGCGAGGGCGGCAGCTCTTCCGCGCCGCCGTCGATGGGCAGGATGGCGTAGGTGTCGTAGCTGCCGGGCCGGGTGTAGGCGGCGTAGCCGCTGGCATCGATGGCTGCCAGCATCCACTGTCCGCCGGTGCTTCCGGTCAGGCGGCGGTCCACGGTGACGCAGTGCTGCGTGTCCAGTGAGACCGGTGCCAGCAGGGTGCCGTCACTGCGGCGCAGGTAGAGCGCAACGGTGCACCCGGCCCATGCTTCCGGCAGTGTGAAGCACAGCTCGTCCACACCGGCAGCGTTCTGTGCACCGAGGTGCAGGCGGGGCGGCTGGGACAGAAATTCGGTGCCGCCGCACTGCCTTTGAATGATCTTGATGTTCACTTGAAAACCTTCCTTTCTGTTTTTTGTTTGATTGTACAGCCGCTGCCCGGCAGCTGCCAGTGTGGTCTTTTGCTGCACAAATTTCTGCGCTTCGGCATTTTGCCGGAAGGCGCTTTCCATGGGTAATTCGCACAGTTCTTTGTGGGTGAAAAATGGGATGAAAAAGAGGTGGTTTTGTACGGAAAACCAGCGATTTTTGGCCGCATGCCGCATGGGAAAACGAAACCCAAAAGTGCAGTTTCCGGTGCAAAAAATCCAAAATAAATGTTAAAAATTCGTGAACAAAACACCCCAGAAAACAGGTCAAAAATCGGAAGGAAATAACCGAAAAAACAATATTTTGGAGAAAACAATGTTAAAATTGCACAAAAAATAACGTCAAAAAACTAACAAAGTGTGAGAAGGTGATTTGACAAATGGCCATTGGGCTGGTAAAATAAGACCCGCTCAACGGAACCAACAGACGTTGCAGCGTTTAAAATTTATCTGGATGAAGTAAAAAGCCGTCTTATATACGGCGCGGCGCGGGCAGATGGGGTCTGGGCCGGGAGGGTAACTGCACCCTCCGCAGCGGAGTCCAAATTGTATACGATGCTCGATTTTACCAAAAAGAGGGCATCGTATTTGATTGTGGGGCCAGATGGCTTCTGCCCGCCCCGCAGTCCGGGCGGCCGGGGCATGAAAAACATGTCCGCAGCCGCAGCCAATTTTGAAAAGAGAGGAGTTGTCTCGTATCGCTTCCGTAAAATTGAAGAAAGCATTGTCTGACTGCAAGCATGCAGTCTCTCCCCGTGTGCTGGCGTTTTGTGTCATGGTCGTGTGCCTTGTGGCTACACTCAGTGTGACCGCTGCGAATCTGCGGCTGACCTACGTCACAGACTCCAATGGTGCCCGGCAGGTGATCCTCACCTCCGAGACCGACCCTGCACAGGTCATGAACCTTTCCGGCATCCAGTCCGAAGAGGGCGATCAGGTCTATTACACGGCCTACAGCGGCAATCTTGCCGCCCTGAACATTGAGCGCGCATTCTCCGTCAGCATCACTGCCGACGGTCAGGAGTACCCCGTCAAAATGGTGTTCGGCACCGTGGCGGATGCCCTGAAGCGTGCCGGCATCACCCTGGAGGGTGACGACTACACCGAGCCTGCTCTGGACCAGCTGGTGAGCGCAGGTTCCACCATCACGGTGCACCGCGTGGACTACACCGACCGTGTGGAGACGCAGGCCATCCCCTACGATACCGAGTACGTCTACACCAGCCTGTATTTCCGCAATACCGGCCGTACCACCACCGTGCGCCATGGCGCTGAGGGCCAGCAGACCATCACCACCCGCGACCGCTATGTGGACGGCGAGCTGGAAAACAGCATCGTGGTGGATTCTACCACCACTGTGGAGCCCACCAACCATGTCATCAAGACCTATGGCGCAGGCGCGCCGGTCTCCCCGCTGACCGGCCCGGACGGCACCACCAATGCCCCTGCTTCCTACAGCAAGGTGCTCACCGGCAAGGCCACCGGCTACTATTCCAAGACCGGCAAGGGTTCTTCCGGTCTGGGTCTGGGCTACGGCACTGTGGCTGTGGACCCGGATGTGATCCCCTACGGTACCAAGCTGTATATCACTTCCACCGACGGCAAGTTCGTGTACGGCTATGCGGTGGCTACCGATACCGGCATTGCCGTGCAGAAGGGCCAGATCCTTGTGGACCTGTTCTACGAGACCTACGCCGAGAGCGTGATCAATGGAGCCATTCAGGTGAACGTCTACGTGGTGGACTGAGCAGGCCGAAAAGAACCGGGGAAACCGGAACTGAAAATTTTCAACAGAAACAGAGAGCTTCTGTACACCTTCCCTTTGGGAGGGTGCGCAGAGGCTCTTTTTTATTGTCAGATTGGCAGGATTCACCATAAAATTTGTAAAAATTTGGCGGGTATGTATATAAGGAAAAAATATCAACGAAAAGATTATGGTAAATTTTACAGTAAAATGCGGCGAAACTCTTGAAAAACAGACCGAAATTCTTTAATATAAAAGGGTAAAAAGCTGCAGGTGCGCTTTGTGCATCTGTACGGGGAGGAGCAGTCTATGAAACCGACCGAGGAGAAGATCCAAAGCAATGCATCGGACCTGCCGGTGTATCTGTTCAAACAGGGCAATAACTGTGAAGCATACCGCTACTTTGGCGCACACATGGAAACGCGCGCCGGTGAATCGGGCGTGGTGTTCCGCGTGTGGGCACCCCATGCTGTAGCCATCAGCGTGGTGGGCGACTTTAACAGCTGGAAGCCGGGTAGCCACCCGATGCGCAAGGTGGATGGCGATTCCGTATGGGAATTGTTCATCCCGGGCATGAAGGAATATGATGTTTATAAATACTGCGTGACCACCCGTGCAGGTGATCTGGTCTATAAGGCCGATCCCTATGCGTTCCACGCCGAGACCCGCCCGTCCAACGGCAGCAAGGTCTACGATATCAGTGGTTTTGCGTGGCACGATGATGCATGGCAGGCAGCACAGAAAAAGGCTGATGTGATCAACAGCCCGATGAATATTTACGAGATGCACGCCGGCAGCTGGAAGATGAAGGAGGGCGGCAAGCCCTACAATTATTCCGAGCTGGCAGACGAGCTGATCCCGTATATCACAGAGATGGGCTATACCCATGTGGAACTGCTGCCGGTCATGGAATATCCGTTTGACGGCAGCTGGGGCTATCAGGTCACCGGCTATTTTGCACCCACCAGCCGCTACGGCACCCCCAAGGACCTGATGGCCTTTGTGGATAAGCTCCATGCCGCCGGCATCGGTGTGATCATGGACTGGGTGCCTGCTCACTTCCCGAAGGATCAGTTCGGCCTGTACAACTTTGATGGCGAAGCCTGCTACGAGGACCCGAATCCGAAGCGCGGCGAACATAAGGAGTGGGGCACCATGGTGTTCGACTTCGGCCGCAGCGAGGTGCAGAGCTTCCTGATCTCCAGCGCCCTGTACTGGCTGGAGCAGTACCACATCGATGGTCTGCGTGTGGATGCCGTGGCCTCCATGCTGTATCTGGATTACAACCGCAAGCAGGGCGAATGGGAGCCCAATAAGAATGGCGGCAAGGAGAACCTGGAAGCAGTGGCTTTCCTGCGCAAGCTGAACGATACGGTTCTGGGCCGCCACCCCCACAAGTGCATGATCGCGGAGGAGTCCACCGCATGGCCCATGGTCACCAAACCGGCCAGCGACGGCGGCCTGGGCTTCAACTTCAAGTGGAACATGGGCTGGATGAACGACATGCTCAGCTACATGAAGACCGACCCGCTCTTCCGCGCCGGCAACCACAACAAGGTCACCTTCAGCTTCTTCTACGCATTCAGCGAGAACTTTGTGCTGCCCATCAGCCACGATGAGGTGGTGCACGGCAAGGGCAGCCTGATCAACAAGATGCCCGGCGAGTACGAAGCCAAGTTTGCAAACCTGCGTACCTTCTTTGGCTACATGATGGCCCACCCGGGCAAGAAGCTGCTGTTCATGGGTCAGGAGTTCGGCCAGTTCTCCGAGTGGAACGAGGCAAAGCCGCTGGACTGGATGCTGCTGGGCTACGATATGCACACCGAGCTGCAGACCTACGTCAAGACCCTGAACGCCTTCTACAAGGAGCACCCCGCCTTCTGGCAGGTGGATTACAGCTGGGAGGGCTTCCAGTGGATCGTGCCGGATGACTCGCAGCAGAGCGTCATCGCCTTCCTGCGCAAGGACACTTCCGGCAAGCAGATCCTGGTGGTGTGCAACTTCAACCCCGTCCTGCGCGAGGGCTACACGCTGGGCGCACCGGTGGCAGGCTCCTACAAGGAGATCCTGAACAGCGACGATGCAGAGTTCGGCGGTTCCGGCGCAGTCCACAACAAGGCCGTGCGCACCCACAAAAAGCCGATGCACGGGTTTGAGCAGAGCATCACCATCACCCTGCCGCCCATGAGCACCCTGTATTTTGAAGTGCCCGCCAAGCGCACCCGCAAGGCCGCAGCGGACAAGACCGATAAGGCGGGAAAAAAGACCGCGGCCAAAAAGGCAAAGACCGCTGCGGAGGGAGCTGCATCAAAGGTGGTAAAGAAGCCGGGCCGCAAGCCTAAGGCAGAGACCGCCGCTGCAGAGGAAAAGCCGGCCAAAAAGACCGCCCGCAAGGCTAAAACCGAGCCGGAGGCTGCCGCAGAAGCACCCAAGAAGCGCGGCCGCAAGCCCAAGACAGAGGCAGAACCCAAGGCGGAAAAAGCACCCGCAAAACGCACCCGCAAACCGAAGGAGCCCAAGGAATGACCCGGCACTTCGGCCGACCCATACCGCACATGTTGACGCTCATTTCCGAACAACGGAAATGTTAATGTTAAAGGGGAGAATAAAGCTATGGCAAAAGAAATTGTGGCAATGATCCTTGCCGGTGGACGTGGCTCGCGCTTGTACGCGCTGACACAGAAAACGGCAAAACCTGCGGTGTCCTTCGGCGGTAAGTACCGCATCGTGGACTTCCCGCTGTCCAACTGCGTCAACTCCAACATTGATACCGTTGGCATTGCGACCCAGTATCAGCCCCAGAAGCTGAACGAATATATCGGCAACGGCCAGCCCTGGGATCTGGACCGTCTGCACGGCGGCGTGCACACCCTGCCGCCCTACGAGCAGGCAAAGGGCACCGACTGGTACAAGGGCACTGCAAACGCCATCTACCAGAACATCAGCTTCATCGACAGCTATGATCCCGAGTACGTCATCATCCTGTCCGGTGACCAGATCTGCAAGCAGGACTACGCCGACTTCCTGCGCTTCCACAAGGAAAAGGGCGCAGAGTTCTCTGTGGCTGTTATGGAAGTGGACTGGAAGGAAGCCTCCCGCTTCGGCCTGATGGTGGCTGACGAGAACGACCGCATCACCGAGTTCCAGGAGAAGCCCCCGGTACCCAAGTCCAATCTGGCTTCCATGGGCATCTACATCTTCAACTGGGATGTGCTGAAGAAGTATCTGGAAGAGGACGAAGCAGACCCCAACTCCAAGAACGATTTTGGCATGAACATCATCCCCGCCCTGCTGCGCGACGGCCGCAAGATGTACGCCTACCGCTTTGCCGGTTACTGGCGCGACGTGGGCACCATCGACAGCCTGTGGGAAGCCAACATGGAAGTGCTGGACCCCGAAAACTCCGGCATCGATATCTTTGACGAGAAGTGGAAGATCTACAGCCGCAACCCGGTCCTGCCTCCGCAGAAGATCGGCCCCCGCGCTGTGGTGCAGGATTCTCTCATCACGGAGGGCTGCAAGATCTATGGCAATGTGCATCACTCTGTGCTGAGCGCAGGCGTTGTTGTGGAAGAGGGCGCTACCGTTGAGGACGCAGTCCTGATGGACGGCGTTGTGGTCAAGGCTGGTGCTGTTGTCAAGCGCTGCATCCTGGCGGAGGATGTTGTGGTCGGTGCAGGTGCACGAGTGGGCGGCGATGGCCCCATTGCCCATGTGGGCACCGGCCTGACCGTCGGCGCAGGCGCAACCGTCAAGGAAGGTGCCAAAGTCTTTGAATCCGTCAAGGAGGGTATGGAAGTATGCTGAGCCAGAACACCAATGCGTTGGGTATTATTTTCCCCAACAGTTATGATAATACCGTCCCCGAGCTGGTGACCGAGCGCGCAATGGCTTCGATCCCCTTCGCGGGCCGCTACCGTATGGTGGACTTTGTTCTGTCCAGCATGGCAAACTGCGGTATCTCCAATGTCTCCATCGTGGTGCGCAAGAACTACCACTCCCTGATGGATCATCTGGGCACCGGTCGTGAGTGGGATATGGCCCGCCGTCACGGCGGCCTGAACATCGTGCCGCCTTTCGCTGAGAAGGGCGTGCGCATCTATTCCGGCCGTGTGGAAGCTCTGGGCTCTATCATGAACTTCCTGGAGAACCAGAAGGAAAAGTACGTGGTCATGAGCGACGCCAACGTTGCCCTGAACTACGACTTCAACGCTCTGCTGGCTGCTCATCAGGCAAGCGGTGCCGATGTGACCGTCGCTTACCAGAAGACCGAGATCCCCGAGGGCCGCAAGAATGACAACTACACCCTGACCGTTGATGCTGATGGCCGTGTGACCGAGCTGCTGTTCAACGATTACCGCCCCGGCGTGCAGAACCTTGACCTGAACATCTATGTTCTGGAGCGCGAGACCCTGCTCAAGCTGGTCCGGGATGCGACCTCCCGCGGCCTGATCTACTTCGAGCGCGATATTCTGGCCCACAATGTCAACATCCTGAACATCCACGCTCTGGAGTACACCGGCTATGTGGCACATGTCTGTGACATGAAGAGCTACTTCGACGAGAACCTCAAGCTGACCGATGACGAGAATCTGGAAAAGCTGTTCCCCAAGAAGAGCCCGGTCTACACCAAGATCCGCGACGACAACCCCACCCGCTATGTGCCGGGCTGCAAGGTGACCGACTCCATTCTGGCCGACGGCTGCGTGATCGAAGGCACGGTGGAGAACTGCGTGCTGTTCCGCGGCGTCAAGGTCAAGAAGGGTGCCGTCGTCAAGAACTGCGTGCTGATGCAGGATACGGTGGTGGAAGTCAATGCCGAGCTGGACTGCGTTGTTACCGATAAGAACGTGAAGATCACTGCCGGCAAGAAGCTGTCCGGCACCGAGAGCTTCCCGGTGTACGTGCAGAAGAACCACACCGTCTGATTTTACTGAGTTATCCATAGGGGCGGCTTCCTCCCCGGTAGCCCCTCTTGAGAGGGGCGGGGGCACCTGTGTGCCCCCGCCTGCTCTTTTGTAAAAATGGTTCGTGCTGCCTGCAAGGGCGGTGGGGGAGAACGAAAATATCCCACTATATGAAAGGAGCGATCCTATGAGAATCCTGTATGCTGCTTCGGAAGCCAATCCCTTTGCCAAATCCGGCGGTCTGGCCGATGTGGCAGGTGCCCTGCCCAAAGCGCTGGTCAAGGACGGCGTGGACGCCCGCGTCATCATGCCCCTGTACGGCGATTTGAAGTACCGCGATAAGCTGGAATACGTTACCAACTACTCGGTCCCCGTGGGCTGGCGCAGCCAGTACTGCGGCCTGTTCAAGGCTGAGGTCAACGGCGTGACCTACTACTTCCTGGACAACGAGTATTACTTCAAGCGCCGCGGCCTGTACGGCTTCTACGATGACGGCGAGCGTTTCGCCTTCTTCTCCCGCGCCGTTTTAGAGACTTTGTTCTACATCGATTTCACCCCCGATATCATCAACTGCAACGACTGGCAGACCGCTCTGGTGCCGGTGTACCTGAACCTGTACTATCGTCATCTGGACAAGTTCAACCGCATCAAGACCGTGTTCACCATCCATAACATTGCCTACCAGGGCAAGTATGGCATGGATATCTTGGAGGATACCTGCGGCATTGGCGCACGCGATGCCCACATTGTGGAGTATGATGGTTGCGCCAACTTTATGAAGGGCGCAATCGAGACTGCTGATAAGGTCACCACCGTCAGCCCTACCTATGCACAGGAGATCCTGGACCCGTGGTTCAGCCATGGTCTGGATGGCCTGCTGCGCCAGAAGCAGTATAAGCTGTGCGGTATCCTGAACGGTATTGACGTGGATGTTTTCAACCCCGCCACCGACCCGGATATCCCGCAGAACTATGATGCCAACACGGTTCAGCAGGGCAAGCCCGTCTGCAAAGCAGCTTTGCAGGATGAGTTCGGCCTGAACAAGGATGGCAGCCCGGTCATGGCCATGGTTACCCGTCTGGTTGGTCACAAGGGCGTTGACCTGGTGCGCAGCATTGCCGAAGGCCTGTTGCAGCAGGGCATTGAGCTGGTGATCCTTGGCTCCGGCGAAGCCCAGTACGAGAACTTCTTCAACGAGCTGTGCGCCCGCAACCCCGGCCGAGTTGGCGTGTACATTGGCTTTAACGCCAAGCTGGCCCA
>OGUQ01003071.1_pt1 | contig 10397 bp, 7 predicted proteins | sample 1574701 | NCBI WGS metagenome assembly OGUQ01 (sample SAMEA2582087, study PRJEB24529) | metagenome | biome: Human gut stool | place: China | collected 2011 | reverse complement strand
CGACGGCGATGTGTATTCCGGCGGCAGGATTGCTGCTTGCCCATCCGTATCTGCTGTCCCAGGCGTCCTTTCAGCTGTCCTTTCTTGCGGTGACATCACTGATCTATCCCGGCAGGCTTTTTTCTTCGCGGGGGGAAAAGCTTTTTACGGATGAAAAAATATCTGCGGCGGTGTCCGCGTTCTTTACAAGTCTTTCGATCCAGGTGGTGACAGCGCCGGTCATTCTCTGGCATTCTTTTGGGATACCGGTCTACGGGGTGTTCTTAAATCTAATTGTGATCCCGCTTATGACGTATGTGGTCATATCGGGATTTCTTGGACTAGGTCTGTCTTTTTTATCAGAATCGGTTGGGGGTGCGATGCTTGGAGGCGCGCATTATATTTTGAAATTTTATGAGGTGATATGTAATTGGACAGGGGAGCTTCCGGGGGCAGAGCTGGTGCTGGGGCAGCCGGAAATATGGAAAATTGGGTGTTATTATGGATTGATGATATTCGGAGCAGTTGTTTATGAGAGGGGGATGGAGATTGCGGAAAATAAAAAACATCGCCTGGTGTTATTATGCGCCGCCTGGCTTGCGGCATTTCTTTTCCTGCTCCCATCCCGCCAAACCGGACTCTCCGCCACATTCCTCGACGTAGGCCAGGGCGATGGAATCGTTCTGCGCTCCGAATCCCATACGATCCTGGTAGACTGCGGCAGCAGCCAGCAGAAATCCATCGGAGAGAAGGTTCTGGTGCCGTATCTCAAGAGCCAGGGGGTGACGCGTCTGGATCTTGCGGTCATGACCCACGGGGACCAGGATCACATGAACGGGATCCGGTATCTTCTGGAACACCCGGAATCGGGAATCCGGGTGGGAGGTCTCATGATGCCGGAGGCGGGAAAGGATGAGATCTATGGGAAGATGGCGGAGCTTGCGAAAAAGCGGGATGTTCCTGTTTTTTATGCCCAAAAGGGAGATATATGGAATAACTTTCCGGGAAAAGGAATGTCCATGGAATGCCTGTCGCCGGATGGCGGAACAGAGTTCACGGACCGGAATGAGGAATCCCTGGTGTTCCGCCTGACCTACGGACGTTTTTCCATGCTCCTCACGGGAGATATGGAGACATCCGGGGAGGAAACACTTTTGACTTCCGGCGTTCTGACTCCGGTGACGATCTTAAAAGCCGGACATCACGGTTCCGCCACCTCATCCAGCGAAGAGTTTATAGAAAAACTGTCTCCATCCGTGACGATCCTCTCCTACGGAAGAAAGAACCGATACGGACATCCTGCGGAGAAAGTCCGGGAGCGGCTTTTAGAACACGGATCAAAGATCTATGAAACAGGCCTTTCCGGCGCTGTCATGGTCCGGGCAGATGGAAAGAAACTCAAAATAAAAACGATGCTTCCGCTTGACACAGACTGACCGTGCTTTACATCGGAAGGAAAAGTTTTAATTTCCGCTTACAAGGATTTTACAAAAAGTCCGTTTTGCATTTTACATCGCGTTTCTATAATAAGAGGAAAAAACATGAAATCCAGTAAAATTAAAACAATTGCAGGCCGGATCCTCTTTTTCATCGCAGTGTGCTTCATATTCATTATGCCGATTTTAAGCCTCCTTCGGATGAGCCTGACGACCGACGGAGGCTTTGGTCTGCAAAACTATGTGGACATGCTGCATGAGGAGAGGACGGCGAAGGCGGTCCGGAATACGCTTATCATATCCATTGCGTCAACAGTCATCGCGGTGGCGGCGGGAAGCTTTTTTGCATTTTTAACCGCCTATACGAATGTAAAGAGAAAGAAACTCTTAGAGCTTCTGGTCCTCGCGCCGTATATCATCCCGTCCTACATTATCACACTGTCCTGGAGCAGCCCAGCGGCGATGTCCGCAGTGATCGTCTTCATTGTATTCTTCGTGTACAGCCGGGTGGCTCTCGTGAAGAAAAAGGATGAGGAGGACGCGAAGCGCCCGAAGGCGCAGCTTGACCAGTGTTCGTATATCTGATAAAATTAGAAAAGTTTCAAAATGATACCAATAAGACAGTTTACGGAGGCGGCTATGCAGACTTTAAACCAGGATATTAAGGATAAGACATTTAGGAGAGTCTATTTGCTGTTTGGGGATGAGCCGTTTCTTGTGAACAGTTATAAAAAGCGTCTCCGGGAGGCGATCATCGGGGATGACACGATGAATTATAATTATTTTGAAGGCAAAGGGATGAATGTAAACGAAATTATCGGCCTTGCGGACACCATGCCTTTTTTTGCTGAGCGGAGACTTGTGCTGATCGATGGCAGCGGATTTTTTAAGAGCAGTGCGCCGGAGGAGCTTGTGAATTATATCCCGGAGATCCCGGAGTCTACATGTATGGTGTTTGTGGAGAATGAGGTCGACAAGAGGAATAAGCTCTACAAGAAGGTGAAGGACAACGGGTATGCAGCGGAATTAAAGAAGCAGGACGCGGACCAGCTGATGCGCTGGGCAGCGGGGATCCTTTCGAAGGACGGGAAGAAGATCACGCGCCAGGTCATGGAGTATTTTATGGAGCGGACCGGGGATGACATGGAGAATATCAGGATGGAGCTGGAGAAGCTGATCTGCTATACCATGGGGCGCGAGGTGATCACGAAGGAGGACGTGGAGGCGGTCGGGACGGTCCATGTGACGAACCGGATCTTTGAGATGGTGACGGCGATCGTGGCGGGGAATACGAGGAAGGCGATGGATCTCTATGAGGATCTTCTGACTCTGAAGGAGCCGCCGATGCGGATCATGTTTTTGATCGCGAAGCAGTTTAACCAGCTTCTGCAGGTGAAGGAATTGGCGGGGAAGGGGGCGCAGAAGAGTGAGATCGCGTCCAGGGTGAAGGTACCGCCGTTTGTGGCGGGGAAGCTGATGGCGCAGGCGAGGGCGTTTACGAGGGAGCAGATTCTTTCTTATGTGGAGTTTTGTGTGGAATCGGAGGAGGCTGTGAAAACCGGTCGACTCTCGGATCGGTTGGCGGTGGAGTTGCTGATTGCGAAGAAGTATGAGTAAGGTTGGATCAACTTGGCAAAAGGACGCGCAGGCCTGGCTTCGGATTCGGGTGCTGGTGGATTTCAGGGGCGGTTCCTCTAGGCTTGCAGAAAAATGCTAAGGGCGGAGAAAAGGTGACACAACTCGCTGCGCTCAGACAAGTGTCACCTTTCCTCCAACGCATTTTCCTGCGAGCCAAGAGGAAGCCAGAGCCCCCGCAATCAGGCATCCGGGTCCGAAGGCAGGCCTGCGCTGGGAGTTGGATGGAGCTGGGTACATTGACCGGTGCTGGAGCTGGATCCGATAAGAAAGATCGAGCAGGAGTCTCCGAACCTGCTGGGTACATTGACCGGTGCTGAGATATAAAAAAGAACCGCTGTTTCTGACACACCTCGGAAACAGCGGTTCTTTTTATTTATGCGTAATAATCCAGTTCGATGATAAATTAAGCCATTGCGCTTACAGCTTTAGCCAAACGGGATACTTTTCTGGAAGCGGTATTCTTGTGATATACGCCCTTGGAAGTAGCCTTATCGATTTCGCTTGTAGCAGCAAGAAGTGCAGCCTGTGCAGCAGCCTTGTCACCAGCAGTAATTGCAGCCTCTACCTTCTTAACGAAAGTTTTCACTTTGGATCTGATTGCTTTGTTTCTAGCAGCTCTTGTCTCTGCTACTACGATTCTTTTCTTTGCAGATTTGATGTTAGCCAATCTGTACACCTCCATATTATTTTAAAAAATTATCTCTGTTTGTTTTGCATCAAAGCCTGGACACGGACAGTTCAATGTAAACATACTATTATATTTTAGCGAATATTTCCCGGTATGTCAATACATAAATTACTTTTTTGCGAGAAAAATAAGGAGAAAGTTGAGATAGGAGGCGTGTTTATGAGACAGGCGGATGTGGAGTTTACGGTGAGGACGGATCTGGCGCTGGAGGAGAGGGAGAAGGTGCAGGGGAGTGAGATTCCGGGGATCCGGGTGCGGGAGTGGGAGAAGGAGGAGACTGGGATCCGGGTGACGGAGGTCGCGGTGTGTGATGAGAGAGGAGAGAAGGCGCTGGGAAAGCCGGTGGGGATGTATTTGACGGTGGAGGCGGCTTCGCTGGCGAAGAAGGATGATGATTATCACAGGGAGGTCTCGGAGGAGTTGGCGGGGCTTTTGCGGGGGATGCTAAAGGAGCATGGGCTTGAGACGGAGAAGATGGGGCGGCCGGTGAGAACTCTGGTCGTTGGCCTGGGAAATCCGGAGGCGACGCCGGATGCTTTGGGCCCGAAGGTTTTGGAGCATCTTCAGGCGACGAGGCATCTGGAGCTGGAGTATGGGACGGATTTTTGCAGGAAGCACGGGTATCCGGTCTTAAGCGGGATCACGCCGGGGGTCATGGCGCAGACGGGGATGGAGACGGCGGAGATCGTGAAAGGCATTGTGCAGGAGACGGAGCCGGACGCAGTGATCGTTGTGGATGCGTTGGCGGCGAGAAGTGCCGGGAGACTGGGAGTCACGGTGCAGCTATCCGATACGGGGATCCAGCCGGGATCCGGGGTCGGGAATCACCGGAGCGGGCTGACGGAGGAGACACTGGGGATTCCTGTGTTTGCGATCGGGATTCCGATGGTCGTCGGGGCGGCAGCAATCGTGTATGATACGGTTGGGGCGATGACGGAGGTGTTGAGGGAGAAGATAGGGTGTGATGTTTTGGAAAAAGATGATGAGGTAATGGAAGCAGAGGACTCGGACAGGGATCGAAATGGTGAAAAGAAAAGAAAATTTAGAGAGAAGAAGCTGGAAATTCTTCGGGTAGAAGAATCTTATGAGCTTGTTAAGGAACTCTTAAAGCCGGACCTCGGTCCCATGTATGTGACGCCCCATGATATTGATGAGCGGGTGGATTTTCTGAGCTTTACGATCTCGGAGGCGATCCATGAGGCGTTGTTCAGAACTGCATAGATTTGCGTGATATATGTGAAAAACTCTGCATTTTTTATTCGGAAATGGCTGTTGGTGCCTGGCTGATATGGTTCGGATTTTGCGGCGGCAGTATGGTTGCGCAGGTACTGAATAACCGCATATTCACATAAACTGTAAAGAAACGGCGAATCAGGCGGCAGATATGAGGCGGAGATGGTACTATTTTAAGCGGATGCTTCAGGCGGACCGCCTGTTTGTTGCGCAGATGATCGGAAATATCATCAGGATGATCCAGTATGCCGGGCGGTGGATCGTGTTGGCGGTGGTCTGCGTGGCGGCGCTGTATCTCGGACGTGGGTTGTGTGCGGGCGCATGGAAGGATTTCTATGAAAATTACGCGGTGCGGATCGCGGATGATGTGATGCGGGGATTTCTTCCGGCGTGGAAGGAGGATGAGGGTACGGCTTTTTATCTGGAGAGCAGAAAAAATGGCAGCAGGCGGACAAAGGAGTATGAGGAGATATTTGGGATCGAGAATGAGAATGGGGTACTGCGGGCAGAATGGATCGCAGACAGGGAACAAAATCAGGGAGTTTACGGAGATGATCGTAGGAAGAATGCATGGGGAAGCGGAAATGCGGATGAAAATGCACAAGACAGAGCAAAAACAGAAAGTTCAGAAGAATGGGGGAATTCGGGAAAAAGCGGAACTGGAGAAAACGGATCATCCCAGAATGAAAAGACGACACTCGCAGGCCTGCTCGCAGCAGGAACCTTCAACACCGGAAATTCCGGCATCATTTTAGAAAAACTCAACGATTACGACTACCTGATGAAAAAATTCTACAACGTCCACCCCACAACAACGGCGGGCCGGGACCTGATGCGGGCGGAGAATTTCCTCGCCGCGGACCTTTCCATCGAAAAAAACGCCGACATCCCCCAGATCCTGATCTACCATACCCACTCCCAGGAGACCTACGCCGACTACCCGGAAAATTCGGAGGCGGACGTGATCCACCTCGGAGAGTGCCTGGCGAAGCTTCTCAGGGAAAAGGGGTACAACGTGTATCATGATGAGAGCGTCTACGATTACCGGAACGGAAAGCTGGACCGCAGTGCGGCGTATACCTACGCCCTCGACGGGATCTCTGGTCTCCTGCAGAAATACCCGTCTATCGAGGTGGTCTTGGATGTCCACCGGGACGGCGTCTCGGATGGGACGAGACTTGTGACGGAGATCGACGGGACGGAGACCGCGAAGATCATGTTCTTCAACGGGACATCCATGAGCCCGGACGGCCCCATCGAGTATCTTCCGAATCCAAATCTCAAGGAAAACCTGGCGTTCAGCTTCCAGATGCAGCTTCTGGCTGCTGGAAAATATCCGGGACTTACGCGAAAGATCTATTTAAAAGGCCTCCGCTATAACGAGCATGTCCGGGCGCGTTCCGCCCTCATCGAGGTGGGCGCCCAGACAAACACGTATGCGGAGGCGAAAGCGGCGATGATGCCGTTATCCGATCTCCTGGATCAGGTACTGACAGGAGAATAACAGAACATGGGAAGAGGTTACATATTGATCTTTTTCTCCCATTTTCCGGACATATAGTAGAGCTCTACGAGAACCGAAGCTACGATCCAGCCCACTGGATATCCGAATCCGACAACTGCGGCTGTATTGCAGATCGAGGTCGCGATATAGAGATAGATCTGGCGGAACAGGACAAAGGAGAACAGCATGATCAGCATCGGTGTCCTGGAATCTCCGGCTCCGCGCATCGCGCCCGCAACGACCTGGTTCGGGCAGCAGAATGCCAGCATGAACACGTTCATCCGGAGAAACATGGTTCCGTACCGGACAACGTCAGGCTCCTGGTTGAAGACTGCGACGAGCCGAGGCGCAAAGAGGAAAAGGATCCCAGCGCTGGCGAATGTAATGAGGAGTGCCAGCCGGAGAGCCACACCGGTTCCTTTTTTCGCGCGGGGCAGATTCCCGGCTCCCAGGTTCTGACTCATAAAGGTCGTGGATGCCTGTCCGATACTCTGCATCGGAAGGAAAACAAACTGGTCGATCTTTGAGTAGCTGCTCCATCCGGCCATGCAGCTGGATCCGAAGGTGTTGATATAGGACTGGACATACACGTTGGAAAATGATGTCAGTGACTGCTGAAATCCTGTCGGTAGTCCGACCATGAGGATCTGCCGGAAGATTTTTTTGTTGATCCGCAGGTCCTTCCAGGTCAGGCGGTAATTCTCCGTGCTTCTGGTGAGAACGATGAGCACGAGAATTGCGGAAACAAACTGGGAGATGATCGTCGCGTAGGCAACTCCCTCGATGGCCATGCCGAAGCCCACTACAAAAAGAAGGTCAAGGCCGATATTCATGACACTGGAGAGACAGAGGAAGTACAGCGGCCGCTTCGTATCGCCAACGGCACGCAGGATAGCACTTCCCATGTTGTATACAAGCAGACCGAAAACGCCGGAAAAATAGATCTTTAAGTATACGGAGGCGGACGGCAGGACATCATCCGGTGTGGACATAAATTTTAACATATAGGGGGCAACAAAGATTCCAAGACCTGTAAAAATGATCCCACAGATGAAGGTCACTGCCATCGTGGTCTCCACGGCAATGTGAAGCTTTTCGTCATCGTGGGCCCCATAGTACCGGCTGATGACGACACCGGCACCAACAGAGGTACCGGTAAAGAACATGACGATCATGTTGATGATGCTGGTGGTGGAACCTACGGCGGCGAGAGCATGGGAGCCGACAAAGTTTCCAACAACGAGACTGTCCACAGTGTTGTATAGCTGTTGAAAAAGGTTTCCGATCACGAGGGGAACCGCGAACATGATCAGGAGCTTTGTGATGGACCCTGAGGTCATGTCCATGGACTGCTGTTTTTTCTGAGTTTGATTCATTTGTTATCTCCCGGGCAGCCATTCAGAAAACGCAGAACGGTCAAGGAATATACAGGATCTGCGAACATGCAGGATAGCTGCTGAAATGATAGAAAAGGTGGACGGGTGACGGGACGAAGAAAAGTCCTGAATATACGTGACAAAATGTTAATTAAAGTCTAAATCAGAATGGATGGAATGTCAATTGATTTTACAACACATAAAAGAATTGTAATTTGTCAGCTTTTTGTCTATTTTTTATCACATCCAAACCTCATACTACTGCTTGCGCGGAAACCTAAAAAATGCTATATTTAACATGATAAATTGCCATTCCTGTCCCCGAGGGAGAAATTCCTGTGTATAAAGGTATTTTCCGATGGACCGAACGATCAGGAGTAAAGATCTGGTGGTCCGACAAGCAGTGACAGAGAAATGGATCATATAAAGAAGAAATCATATAGAAGAGAGGAACATGAATGGTTCATTATTCCCAGGATAAAATCAGAAATTTCTGTATCATTGCCCATATCGACCACGGTAAATCCACGCTGGCGGACCGCATTATCGAGAAGACCGGTCTTTTAACCAGCCGTGAGATGCAGGCCCAGATCCTCGACAATATGGAGCTGGAGCGCGAGCGCGGAATCACGATCAAATCCCAGGCAGTCCGCACGGTTTACAAGGCAAAGGACGGCGAGGAGTATATCTTTAATCTGATCGATACCCCAGGTCACGTTGACTTTAACTATGAGGTATCCCGAAGTCTTGCGGCGTGTGACGGTGCGATCCTTGTTGTAGATGCAGCTCAGGGCATCGAGGCCCAGACGCTTGCAAATGTGTATCTTGCCCTTGACCATGATCTTGATGTTGTCCCGGTCATCAATAAGATCGACCTTCCGAGCGCTGATCCGGATCGTGTGGCGGAGGAGATTGAGGACGTGATCGGACTTGAGGCTCACGACGCACCGAGGATCTCCGCGAAGATGGGACTCAATATCGAGGATGTTTTGGAAGCAATCGTCCATAAGATCCCGGCTCCGAAGGGAGATCCGGAGGCACCGCTTCAGGCGCTGATCTTTGACTCCCTCTACGATTCCTACCGCGGTGTTATCGTATTCTGCCGTGTGAAAGAGGGAACCGTGAAGAAAGGCACCCCGATCCAGATGATGGCGACGGGAGCTTCCTACGATGTCGTTGAGGTCGGATATTTCGGCGCAGGCCAGTTTATCCCCTGTGATGAGCTTAGGGCCGGCATGGTTGGCTATATCACAGCCAGCATCAAGAACGTGAAAGATACCCGCGTGGGTGATACGGTGACGAACCGCTTAAATCCGTGCGCGTCCCCGCTTCCGGGATATAAGAAGGTAACACCGATGGTGTACTGCGGACTCTATCCGGCGGATGGAGCGAAATATCCGGAGCTCCGTGATGCCTTAGAGAAGCTGCAGTTAAACGATGCGTCCCTGTTCTTTGAGCCGGAGACATCCATCGCGCTGGGCTTCGGATTCCGCTGCGGATTCTTAGGGCTTTTACACCTGGAGATCATCCAGGAGCGCCTGGAGCGCGAGTACAACCTTGACCTCGTGACGACAGCACCGGGCGTTGTATACCGGATCCACAAGACGAACGGCGAGGTGATCGACCTCACGAACCCGTCCAACATGCCGGATCCGTCCGAGATCGAATATATGGAGGAGCCGATCGTCTCCGCAGAGATTATGGTGACCACAGAATTTGTGGGCGCGATCATGCAGTTATGCCAGGAGCGCCGCGGCGTTTACCTCGGCATGGAATATATGGAAGAGACGCGTGCACTCTTAAAGTATGAGCTCCCGTTAAACGAGATCATCTACGACTTCTTTGACGCGCTGAAATCAAGATCCCGCGGTTACGCGTCCTTCGACTACGAGTTGAAGGGATACGAGCAGTCACAGCTTGTAAAACTCGATATCCTGATCAATAAGGAAACTGTGGATGCCCTTTCCTTCATCGTGTTTGAGGGATCCGCTTACGAGCGCGGCAGAAAGATGTGCGAAAAGCTGAAGGATGAGATCCCGAAGCATTTATTCGAGATTCCGATCCAGGCCGCTGTGGGTGGCAAGATCATTGCCCGTGAGACGGTGAGAGCCATGAGAAAGGATGTCCTCGCGAAGTGCTACGGCGGCGATATCTCCCGTAAGAAGAAGCTTCTCGAGAAGCAGAAGGAAGGCAAGAAGCGTATGCGCCAGGTCGGAAACGTAGAGATTCCACAGAAGGCGTTTATGAGCGTTCTGAAGCTGGACGAGGAGTAAATTAAAATATTGATTCAGATAAAAAGTCCATTTCAGATCGTTCGAAGAAATGGACTTTTTTGCACATAGATGAGGAACTATTATGAAGCTTACAACATTATGCTACATTGAAAAAGATGACAAATACCTGATGATCCATCGTATCAAGAAGAAACACGACGTCAATAAAGACAAGTGGATCGGCATTGGCGGGAAGTTTGAGCGGGGGGAGAGCCCGGAGGACTGCATTTTAAGGGAGACGAAGGAGGAGACAGGCCTGACACTCACAAG
>OGUQ01003070.1_pt1 | contig 10402 bp, 7 predicted proteins | sample 1574701 | NCBI WGS metagenome assembly OGUQ01 (sample SAMEA2582087, study PRJEB24529) | metagenome | biome: Human gut stool | place: China | collected 2011 | reverse complement strand
ACAAATCAAAACTAAATTGGTGCAACTGAAAAATGGAGAGAGTTTCACAGAAATACAAGTGAAAGGAAATGCTGATTATAAAATATATAACGGAGTACCCCTGAAACCTCGTGCCGGTAAAAAATGCACACAGTGCGGGAAATGCGCGGCATTATGCCCCACTAACGCTATTCCCCAAGAGAATCCCCGAATGACGGACGAAAGCCAATGTATCTCTTGCATGAGATGTATCGCCGTCTGTCCTCAAAATGCGAGAAAAATAAATCCACTGAAATTATTTCTATCTATTCGGGCTTTCAAGGAAAAATGCGAAACAAGAAAAGAACCGGAACTATTTATATAACAAGACAACAACGCTGATTAAACGACAAATACAGGATTATTTTCTCTCGAATGTTCGGGCGAAAAGTGGAAGCCCTCTGCCGAGAAAGAACAAATATCGTCGGGGTGGGATATTTTGTTTTTTAGAATATAACGAGTCATCGCCCCTCTCATCATTTTCGCATATATCACGATTGTCTTAAACCCGTCGCCTTTATATACTTTAAGTATGCCGGAATAAGCCGTGTAGTCACTCCACACATTGACATTCTTGTTGAAGTCCGCCTCCCGGTCACTCACGATGACCAGTCCTTCTACCGGAGCCCAATTAACCGCGATATTGTACAGTTTGACAGGTTCAATCACCACATAGATGCCTTTGCTGCCTATTTGCTTAATGGTCGCATACACATTATAATTAGTGTTGCGGAGTAGCCTGAAATTAGCATCTCCTTCACGGAGCAGTATCTTGTACGTAGTGGGTATGCCCCCGTAGGTTGCGTTGATAAATATATAAGCGGCATAATCTGGGTCGGCGGCTTTTGTCTCGTCGTCTGCTCCATCCTTATAGAACGATTTTTCCGCAATAATGGCGGTAGGAAAGGAGTGGTACTGTTTGCCGTTGTACTCTTTGCCTCCCCCGGATGCGGAAATTGTAAATTCGGGACCGTTGAAAAGATTCAGATTGGTATTGTCGGTATCCTGTTGGTCTATCAGATAACTGTAACGCGGTATATTGCTAACCTGCACGTTGCTGATTTTTATTTCTTCCGTCACCGCATCGTCCTGTCGCAAAAACACGGATACTTGCGACATCACGCGGGGCATATCGATGCTTGCGGTTGTGGATGCTGTCGTGAAATCACCTTTGTATCTGCCGCCTTCCGAATTGTATACGGGGCGCAGTTGCGCCATTCCTTGTCCGGACGTCGTTCCCGGTTGAATCTTTATCTCTCCCAGATTGGCCAACGGCATATTGCCGGAGGTCAGCGCGCTGCTTTGCCAGTCGAACTCGATGCCGTCGATATCCGTACGCTTCGTCACGGCATTCAGTTTCTCCGTCAGTTCGGGCGTCTCGTTGATGATGGCGGCGAAAGAATATACTCCCGGGCTGACAGCAAGATTGAACAACCCGCTGTCGTCAACGTTCAGCGTCCCGTTGGAAGTGGTATAATTATTTAGTAATGTCTCATTCTGAAAGAGCATGAAACGCACTTTCTCTATGGTCACTCCCTCCACCACGCTGCCGGTAAGGGCTTTGGTTTTTATCTGTACGGTCACTTTCTCTGCTTCAGGCAGGTTCATCACAGCGGATTCTTTGGCGCAGCCCGACAGGAGCGCGGCCGCGGCCAATGCCAGTATTCTATATCTTATTCTCATTTTCATATCCTATTCAGCAGGTTTCACGTTCACAATTTCCCATTCTCCGATAAAGATTCTGATGTCCAGGTTGGGACCGATGCGTACTTCCACCGGATGTTCGTATATCCGGTCGAAATCGCTCTGCGATTGGTAGATATACGCTCCCGTGTCGGGGTTGCGTGCCTTGAACAGCATACTGACGATGTCAATCGGCTGTTCCGGAATCCTGCGTCCGCCGGGTGTCTCGATATATAAAAGCACCGGGCGGTCCATTGTCAGCCGCAATACCTTGATGTCGGCAGAGAGCGTGTTCGCGTCCATCAATGTCTTGAATGGAGAGTAGCGGACGGAGCGGGTGTACCCGTCAAATGTGTTGTCGGACTTATACCTCTCGTCGGTAGCAACCGCCCACAGTTTGAAGTCCGTATCCCGGTTCGCGGCGGGCGTGTCCCGGACTTCCGGCGTGAGATGTTCCAGTCCGCTTAAAGTGACTTTCAGTAGGTTGGTGTTGCGGATCAGTTCGATGCGGCGTGCGGTGACCACGCTGTTTTTAACTTCCACGGTTTCATAGGTATACATATCGCTTTGGGGATGGCGGGAGCCTGCCGCGCCATACCACAGGTCGTTTATCTCCTCTGCTTCCGGAACAAGTTCTTCGGGCAGTCCGGATGCCGTCCGGCATTTTAAGAACATATAGAGGTCGTCCGCCATTGTCGCTCCCAGCGTGACGTCTTTCCTTAAATTATGGCTTGCCGGATTTTTCATTTCTCCATGAAAATAAGTAGTGTTGTCTTTCTGCCCGTTATCCGCCCATGATATAATTCTGTATTTTCCCGGCGGCACTTTATCCAGATTCATCACATACTCGTCAGAGAGCTTTCCCCACGGGTTCGGTTTTGACACCGTCTGTATCTGTCCGTTTTGCAGGTAACTATATTCCAGTTTGTCTCCGTTGTCTGTCGCGTGGAGTTGAAGTATGCCCTCCGTGTCAAACAGGTACACGTGAATCCGCCGCACCTTTTCGCCGAAGAGATTGCCGTTGCCGGTATGATGGGTGAAGTAGAAATCGAGTCTGAGTCCCGAAAAGCAATCTTCCGTGTTCTCTTTGGTGCATCCTGCGAAAAGAGATGCAGTAATCAGGAGTATTCCTATGAAATATGTTTTATTCATTCTTTCTTTTATTTTCTCCGGTTAAAGTTCTACTTCCAAGTCTTTGTCTCTCCACTTGGAGACACGAAGCCCGAGTGCTAGATCTGCGCCTTCAGGTTCGGGCACGTGAGACGTCTGATCGAAATCTTTGATGATGGGATCTGACTCCGTCACTTTATCGCCATCGGTAATGCGAACGTCCAAACCCAATGACCATGGGGTGATAACGACATCATCAAGGTCGAGGGAATAGCAATACCCCGGCTTAAATGCGTTGATAATTTCATTATTACTTTTGTCGCTGAATGCCCTGACCGTCAGCCAGCGTTTTATCTTATCGGTACTAAAGCCCATAATCAGATGAGGCATTCCGTCTTTGATTTGTTGCAAAGTAGCGTCTGCCGCCACCGATTGGGGAAAAAGATGAAAAGCGTTCACCTTTGTAGTCTCTGATGTTCTTGCGTCATACATATTGGACTGCTGTCCTCCTTTCTTGTATTCAGCAAAACCTGTGGTCATGTTCCAGTCGGAGATACCATCGTTTGTATTCTTTATGATAGTGGCGGCGTTGAGGCTCGGCTTGAAATAATTCATATAAAAATAGAATCCGGTTGGCGTGCTGTTGATATCGAAGCCGTCGGGGAAGGGCGACCGGATGAGCCGGACACGATAGGAATAGATAGCGGCAGCGGTAGCGTCCGTTCCGTATTTCTTCCTGAAATTCTCCCGAGCGCCTGCTTCGGCAGCAGCGATATCGGCTTCGGTGAAGTTCTTGATTTTGTCTCTGCCTATGGGTCCGTCCGTCCAGTCGAATGAAGCGCCTGTGGTTGCGGGGTTGGTGACCACGATTTCCCCCGGTATGATTTCAAACCGGCTCAATACGGGAGCCACTTCCACGATGGCTTTCACCTTGACGGAGAAAGGGTCCGATTCCTCGGGGATGACGATAATTTCTTTGGTAACTCCTTCGTAAGGAATCTCTGTCCGGTTCATGGTAGGGGCGGGCGGGTCGTCCTGGCTGCTCACCTGTAACTGGTTGATAAGCGGATTCTCCTCTTTAAACCGGTTTATCGTCACTTTCACGTATTGGGTTGTTACCGGAATCTTGGGTATGGAGAGTCTTGCCAACTTTCCGGTGGCGGTATTCCTGATGCCAGCAATCTCTGCATCGGTGGCTGTATAGGTGAATATGGGGGCGGCTTCAAGAGATTTATATAAATCGACTTTCAGCGTTTTTACCTCTGTGAAAGGCAATACATATCCCTCTCCGTCGTTGCCGGTGATAGGGTCATCTACGGCTCTGGTGGAGACGCTGCCTAACGATAAATTAATTTGTAGCTCGATACCGGAGTCTTCCGGCGAAGAAACGCGGCTCTCCTGGCTACAACCTGTCAGCATGGCAATCAACCCTACGAAAAAGACTTTTCTCATAATTCTGCATCAAAAAATGAATCTCATACTAACCGTTACAGGGTGCGGTTATCACCCGTTGCCGTCATTCTTTCCGGGGGAAGGGAGACGGCTTCGTGAAGGGAAGTGGTAATCAGCCACGTCCCCCCTTTTTTATGCGTCGTTTAACGTCCGGTAATGGTCGTAATTACCACTCGGGTTTCACGTTGACAATGGTCCACTCGGTGATCTTGACAAGAACGTCGAGGTCTTTGCCTACCGGTTCCGGGTTCGGATCTGTCGGGTCTACGGGTTCCGGTATTTCAGGACCAGCTGTACTGTTAGCGGTAACTTTCAGCTTGGCGGAATATTGATTAATATTAATATCGGCGGCATTCAGTACGTATACTTTGCCGGCGTCGAAAGAGGTAACCAATACATCCGCAGCTTTCAATGCACGGATTGTCAGCCATCGGGGGGCGGTTGCACCGTTTGCTTTAGTGGTAAGTTTCAGAACGAAGTGCGGCATACTTGTTTTTACATCGGTGGTGCTGGCACCTGTGCCGTTTGTCGCTGTTTGAGGGAATAAATTGTATGCGATAACTTTGTCTGCTTCTACAGTGGTATCGAACATTTTTTCCATATCACCATCTACTTTATATTTATCCTTAGCAGCATCGTTCCAGTTACCTGCACCGTCGTTGGCATTTAAGACTAAATCTCCATCTTTGGTGAGAGGTATATTATTCATATAATATTCGTCAATACTTTCAATCGTGTATGCAGCATCGTATTCATACGTGACAGTGTATGTGAAGCTCCATGTCGAAGGATCCGCAACTCCCGGATTTTCTTTTCTCCACGCTTCTTGAGCGGCTTTCTCTGCCGCTGTAATTGTGGCATCGCTTACATGGGCTTTAGCCTGGTCTTTTGTTCCGTTTTCAACTCCGCTTGGTAGTGTACCGCTTGCTGAACTATTCACCTTAATGTCTGATGCCTTGCCGTGAAACTCGAAACGTGACAATACAGGCGCCACGGAAACTTCGACACTGTAAAGGTCGTTCGTGCTGCCGTCTGTTCTTTCCCCTCCTGGTGTTTTCAATGTGATATCTTCAGGTGTACCACGATATTCCATCTTCGTGTATCCTATCTGCAAGTCATTGATGTCGGCAGCGCTCTTATCAACGTTCATATAAACGTTCACTTTAGTCGTAGCGCTGGGAATGTTGCTAATATTAACGGGTTTGCGGCCTGCAGCAGCGGCAGTCTGGTCGTCACCTTTTGCCGTAGCTACCTGCTCGGGTGTAAAGTCATACGTGCCAAGCGAAGCATCGGATGCGTTGAAATACTCGATGGTAATGTTTTGAATATTGCTTCTGACCGCTGTTATTGCTGTGGTCACTTCGTCATCGCTCATTCTCGTTTTAGGAGTAGCGACATCAAAAGAAAAATCGAGTGATTTCAGGTTCGTTGTTTCTTGGGTCACCTCGTTGTTCTCATTGGAGCAAGCGGAGAGAGTGGCGGCGAATAAAGCCATGAAAATAATTTTCTTCATTGTTTTTATAAATAAAATGTTTAATAATTGCGTCAGCTTTTGCTTTAGCTTTTGTTTTGCCCGTTTGATAGTTTGGTCCCTAAACAAACTATAGGTGAATGCTTACCTGTAGGAGGTTGTTTTTTGTTATGCTTTCCTGTCTTTTTAAAGTGTTTATAAATCAGTTATTTATCTCTGTTATTAATTTTTATTGTTTATCTCTGCTGTTTTTTCTTTGACTGTTGTTGCCTGATAAGAATGGTATTCTCCTGTTTCTTTGTCATTTCTGCCAGATTTTGTTTGGCTTCCGGCAGTCCGGCTTCCGTTGCTTTGTTCAGGTGTGATGCTGCTTTGTCATAGTTGCCGCAAAGCATTTCCAGTACTCCCATTGTGTTGTGGTATTCGGGGATATCGAGTGATTTTTCTATTTTATTCAAATATCGTTTGGCGTAGACCGTATCTTTGCGTGACAACGCGGTTGCTGCTGCATTCAGATTGGCGGTCACGTCGTCGGGATATAGCTTCACGGCAGTTTCGAACAGGTCGATAAACTCTTGTGATCCCTTTTCGTAGGTGTTGGCAACAAGGAACATCTCATTCAAGCTAAGGTTTTGCGGACGGCTTTTGAACACCTCTTTAGCCTGTTCGATGCTGAAATTTCTGACGTCAAAGTCAATCTTACAAATCGCTTTGCGAAGCAAGGGGCAGAACTCCCGGATGATGTATCTGTATGGCTCGCCGCCTTTTAGGTTCATCAATGTTTTTTTGCGCCTCACTTGGGCAGCATAGTCACATTCGGCCGGGAAAGACCCGATGAACTCCAATACTTCTTTACGATACGGCATTTGGGACGCCTCTACACATTCTTTGAGTCCGTCCCAGTTCTCACCTCCGAAAGCGACTTGGTATAAACTCCGCGGATAATCGAATTGTGAAGCCAAATAATCGGTCAGTGCTTTGGCCCGGCCTTCGGACAACCGTTGATTGTTGGACAGCAAGCCTTCCGGTGAAGCGTAGCCGATTACGTTGATCGCGCGGACTGTGACGTCCGGGTCGTCTTTTATCCCGGCAACGAGGTCGGTGACTTTCTTCAGTTCCTGCGGATTATTCATGTAATCGGGGCGGATGTCGGTCTTGTTTACAACGAAATCCAGAAAAGCCTCGCTGATGATTTCGCGTCTCTTTACCGGTTCGACGACAGGTTGCACGTATGCCATGCTGGGAGTTATTTCGTACGGCTCTATTATTTTCTCTAGCGTTATACGGTTGGCAAGCATGGTGATGCCTATCCTCCGCGCAGGATTGCCGCAGCCGCAAAGGTCTTCATACATATCCAGCTTTGCGTCCGCCATCCACGGATTGTATTTCACGGCTACGCTGTATGCAATTGTTTTTGCGTTCCCCGATTTGAATCCGGGGACGACTGCATACGGAGCTTCTGCGGCATACGCCGCTTTTTCCCGGTTGCTCATCAAGGCGGTTTCCCGTCGGTACACGTTATAGTTTTCACGTCCTTTGACGACTACTTCGGGCAGGTCCAGTCTGTCGCCTGCCGCTACCAGAGCGGGAACCAGGCTGATCGAACGACGTGAATCTACGTTTACCCCGGAAATGTCGAAAGAGAGTTTCACGTACACTGAATCCCCTTCTTGTTGCAGGGACAGCGTCGTGACGTGTATTTTCCCGGAATACTCTTTTTGCTGTGCTGATGTGTTCGTGCAGAACAACAACACGATGACGAATAGCATATATTGTCTTTTCATGTTTGTTTGTCTATTTAAGGTAATATATCAGTGATATTCCTGCTTTCGTAGGACCGAAATAATTTCTGCTTTCTGTTCCGATCTTTTCGCCGCACTTTTGGCATTTGTACTTGTCATAGTGCAAGCGTGCATATCCGATTCCTAGATTGGCTTCAATACTCCATCGTATGCCTAGAAAGAAGTTGTAGCCGTATGAAATTCCCCCTCCGTAGCCATAGCCTTCGAAGCGGTATTCTTTAGAACCTTTCCCGAATATGAGTGGCAAATCCTGTTGCGCAATATTATATTGGCTACCGAGAACGTGCACTCCGAGAAAGTGTCCGGAGAAGCGTTGGCATAGCCAGTAACGATATTCTATTTCGCCTAGCCAGTGGACTAGTTTTTTGTTGTTTTCAGCCGTTCCGTCAAGATTCCAGGGATTATAGCCGCCGCCTAAATCGAGTGTGCTTCTTTTACCCAAACCTATTTCAAGACTAAGATTCGGGGTATAGGTATAACCTCCGTAAAGTAAATTTGTTTTTATGGCTATATCCTGCGCTCTCGAGTATGAAACGAGGAGGGTTAGGATGAGGAGGGTGAAAATACTTCTTATTTTCATTATATTTACTTGTTGATTATTTTTGTATGTGTGTTTTTAAGTTTGTACTATTTGCCAGTTTGTTTCGTTAATTGAAAAAAATGTAATATCTATCTGTTCTTTCTCTTCAAAAGAGACGGAATAAAACTTGTATTATGTGCGTAATCGTCTTATAATTAGATGTGTAGTTGTGCGCTTGGCTGACGGAAAGTTCCTTTTATTTGTGAAATATGGGTAAATATATTTGCGGTAGCTTGAATTCATAGTGATCTGATTATTTTGAATATAGCTTAAATATTGTTTGAGAAATACTTGCGAGTAAAGATTTAAATTGTTTATTTTGCAAATAAATATTTTATTCCGTCTCTTTTGAAGAGAAAGAATTGCAGTGAACAATAATTTGTAAATCAATTGATTATGCATAGACTTTAATTCCATCTTGCAGTCCTGCATATATTCTTATATACCGGAAATCAGTTTGGCATTAGCATCATCAATCACGGACCTGTCAAGAGATGAGAGATATATTCGGGTTGTCTTTTCGCTATTATGTCCCATACTTTCACTGATGATTTGTGTAGATATACCTTTTTTCTTGGCTAGTGTAGCCCAACTATGGCGCGCCACGTATGAAGTCAAAGGTTTGGGAAGTCCCATGAAGCCGGAGATTTTCTTTAAATGAATATTATGAAGTCTCAAGGCACTATCATAATTCTGTGTACTTTCTGATAAAACAGGAAATAAGAAAGTTCCGTTACTGTAATGAGAGTATCTATCAATAATAGTTTTTAAGCATATTTCTAGTTTTATGCTAAGTTCTTGTCCGGTCTTATGGCGTCGGTAAATAATATATTCTCCTTGAATATTCTCTTTGGTTAGGTACGCCAGATCAATAAAAGCCATCCCTCGTGCATAAAAGCTGAACATAAACATATCGCGTGAAAAAGCCAATCGTGGTTTTGACGATAAATCCAATGTTTTTAATCTTGATATGACATCTTCGTCTATTGCCCGTTTGATGGTTTTATCATTGCCTACGAATACTTTTTTAAACGGATGCTTTTGTTCTGTATAGCTTTCTTCGACAGCTCTATTATAAATGGCTCTTAGGTTTCGCATATAGAATGAAATAGTATTATTACATATCTGCTGCTCTTTCAGATATCTTTCGTAGTCTGAAATAAGTTTAGGAGTCAGTTCTTCGAAAGAAATGTCAACTCCGTTTCTGAACCGGAGGAAACTTTTTACTGAAGCTATATATGATTTTGCGGTTCGGGGTTGGTTCTTGATATACAAATCATTTGTGACACTCTTGCTGAATACGGATAATAGGCTTTCACCTTGAATTTTTTTGAAAAGTTTGATGATGGTATCAATGTTGTTTTCACTTGTCAGAATGTGCTGAAGGTGTCGAATATCCCGGATGATGGAGTTTTCAATGAGCTGCAGTTCATATCTGCGCTGGTATTCGGCATTTGATATCGCAATTAGCGAACGCTTGTCATTCCACTCGTGTGAATGAATCTTATACGGAGTTGTTATCTCTCTGTATTCTTTATTCCTTGTCAACAGATAATAGATGGTTCCTTTCTTTTTCTTAATTGTTGATTCTCTAAATTTAACCTTGATAGTTATCATATTTTTCTATTTTTTTAGGTAACGTGGACTACCGGCTATTGTTTTTTGTAAGGGGTAGAACGGTTTTATATTTTTGTTTAATTGTCTCAAGTAAAGAGACTGTCAGGGTTGTTATGGAAATTTTATTTAAATAATGCTGCCGTAAAATTTAGGCTGGTTCAAAAGTATTATTAAAATATATTTTCCTTTCTTTGTGAAAGGAAAATATAAACATTCTGTTTTATGGAAAACTCTTTCAGTTATCAGCCGGCAGCCGGACGCTACGAACGGATGCCCTATAAATATTGTGGCAAGAGCGGCTTGCAGTTACCTTTAATCTCTTTGGGGTTGTGGCACAACTTCGGTAGTGTGGACAATTTCGATGTGGCAACCGACATGATTAAGTATGCATTCGATCATGGTGTCACTCATTTCGACCTGGCGAACAATTACGGCCCTCTTCCCGGAAGTGCCGAAATTAATTTCGGACGAATTTTGCGAGAGAACTTTCAGGGTTATCGGGATGAAATGATCATCTCTTCCAAAGCCGGTCATGACATGTGGGCTGGTCCTTATGGCGGAAATAGCTCCCGTAAAAATCTGATGGCGAGCATTGACCAAAGTCTCCGCCGGACAGGTTTGGAGTATTTTGATATCTTTTATAGTCATCGTTATGACGGAGTCACTCCA
>OGUQ01003068.1_pt1 | contig 10406 bp, 6 predicted proteins | sample 1574701 | NCBI WGS metagenome assembly OGUQ01 (sample SAMEA2582087, study PRJEB24529) | metagenome | biome: Human gut stool | place: China | collected 2011 | reverse complement strand
GATACAGGCGGCTGGAGGCCCTCGGCCGGAGTAGTCCACCATCCGGTTTCCGCCCACCAGGACCTCCCTGTCGTCATCTGAGCACCCCACCGTGATCACCTTTCTGCTGATCCCCGGTGTCGTGATGCTCATGTTCCTGGGACCATTGTTTCCCGCCGCCACCACAACAACAAGCCCGGCATCCCATGCCCGGTTCACGCCTTTCACCAGAGCGGAATTTTCGCTCGTCCCCCGCTTCGAGCAGGCACCCACCGATATATTTAAGATCCGGATGCCAAGCTTTTCCTTTCTCTCTAAGATCCAGGAGATTCCCGCCAGGACATCCGAAGAATATCCATTTCCTTTCCGGTCCAGGACCTTCACCATAACGAGGTCACAGCCCGGCGCGATCCCGCTGTACCGCCCGCCGGACATACGCCCACTGCCTCCGATGATCCCACAGATATGGGTCCCATGCCCGCAGTCATCGTAGGCGAAGGTCTTCCCGTTTACCATGTCTGCGAACCCGGTGACCCGGCTGTCAAAATCCCGGTGAAGAAAGATCCCGGTATCCAAAACCGCCACGCCGATGCCTTTTCCAGTGAGTCCCAGGCGGTAAGCCGCGCCGCAGCGGATCTGATCTTTAATATGGTTCACATGTAATATTCCTCTATTCTATTCCTCTTACTTACAGGATATTCATAATCACTTCGTCTTGCGCTGCTGCCCAAAATATACATCTGTGCATATCCCCACCCACAATTTGCAGTATTTCCGACACTTTTCCACATTCTTCGAAAACAGCTTCCGAATCTTAAAGAAATCTTAATAATTCATTCAAAGAATATACAATCATTTTCCGGGGTGATGTGCTATACTTTAACCATAAGAAATGCACGAGATATTTTAAATCCTTTATCCTAAACCTTTTTGAAATTGAAATCCTAAATGATGAATCCCTGTACAATATGTACAGGGTTTTTTCATGCCATTTTTCCAGAAAGATCTCCCACTTCCCATGCTTAAACCTTGTTCCCGGCCACCATCGGCGCCTCGCGCGGTCACTTGCGGCAATCTGCATCTTCGCACGAGTGTGCATCTTTAGCACATAAAAAAGAGACGGCACTCAACTCGTTCCAGGGCTAAGTACCGTCTCTCTGTTTTTAACTGCTGTCCGCCACGCCGGTCCAGATCAGCCGTCTGTTTCTTACACGTTTCTGACATTCTTAAGAATATCGCAGAAATCAAATGTAGCAAAGTAATCCTTCGGAGTCTCTGCACGGCGGATCATCTGGACACTGCCGTCTTCCTTGAGAAGAAGCTCCGCGCTCTTTAACTTTCCGTTGTAGTTATATCCCATCGCAAATCCGTGTGCGCCTGCGTCATGGATGAAGAGCAGGTCGCCCTTATCGATCTTCGGAAGCATGCGGTCGATTGCAAACTTATCGTTGTTTTCGCAGAGGGAACCTGTCACATCGTACTTGTGGTCGCAGGGCTCGTTCTCTTTTCCCATAACCGTGATATGATGGTAAGCGCCGTACATAGCCGGACGCATCAGGTTTACCGCGCATGCGTCAACACCGATGTACTCCTTGTAGGTATGCTTCTCGTGGATCGCTCTTGTCACGAGAGCGCCGTACGGAGCCAGCATGAAGCGGCCAAGCTCTGTGAAGAGCGCCACATCGCCCATTCCTGCCGGAACAAGAACTTCCTCGTAAACCTTTCTTACGCCCTCGCCGATGACCTTGATGTCGTTCGGCTCCTGATCCGGTCTGTACGGGATACCGATTCCGCCGGAGAGGTTGATGAACTTGATATCAGCGCCGGTCTCCTTCTTTAACTTCACAGCAAGCTCAAAGAGGATCTTCGCGAGAATCGGATAGTACTCGTTCGTTACTGTGTTGCTTGCCAGGAACGCGTGGATACCGAAGTTCTTCGCGCCCTTTGCCTTTAAGATCTTATAAGCCTCAGTGATCTGGGCCTCCGTCATGCCATACTTCGCGTCACCCGGGTTATCCATGATATCGGTCGCTACCTTAAATAATCCGCCCGGATTGAAGCGGCAGCAAATCGTCTCCGGAATCGTTCCGATGGTCTTCTCGAGGCACTCGATGTGAGTGAAATCATCCAGGTTGATGATCGCACCGAGGTCGTAAGCCAGTTTGAACTCTTCCGGCGGGGTATCGTTGGAAGAGAACATGATGTCATGGCCGGAAAAACCGCATGCATCGGACATTAAAAGCTCTGTCTTAGAAGAGCAGTCTGTTCCGCATCCAAGCTCCTGAAGTGTTTTTAAAATGAACGGATTCGGTGTCGCTTTTACTGCAAAGTATTCCCTGAATCCCTTGTTCCAGGAAAATGCCTCTTTTAATTTCAGGGCATTCTCGCGGATCCCCTTCTCATCGTAAAGATAAAACGGGGTCGGGTATGTCTTCGCGATCTCCTCCAGCTGTTCCTTCGTTACAAACGGTTTCTTCTCCATGTACGTTCTCTCCTTCGTTAGTCAGTGTTAGTCGATATTTACAACACGCATGATGTTTGTAGAAGCAGCCGGCTCATGTCTTTTCGCATAATCAACGACTCCTGCGGTTACAACTGCGATATCGCCTGTTTTTACAATACCATTCTCTTTTAAAATGTCAATACTGTTCTCAATTAAAGTGTCAGTGGATTCCGCTCTCTTTGCCTGGAACGGGGTAACTCCCCAGTAGAGCATCATCTTGCGGACTGCGGAGATACTCGGGGACATTCCGACAAGTTTTGTGGACGGATGCCACTTGGAAAGCATTCTCGCTGTGTAGCCGCTGATACTCGGTGCGATGATGACAGCCGCATCAAGAGACTGTGCAGTCGCAACGGATGCGTAGCTCACTGCATTGGAAATATTGTGGCGGTTATCGTCGGATACGGTTCTCTTCTCATAGAAGTCACCGTTCATGTGGGACTCGGTCTCCTCAACGATATGAGCCATCATCTTTAACGCCTCAACCGGGTACTTGCCGTTTGCAGTCTCACCGGATAACATGACAACGTCTGTTCCGTCATATACAGCGTTCGCAACGTCGGAAACCTCCGCACGGGTCGGTCTCGGGTTGCGGATCATGGAATCCAGCATCTGAGTCGCTGTGATAACGACCTTACATGCCGCGCTGCACTTTTTGATCATCATCTTCTGGAGGTGCGGAAGCTTCTCCGGGGCGATCTCAACACCGAGGTCTCCGCGGGCTACCATGATTCCGTCGCTGGCCTCGATGATCTCGTCAAGGTTCTCAAGTCCCTCAGCGTTCTCGATCTTCGCGATGATTCCCATTGAGGAACCGCCCTCATCCAACATCTGGCGGATCTCACGGATCGCGTCTGCGGAACGGATAAAAGAAGCCGCGATATAGTCGAACCCGAGCTCGATACCGAAACGGATATCTTCCTTATCTTTATCTGTTAATGCCGGAAGCTTGATCTTTACGTTCGGAACGTTTACGCCCTTTCTCTCTCCAAGCTCGCCGCCGTTCATGATCCTGCAGTAGATCTCGGTTCCCTTAACACGCTCAACATGGAGCTCGATCAGGCCGTCATCGATCAGGATCACGTTGCCCTCTGTTACGTCCTCATTTAAGCCATTGTAATTGATGTGGACTCTCTTTGCGTCACCGATGATATCCTCTGTTGTAAGGATGATCTCCTCGCCTGCTGTCAGGGTTACTTTCTTTCCGTCTTTTAATACGCCGGTACGGATCTCCGGTCCCTTTGTATCAAGAAGAGCTGCTACCGGTTTTCCAACCTCTTCCGCAACCTCGCGGAGCTGTTTGTAGCGGGCTCTCTGCTCATCGTGTGTTCCGTGGGAGAAGTTGAAACGGGCAACATCCATTCCGTTTAAGAGCAGCTGTTTCATGACCTCTCTGTCATCGCTGTTCGGTCCCATGGTACAGATAATTTTTGTTTTCTTCATGTTATGCCTCCTGATTGCTGTTTGCCTGTCTTGGATCCATCCCGCCTTTTGTTACATGTTTGTGGGTATACAGGTGGTCCTGACAGTATTCATAGTCGCCTTCGCACTTGGAGCAGTAGCGGAATACAAGATTCGGGTCATCCTCCTCGGTACGTCCGCATACAGCACAGCGGTGGCGTCCGATCTTTTCCGCTGTCTTCTGCGCCTCGCGCATCTGTGTGTGAAAAACCTGCTTTCTTCTGATCTCTTTCGGATTCAGACGGCTCCCCCTGGACATGAAGAGGTATACGATAAAATTAAGTAAAGACATAACGATCGCAATTCTCTGCGACATGCCGCCGAAAAGGAATCCATAGACGAAGTAAAGTCCATCAAAAAGTGCCAGATACTTCGCCTTGATCGGAAGTACAAAAAACAGGTAAAACTGCATTTCCGGGAATGTGGCCGCAAATGCAAAAAACAGGGAAAAGTTCAGATAATCTGTGGTGAGAATATAGACCTGCCCTGTAATGATGTAGATCAGCAGCGCCGCAAGGACATGACCGATCACACCCATAAAAAAGTACACGTTAAACCGGAAGGTTCCCCAAACCCGCTCCAGAGTCATTCCCAGATTGTAGTAAAGGTAGATCGCTATCAGGTTAAAGAAAAGACTGCCAGACGGCGGCCAGATCATAAATGTAACGACTCGCCAGATCTGTCCGTGAAGGATCGCCCTCGCATCCAGCATCAGGTACTGGATGTAAAATGCCGGTGCCATCATCTGGACCAGCACGCCCACCGCATACAGGATCACGATATAATACATGAGATTCGGAATCGCGTACCGTCCGAATTTCCGCTCCATCTTGTTCATAAAATTCATTGAAGCTTTCCTTTCCTAATAGAAATATCTATTTCTCCTACGTCCCGTATTATAATTCCCAACCGTTTCTTTTGTCAAACGCTTTATGATATCGTTACTGGAATGTCTATCCATCCCCGCAACGCTTTCTTCTAAAATCTTTACACATTCTTTACAGAATTTTAACCGTTTTTAGCCTCAAGATGCCAGTTCCGTCAATTGTATTTCCTTTTTTAATGTGTTATACTATGTGCGGAATTTTGACATAACAGTTCAGCTATGTGCCGATTCCGGCAGAAAATTGTATGGCTGAACGGTTCGGCATGTTGATGCCCGCATTCCGGCTGGCTGCCTGCTTTTTGCGGACGGCTCGTTTTTTTCTGTTGAAAAGGAGGTATGGGGAGAACTCCCCGCTCGTATGAATCAATGCTATCGTCTGGGAATCGATATCGGTTCCACTACAGTAAAAGTTGCCGTGATCGACGACAACAACAAAATTTTATTCGCGGATTATGAGCGGCATTACGCCAATATCCAGGAAACCCTGGCCTCGCTTCTGAAAAAGTGTAAGGGAGAACTCGGTGAACTCTCTTTACGGCCCAATATTACAGGTTCCGGCGGACTCACTCTGTCGGGTTACTTACATATTCCATTTGTCCAGGAAGTCGTAGCGGTTGCGACCGCACTTCAGGACTACGCTCCGCGGACGGATGTCGCCATCGAGCTTGGCGGCGAGGACGCGAAAATCATCTACTTTACAGGCGGAATCGACCAGCGTATGAACGGGATCTGCGCCGGAGGTACCGGTTCCTTTATCGACCAGATGGCTTCCTTATTACAGACGGATGCTGCCGGTCTGAATGAATATGCAAAGAATTATAAGGCGATCTACCCGATCGCTGCCCGCTGCGGCGTATTCGCGAAATCCGATATCCAGCCGCTGATCAACGATGGGGCTACCCGTGAGGACCTCGCCGCCTCGATCTTCCAGGCAGTCGTAAACCAGACCATCAGCGGTCTCGCCTGCGGCAAGCCGATCCGCGGAAACGTAGCGTTCCTCGGAGGTCCGCTGCACTTCTTACCGGAACTTCGGAACGCCTTTATCCGCACCTTAAATCTGACCGGAGACGCCATTATCGCTCCGGATCACTCCCACCTCTTTGCAGCCACGGGCGCTGCCATGAACGCAAAAGATGATGCGGAGATCTTCTCCCTTGATAAGCTGATCTCGGATCTCTCCGGCGGCATCAAGATGAAATTTGAAGTAAAGAGAATGCAGCCTTTATTTAAGGATGAGGCAGATTATAAGGAATTCACCGACCGCCATGACCAGTACAAGGTCCGCCGCGGCGACCTCGCCACCTATGAGGGAAATGTATTCTTAGGAATCGATGCCGGTTCCACCACAACGAAGGTGGCACTCGTCGGCGAGGATGGTTCCCTGCTCTACAGCTTTTACAGCAGCAACAACGGAAGCCCGTTGGCGACCGCGATCTCTTCCATAAAGGAGATTAAGTCCCTGCTTCCGGACAGCGCGAAGATCGCCTACTCCTGCTCCACCGGCTACGGCGAGGCCCTCTTAAAGGCGGCCTTCATGCTGGATGAGGGCGAGGTCGAGACGATCTCCCACTACTACGCGGCGGCATTCTTCGATCCGTCCGTAGACTGCATCCTCGATATCGGTGGTCAGGATATGAAATGTATCCGCATCAAGGACGGCACCGTGGACAGTGTCCAGCTCAACGAGGCATGTTCCTCCGGCTGCGGTTCCTTCATCGAGACCTTCGCAAAATCCTTAAACTACAGCGTTCAGGATTTCGCGAAGGCGGCACTTTTTGCCCAGAACCCGGTGGATCTCGGAACGAGATGTACCGTATTCATGAACTCCAACGTAAAACAGGCGCAGAAAGAAGGCGCTTCTGTTGCGGATATCTCCGCCGGCCTCGCCTACTCTGTGATCAAGAACGCCCTGTTTAAGGTCATCAAGATCACTTCCGCCGGCGACCTCGGAAAGAACGTCGTTGTACAGGGCGGAACCTTCTACAATGACGCAGTCCTCCGAAGCTTCGAGCGGATCTCCGGCTGCAATGCCGTCCGCCCGGATATCGCAGGTATCATGGGTGCCTTCGGTGCGGCACTGATCGCCCGTGAGCGTTACATGCACGTCCCCAGGAGACGACGATGCTCTCTCTGGACGATATGATCAATTTGACCTACACGACAACCATGAGCCGCTGCCGCGGATGCGTAAACCACTGTGTCCTGACGATCAACCGGTTCGAGGGTGGACGTCAGTATATTTCCGGAAACCGCTGTGAGCGCGGTCTCGGCGTGGAAAAGGCAAAACGTGACATCCCGAACCTCTTTACATGGAAGTATCACAGACTCTTCGACTATGAGCCGTTGACAGCCGACAAGGCGACCCACGGCGTTGTGGGAATCCCGCGGGTCCTCAACATGTACGAGAACTTCCCGTACTGGGCAACCTTCTTTAAGGAGCTCGGCTTCCGCGTGATGCTGTCCCCACAGTCCAGCCACCAGATCTACGAGCTGGGCATCGAGACGATCCCGAGTGAGTCTGAATGTTACCCGGCAAAGCTTGCCCACGGACACATTTCCTGGCTCATCAAACGCGATGTGCCGTTTATCTTCTATCCGTGTATTCCTTACGAGCGGAAAGAGGTTCCGGGAGCCGGAAACCACTACAACTGCCCGATGGTCACCTCCTACTCGGAGAACATCAAGAACAACATAGAGGAATTAAAGGAAAAGAACGTGAAGTTCTTAAATCCGTTCATGGCGTTCACAAGCGAGGCGGTCCTTTCAAAGCAGCTTCAGGAAGTCTTTAAGAAGGAATTCGATATTCCGGAATCCGAGACGAAGAAGGCTGCTAAAAAGGCCTGGGATGAACTCGCCCAGGCGAGAACCGATGTGGAGAAGAAAGGCGAGGAAGTCTTACAGTACTTAAAAGACACCGGAAAACACGGCATCGTCCTTGCGGGACGTCCGTACCACATCGATCCGGAGATCAATCACGGCATCGCCGATATGATCACCTCCTACGGTTTCGCTGTCCTCACGGAGGACTCCGTATCCCATTTAGGAAAGGTGGAGCGCCCGCTCGTCGTTACCGACCAGTGGATGTACCACTCCCGCCTCTATGCGGCGGCGGCCTTTGTAAAGACACAGGATAACCTGGATCTCGTCCAGCTAAATTCCTTCGGCTGCGGTCTCGACGCCGTGACCACCGATCAGGTCAGTGATATTCTCACCCGATCCGGGAAGATCTATACGGTCTTAAAGATCGATGAGGTCAACAACCTCGGAGCCGCAAGGATCCGTATCCGTTCTTTGATCTCCGCTCTCCGCGTCCGCGAGGAGCGCCGCTACACGAGAACCATCGTGTCCAGCGCCTACAACCGTGTGATGTTCACGAAGGACATGAAGAAAAACTACACGCTGCTCTGCCCGCAGATGTCCCCGATCCACTTCGAGCTCATCGAGCCGGCGATCCGCAGCTTCGGCTACAACCTCGTCGTTCTCCAGAACGATGACAAGACAGCCGTCGATACGGGATTAAAATATGTAAACAACGACGCCTGCTATCCGTCCCTGATCGTTATCGGACAGATCATGGATGCCCTGCTGTCCGGAAAGTATGATCTCGACCACACAGCTGTCCTCATGAGCCAGACCGGAGGCGGCTGTCGTGCGTCAAACTATATCGGATTTATCCGCCGTGCCCTTGAAAAGGCCGGAATGGCGCAGATCCCGGTCATCTCCATCAACGCAAATGGCATGGAGACAAACCCAGGATTCAAGTATACACCGGCTATGCTTGTGAAGGCTCTTCAGGCTGTTGTATACGGTGATGTATTTATGCGTGTTCTCTACGCTACAAGACCTTATGAGGCCGTTCCAGGCTCCGCAAATGCGCTCCACGAGAAATGGAAGAAGATCTGTATCAAAGCACTCTCCACAAAGAGCGCCGGAATGATGACCTTTGTGAAGAATATCCGCGGCATCATCCATGACTTCGATAACTTAGAGCGCACGAATGTCCACAAGCCGAAGGTCGGCATCGTCGGAGAGATCCTCGTCAAATTCTCCCCGACCGCCAACAACCACATCGTGGAGCTCCTGGAGTCGGAAGGTGCGGAAGCTGTTATGCCGGATCTCATGGATTTCCTGCTTTACTGCTTCTACAACAGCAACTTCAAGGCAGATAATCTGGGAATGAAGCGCTCCACGGCGCATCTCTGCAACATGGCGATCTCCCTTCTGGAGTACATGAGAAAGGCCGCAAGAATTGCTCTTGAAAAGAGCACTCACTTCACTCCGCCGTCAAGGATCAAGGAGCTGGCAGTGATGGCAAACGGCTTTGTCTCCCTTGGAAACCAGACCGGTGAGGGCTGGTTCCTGACCGGTGAGATGCTGGAGCTCATCAAGAGCGGTGTCAACAACATCGTCTGCGTCCAGCCTTTCGGCTGCCTGCCGAACCATATCGTCGGAAAAGGTGTCATCAAGGAGCTTCGCTACGCGAACCCCAAGGCAAACATCATCGCCGTCGACTATGATCCGGGGGCCAGTGAGGTAAACCAGTTAAACCGTATCAAGCTGATGCTTTCCACAGCTCAGAAAAACCTTGAAAAAGAGGAATATGTGGATCCGAATCTGGCGAAGACGTTAAAAAAGGTGGAAGAGCTTTCTTCCAAGCGTGTCAATAAGTGTCGGTTGTAATCTACATACCATAAGCTTCTAAATACAAATTCGTCTCAGTCGAAAACTGACTTCCACTGAGACGAATTTGCTGTTACTACCACCTGAAAAAGGTGGGATTCTTATCGAACCTGGATAAAGCACATAAAAACAGCGGCAGATATCATTTTCGATACCTGCCGCTGTCTGTTATCTTCCGATCAGCGCCCCGGATACTCCGACATGATAGCCATCCGGCGTCACAGCACTTACGTACATTGCGCCCTCCGGTATCGGATTTCCACCCGGATCAAGGACTCCTGCCATCGGATTCAGGTAATACCAGACTCCGTTCACAAGGATCCAGCCGATCGCCATATCTCCGTCCGCGTTCAGATAGTACCATCTTCCGTTCACCCAGGCATGAGCACTTGCTGCAGGTCACATTTTTCCGCTGTTAAGCCGACACCCCCCGGATCCATGACATCAAAACAGCATATACCTTCCAGAAATTCTCCAGAAAATATATGCTGTTCTTTTGTTCACAGGTGTCCGCCAGCCCCAGCCGGACACCCTGCCATATTCATATGTTATGTAAATCTACATTAAGCCTCCGGCTTCTCGTAGCTGCGATGCATAGAGAAGGAATCCATATCGTAATTCTTTAAGTTCTCCCATACTCCGCGGCCGTCTGCCTTCGCAATCACAGCGTCGCGGTCTTTCTTGAATGCCATCTCCTGTTTCATGTTGCTCGGTCCGCCTACGCAGCCGCCCTGGCACATCATACCCTCAATGAAGTCTTCCGGAAGTCTGCCGACCTTGAGAAGAAGAAGGGCTTTCTTAACCTCAGCCGCACCGCTGCAGCGCGCAACCTTAACATCTGCGCAGATCGGAAGAGCGTCGTGTAGGGAAAGAGTGTAGATCTCGGTGGTCGCCGTA
>OGUQ01003067.1_pt1 | contig 10406 bp, 8 predicted proteins | sample 1574701 | NCBI WGS metagenome assembly OGUQ01 (sample SAMEA2582087, study PRJEB24529) | metagenome | biome: Human gut stool | place: China | collected 2011 | reverse complement strand
TTGGCGCAACGGCGGAGCAGCTTGACTTCCCCGTTGTTTATGCAAGCGCCAAGGAAGGCATAGCCGGCATGGAGCCGGACGAACTCGGCACGGACATGCAGGCCGTGTTCGATACGATAATAAGCGCCATTCCCGCCCCTGCGTGCGACACGGAAGCCCCGCTGCAGATATTGTTCTCCACCATAGATTACGACGACTATGTGGGCCGCATAGGCATAGGCCGCATGGAGCGCGGTATTGCCCGCCGCAACCAGATGGTCACCATGTGCGGCGGCACGGCAAACGCCGTGCGCACGGTCAAGCTGAGCAGGCTTTACCGCTACGAAGGATTGAAGCGCGTTGAGGTTGAGGAAGCTTACGCGGGCGATATAGTAGCCGTTGCGGGCATTGCGGATCTTTCTATAGGCGAGACCGCCTGCGCGCCCGAATGCGTTGAGCCGATGCCTTTCGTGCATATAGATGAACCCACCGTATCCATGATGTTCATGGTAAACGATAGCCCCTTTGCAGGCAAGGAGGGCAAATACGTTACCAGCCGCAACCTGCGCGACAGGCTGATGAAAGAAGTTGAAACCAATGTTTCCATGCGCGTTGAGGAAACCGGCACGACTGATACGTTCAAGGTATCCGGCCGCGGCGAGCTGCACCTTTCCATACTGATAGAGCAGATGCGCAGGCAGGATTATGAATTTGCAGTATCCCGCCCCAAGGTGATATTGAAGCAGGACGAGCAGGGGCACACGCTTGAGCCTATCGAAGAATTGACTGTCGACGTGCCGAGCGAATACGTTGGCAGCGTTATGGAAAAGCTTGGTTCGCGCAAGGCGGAACTTGTTGATATGCATACCGAAAACGAGGGCAGCACAAGGCTCCTTTTCAACATACCTGCCCGCAGCCTTATGGGATACCGCAGCGAACTGCTTACCGATACGCGCGGCAACGGCGTTATGAGCCATATATTCCACGGCTACGAGCTTTATAAGGGAGATATTGAGGAGCGCGAACGCGGCAGCCTTGTTTGCAGTGAAACCGGCGAAACCAACAGCTACGGCCTTTTCAATACTCAGGACCGCGGCCGCTTGTTCGTTGGCCCCGGCGTGCCGGTATACGAAGGCGAGGTTGTGGGCGAATGCTCCCGCGGGGACGACATTGTTGTGAACGTATGCAAAAAGAAGCACGTTACCAACATGCGCGCCGCCGGCAGCGACGAAGCGCTGCGCCTTACCCCGCCCACCATACTGTCGCTTGAACAATGCCTTGAATTCATTGCCGATGATGAATTGGTGGAGGTTACGCCCAAGAATATTCGCATGCGCAAGCGCATACTTTCTAAGGAAATCCGTATGAAGCAGGCGGCAAAGAACAACTGATACTTTTTAAAGCAAAATACACGGCGGGGACTTCCCCGCCTTACTTATAAGAAAGGGACACATTATAAATGAGCAACACCGTTTACGATGCGGCAATAGTCCCCTGCCCGGATTACAACGAGGCGCATGTGCGCGCGGCCCTGACAGAAGCGCTTGATGCAATAGGTGGGCTTGATTGGGTAAGGAGTGGCATGAAGGTTGGTATAAAGCCAAACCTTGCCGCTGCCAAAACGCCTGAGTTTGCCGTATGTACGCATCCGGTAATGGTAGCGGAGCTTACAAAAATGCTTATTGAACGCGGCGCGCAGGTAACGATAGGCGAAAGCCCGGGCGGGATATATACTGCCGCGGCGCTGAACCATTCCTATTCCGCAACGGGCATGACGCTTGCAGCCGAAGCGGGAGCAAAGCTGAACGATGATTTCTCTTCAAAGGAAGGGCATTTTGCGGACGCTAAGGTGCTCAAAAGCTTTCACTATACGGGCTGGCTCGATGATGTGGACGTGCTTATAACGTTCGCCAAGCTTAAAACCCACGGCATGATGGGCATGACGGGTGCGGTAAAGAACCTTTACGGTACCATTCCAGGTACGGTAAAGCTTGAATACCACTACCGCTTCCCGAATCACGCGGACTTTTCAAATATGCTGGTGGACATATACGAATATAACCACCCCATCCTTGCGCTTATAGATGCGGTAACGGCAATGGACGGCAACGGCCCAACGGCGGGCCGCCCGCGCGAATGCGGCGCGCTTATAGCCGCGCACACGGCATACGATGCAGACCTTGTAGGGGCAAGGCTTATAGGCGTTGAGCCGAAGGACGTTCCCACAATAGCCGCGGCGGTAGAGCGCGGTTTAAGCCGCGATTCGCTTGATAAGGTATCGCTTTACGGCGATGCCGACCGATTTATAATAAAGGACTGCGAGCTTACGCCGCGGCACGATATAACCTCGGTAAGGAACACACGCGGCGTTACGCGGGCATTTATGAAGATGGTTATGGCCTCCAAGCCCGCCGCCGTAAAGAGCGAATGCATAGGCTGCGGCCTGTGTGCAAAGCTTTGCCCGGCCAAAGCCATAACAATGAAGAATAAGCTGCCGAGCATAGACCGCAAAAAATGCATACGCTGCTTCTGCTGCCAGGAATTCTGCCCAAAGGGAGCAATGAAGGTGAAGCGCACGGCAATAGCGCGGCTGCTTAACAAATGAGGATAGATAAATGGAATCGCTGCACGACTTTACAAAGGGCAAAATTTTAGGCCCGCTGCTTAAATTTGCATATCCCGTATTTCTGGCGCTGTTTTTGCAGGCCATGTATGGCGCGGTGGATCTGCTGGTGGTCGGCAAATTCGCAACCACGGCCGATGTTTCGGGCGTTGCCACAGGCAGCCAGATAATGCAGAGCCTTACTTTTGTGCTTACAAGCTTTTCAATAGGCATTACCATACTGCTTGGTCAAAAGATAGGCGAAGGCAAAAGCGAACTCGGCGGCAAGGTAATAGGCACGGGCGTTGCGCTTTTTGCAATAATCGCGGCTGTATGCACGGTTGTATTCGTTGCATTCACCCCCGAAATATCCGCCCTTATGCAGGCGCCGGAGGAAGCGTTCAGCCAAACCGTTTCATATGTGCGCATATGCTCGGCAGGAACTATATTCATAATAGCTTTCAACCTTCTCGGCAGCATATTCCGCGGCATGGGGGATTCAAAGATGCCGCTGATAACCGTTGCGATAGCATGCGTTGTCAATATATTCGGCGATCTGCTGCTTGTAGCGGTATTCAAAATGGGCGCGGACGGCGCGGCATACGCAACCGTGCTTGCGCAGGCGGTAAGCGTTGTGCTTTCGTTTATAATAATATCGCGCAGGGCGATGCCGTTTGCATTTTCCCGTGCGGATATTCGCATAGAAAAGGACATAGCGCTGCAGCTGTTCAAGTTAGGCGCGCCGGTAGCGCTGCAGGAGCTGCTGGTGAGCCTTTCCTTCCTTGTTATATTCGCAATAGTCAATTCCCTTGGTCTTACGCAAAGTGCAGGCGTAGGCGTGGCGGAAAAAATATGCGGCTTCCTTATGCTGGTGGCCTCGGCATACATGCAGTCCCTATCCGCATTCGTGGCGCAGAACATAGGCGCAAAGCGGAGCGACAGGGCTAAGCTTGCGCTGAAATACGGCATACTTACAAGCCTTGCCGCGGGCGCGGTAATGGGCTACCTTTCGTTTTTCCACGGCGAAGCTTTGGCGGGGATATTCTCAAATGACCAAGAGGTTATCCGAATGGCGAGCGACTATCTTAAGGCATATAGCATAGACTGCATACTTACTGCGTTCCTTTTCTGCTTCTGCGGATATTACAGCGGCTGCGGCCGCACCACGTGCACAATGGTGCAGGGTATAGCGGGCGCATTCCTTGTGCGCATACCGTTTTCGTATTTCATGAGCCGCATACCGGGCATATCGCTGTTCTATATCGGCCTTGCCACTCCTGCCTCCACAGTGATACAAATAGCCCTATGCCTTATCTATTTCGTATATACCGAAAAAAAGGCAAAGAAAACGGAAATGGCGGAAGCATAATATAATTAAAAGAAGCGGCTTGATGCATAAGCCGCTTCTCTCTTCAAAACAAATTCGGCATATCGAAGCTTTGTATTCCCCTAAGGAAATCGGCAACTATAAGCGCGTGCATAAGTTCGGATGCGGACTGTTCGCTTTCCTCGCGCAGTATCAACTCCTGCGCGGAAAGTATATACCCCTCTATTTCATCTATGTCCTCATGGTCGTAAAAAAAGCGCATTGAGTCCCGCTTGACATAAAAGTCCGCTGCCATGGCATCCATCAGCTTTTGCGCCTCTCCCCAGTTTTCTTCGCGGGTGCATTCAAGCACGCGCTGCTGTTTATCATAAAACAGTTCATAATAATCCCTGCTCAGGCAATACGGATATATAAATACGAAAAGCAGCAGCGCTATCACTATTATGCATGCCGTTATGTCCGCCCATGTAAATATTCTGTATCTCACTTGCCGTCCCCCTTTGCATTGGTGTCTATAAAATAATGCCTGCCACCGGCTTCGGAGCGAAGCTGTACGTGCAGCACGCCATCAGATGCAAGAAATGCGAAGAACACCGAGCGCACATCGCCGCAGCCGACCTTGGCAAGCTGTTTATTGAGCCATGCTTCGTCCCGTCCTGCGCGCGCAAGCGTGTCCGGATGCATGGCCCCGTCCTGAATGAGCATAAGCGCGGGCGCGGCATCAGGCGACGGCATTGCAAAGTCCCGATAAGTCGGCTGCTGCATAGGCCCTTTCAGCAAAACGGAGAGCTCGCCGTTGGTTTCAAGTATGGCGTACTCAACGTTGCTTAAAGTAAAAACGTCCTTGCCCCTAAGCTGCTCCGTAAGGTCGGTAATGGTATAGCGCGCGCTTTTAAGCGCCTTTTCCTGCACGACCCCGCGCGAAATCAGCAGCAACGGCTGACCGCACACGGCCTTGCGTATGCTTTCGCTTTTAAGAGAAAGGAACGATATAAGCTGCTGCACCAAAAACAGCGTAACAATCGGCACTATGCCGTACAGCAGCGGGACGCCGGTATTGGTGGCAGCCACGCTGGCCATGTCCGCAATAAGCAGCGTTATGCAAAGATCAAACGGCTGCAGCTCGCTTATCTGCCGCTTACCGGTAAGCCGGATAACAAAAAACACAAGAAAATAGAGTATTATAACCCTGCAAAACAATACAAGCATCCACTATACCTCCGTATATAATGCCAAGTGTTTGCAGCGCAGCAAAAAAATATTCGCTAAAAAGCTTGACACCACAGCTGTCTTATGCTAATATATGTTTTGCAGCAAAGATAACGTCGCGGGGTAGAGCAGTCGGTAGCTCGTCGGGCTCATAACCCGGAGGTCGTAGGTTCAAGTCCTTCCCCCGCAACCACTGAGAAGCACTTCTTTTACGAAGTGCTTTTTACTTTGTACACACAAGTAAGGGCGCGTTTACGCGAAACCTAAACGCACCCTTTTATATGGCAGCTATTTCTTAAATGCTTTTTATAAGACCTTATCGCTCTTCGATCTATTGCACTTCCAGCATAAGGTTTGAAGATTGCTTTCCTCTGTAAGCCCACACTTTGCTACTGGGATTATATGGTCAATCTCTAACAAAAGATTCGGCTCGGCATGCGTTGAATTTCCACAGGTACAGCAAGTATAGTTGTCCCTCTTTTTGATATATTCACGCAGTTTCTTTGTCATTAGAGCTCTTTGTTCTTTTGCTAATGCACTCATTGCAAGCTTACTTTCAAGCGTATTTACAAGCTCTATGACCGTTTCCTCCGTCATTGGTACTGTAAAAGAACGCTGTGCCATGCCACCATTTGATGTATATACAAATTTGTATTCTACTGTCAAAACACCTTCGTCAATGTTTGCGAATCCCAACCTTGAGTAGAAACCATCCTCGTCATTTTTCATAACGAATTCGGGCACATCTACAATATACTGCTGGTATTCTTTTTTATAGTTTTCGATAATCTGTTTTGCGTCTTTCAACGTTTCAAGCTCTTCCACAAGCAACTGCAACTTCCTAATCTGTTCAGGATACATTTTTTTGTTAGGATAGAAGTACTTGACTACATACTCTAGAGGATTATTTTCTGCACTAGCAAATACTGTTGCCGACACCTCGGCCGTAAACGGCGTGATTGTCTTTTTATATGGACGGATATAACCGTAATCATCGTCTATTACTGTTTCATTGCGAACAACCCTCGTTCCAAATAGAGTAGATATAGACTCCACCTTTTCACTAATATATTCGTTAAATTCCCTTTGCGTGCTCATCAGAACATCGCAAGTTTCCTTCACCTTTAAGAAATCAGGAGACTCATAATAAGCAAGTATCTTATCATTCTCGCTTATGATTTCCTTCACTCCATCATCAATTTGAGCGATAAAACTACCAATTATTCCCCATTCCTCGCTATCGATAGTTTTAATTTTCTTGATGCTGTTGACTGTTTTATCAAACAATTTAGCAATCAAATTATCTAGTTTTCCTTGACTACCTTTGATAATCAAAGCATCCTTGTTTTTGTTTGCATACTCAATAATACTATTTACTTTTTCATAGTAATCATGTTGCTTTTGGTTCAAGGCTTCCTTTTGCTGTTCTTTCAAGTATTTGTTGTATTCTCCTTTGCCCATAAGCAGAGACGGATTATTTTTTAATTCGTCAATATCATCCTTATCTACCAATATCTCTTTTTGTCCAAGATTGTTCCCTGCGGATGAAATATAGCTGACACGGATTCTATAGGCAATTTCCTCTTTCAATATATTATCAATGTTCGTTTCAATACGATTATACAATGTACGCTCTCTATACTCATTATTCTCTATGAATGCCTTCAACTTTTCTGACATTTCGGTTTTTCTAAGAATTATATTTTCTGCTTCTATAAGCTTTTCTTTGTGTTCTTTAAAGAACTTTATATCATCATAATTCTCTAATGCCTGACGACTCTTTACTGTAACACAAGCATCAATTTCCGGATAAATTTTCCAGCTCGAAATACCCAGCTCTTTGAATACCTCCTTTTCTAGCTCAGAATACCTACTCCCTGCTACAACAACAGAAACTATAATCAATATTGCAACAATTACCACGACAACCATTTATCCATACCTCCCATTATCCACTTTTGTTTCTTCCAGTATATATACTGCCACCTAAAAAACAGCTCCCAGTAGTTGCACTAGGAGCATATTGGCAAACTCACCTTTCTCAGTCAGCATACCGCAAAATGCGATTAAATGCAAGCTAAAACAGGTGATTTCACATCCCCCGCAGCAGGTCCGTCAATGCGGACGGGTCGTCGGGGAACTGATGCCGGATGCCTTTTTGAATATCAAACCGCACATTCAGGCCATTTTTAGCGGCCAATGCATATAACTGCTCCGCCATGGGAAGGCAGTCGGCATCTTCCGAACCGCAAAAGATATTCAGAGCGATTCCCTTTTGACCGATAGCATCGATCAACTGCCTGGCATTTTCATGCAATAGCGGTATCCATGGGCTTTGCAGAATCAGCCTATCGCATCGCGCGGGCGTGAAAAGCACCGTGCGCAGCAGCATATCGCACCCCGCTGAAAAGCCGCCGCAGACTATTTGCCCATAACCTTCGCTTTGTATTCTTTTGAGCGCCCTTGCTACGGACTGATATGACACCATGTCATAGCTCCACCGATACGTTCCGTATCCGTCCGGCTCCGCGCTTTGTATCGTTTCTATCTGCCATTGGCTGTTCCCGCCAAGCAGCGTTTCCCAATCATTTCGCGCCGTTTGTCCATTTTGTGTGTTGCCATGGACGGCAAGGAACAGTTTATCTGCCTTCTTCCGTTCCCACGAAAACACTTCTTTGGTCTTAGCCGCTGCGTCCGCATATCGTCCATCGGAAACGGCTTTAAGCGCAATAAACTCAGCGTTATCTTTAAGCAGCTCAAGGTCATCGTCCTCCAGCACCTCCGGCCGATACCACCATCCGTTATCGGCAACCGCTTTTCTTATCCATGCCAAGGCTTTTTGGGGCATACCGGCTCCGCCCGCCAAACAGGCAAGGAAATACAGCGTCTGCGGACCAAAACTCCCGGCGTCCTTTTCATACGCATCGACCAAAAACCGATACGCTTCATCATATCCGTTCTCGGCTATCGAAAGCGTTGCTTCCAGTATGTCGTTTTCTTTTTTAGTATTCAACAGGCGTTTTACTCCTTAGCCAGTAGCGGGGACTTGAGCAGCGCCCGCTTAGTGCTTTCAAGATGCGTTCTAAGTATCGCCTTGGCAAGCACGGTGTCCTTTGCTTCGCAGGCATCTATCAGCGCACGGTGCTCGGCTATGTTCTTCACGCGGGGCATGTCCGCCTTTGTATAAAACGGGTGCAGATATCTGTCCACATTGGCATGGAACTGATCTATCAGCCCTATGGCGACCTTGTTGCCGCTGGGTTCATACAAGGCAAAGTGCAGCTTCAGATTGATGGAATCAATATACTCCATGTTCTGCTCTTCATTGAATTCATCAAGATACTGCCTGGCCTTGCATATGGTTTCGTCCGTCATCAGCGGTATCGCCGCGCCAAGCGTGCCGGTTTCAAGCATTATGCGCGTATCCATAACGTTCGCAAGCTCGCTTGCGCACAGCTTTGTTACCACCGCGCCGCGGTTAGGGTATATGCGAACCAAGCCCTGCGCCTCAAGCTGCCTTAGCGCTTCCCTTACGGGAATGTGGCTCACGTTTAGCGTTGTTGATATTTCGTCCTGCCTAAGCGGCATGCCGCCCGGCAGAACGCCGCGGATTATTGCCGTGCGTATCACCTGAAACACCCAATCCCGTGCCGCTATGGAGCGCGGCTGAAGCTCCTGCGCTATTCTTGCAAATTCCATAATGCCTTCCTAACTCTCTTTAATTTTTTAGAATATATCAACCGATGTTGTCATACACCGCAAAAGCAGACTGATTGCATAGATATATTTTATATAATATTTGACGCTTCGTCAAGCCGAAATTGCATATTTTAGGATTATACATCGGTTTTATGCATAAAACGAAGAGCGCCGCATTTCTGCGGCGCCCTTCTATGGATGGGGGGTATGTCAAAACGGAGTGCCCGTCATGACCAAAGTTTGTTTCGGCGTAAGGGCTTATCAGCTCTGCCTTTCGCCCAGCGTAACGTCAACGTCTATCTGCTCGCTGCCGCGCTGTATGGTTATTGTTACCGTATCGCCCACATTATATCCGTAAAGCAGGGCGGAAATTTCGGAAGAGCTCGTTATCTGTTCTCCGCCGAATGCAAGAATGATATCGTTCACCTTCAGGCCGGCCTTTTCAGCCGCGCTGCCGGATTCGATGGAGTATATCTGCGGGTGGGTAGTATAGCTGCTGCCGAAGAACCCGCGGTTGCCGGTGGTAAAGGCCACGTTCTGCATCACTATGCCAAGATACGGTCTGCCGGTAACAAAGCCGCGGTCCATCAGGTCGGTTATAACGCTCTTAGCCGTGTCCATAGGAATGGCGAAGCCTATGCCTTCAACGTTTTCGCCGCTGGCCTTTGAATTGACTATGCCAACCAGTTCGCCGTCCGCATTGAACAGGCCGCCGCCGCTGTTGCCGGGGTTTACGCTGGCGTTCACCTGCATAAGCGTCATCTGCTGACCGTCAATGGTAACTTCCCTGTCAAGGCCGCTCACAATGCCCTTGGATACGCTTGTGGCAAGCACGCCAAGCGGATTGCCTATGGCGTATACCGTATCACCCACCATAAGTGTGCTGCTGGAGCCTACCGTTGCGGCGGGCAGATTCTCGGCATCTATCTTTATCACGGCAAGATCAGTGTAGCTGTCCGCGCCTATGAGCTGCGCTTCGTATTCCGTGCCGTCCTGCAGATAGACCTTTATCTTATCCGCGCCGAACACAACGTGGTTATTGGTAACGATGTAACCATCGGACGTGAGTATCACGCCGCTGCCGCTGCCGACCGTTTCGCTTTCCGTTTCGCCATTGGAATACCAGTAACGTCCGGTAGAAACCTCGGCCTCTATATCTATGCTCACAACGCTGCTCATGCTGCTCTGCACAACGCTCGTGCTGCCGTCGCCCTCGGCGCCACAGGTGCCGCTGTCGACGATATCGGCCGCGAAGGCCGCGGGGACGAGCGCGAGCATCAGGCTCAGCACGAGCAGGATGCTCAGAAGTTTCTTTTTCATGCCATTTCTCCTTTATTTTTTAGAATGGGTGCTATCAGTATAGCGAAATTCGCTGCCGGCCGCAAGTGGCTTTTTTGCCATCTGTATGGAAAAACGACAAAAAACCGGCGCCCCGTTCAGGGACGCCGGTTCGGTGATCGGAGATGGATTTATGCGAGGCTCGCACAGAAGCCCTCGAGGAGCGTGGCGACCTCGGCGCGCGTGGCCTGCCCCTGCGGCAGAAGCCAGACCGTGCCGTCGATCTCGGCGCCGTTGAGGATGCCGAGCGCG
>OGUQ01003063.1_pt1 | contig 10410 bp, 7 predicted proteins | sample 1574701 | NCBI WGS metagenome assembly OGUQ01 (sample SAMEA2582087, study PRJEB24529) | metagenome | biome: Human gut stool | place: China | collected 2011 | reverse complement strand
AAACTTACATCAATTGATGCAGAAATCGGTGCAAGCAAGAAAAAATCGCATAATTGGCAGAATGAATGGGCAGTCCTGAAATCGGGATTGCCCATTTTTAGAAGAAAGACGAAAAACTCTTGACCTGCACGCAGCGTATACGCTTATACTATCAACATAAATCATAAGGAGGTGCATTTGATGTTATTAAATGAAATTATAAATGAGGTTGGAATGACAAAGCGTGCAGTTAAGTATTATGAAGAAAAAGGATTGCTGTCAGTGGATAAAGATAACAATGGTTATCGTAACTATACTGCACAAGATGTTGAAACTTTAAAAAAGATTTCAGTATATAGAAAACTCGGTATTAGTATTAAAGACATACAGAGCCTTTTGGAAACTGGCGACAAAAGTATTCTTCTTCGTATTTATCAAGAAAAAGTGCAGGAAAAAGTTTTAAAAGACTCAGAACTTGAAGCTTTGAAGCAATTTATAGATGATGGTGACGCAGACAAAGCAAATGAGGCACTTGATTATCAAACCGTTGAAAATGCAATTGAGTCTTTGCTACCGGGAAAAGAATGGGGAGATTATTTTAAAAGTCATTTCAAACCATTTCTTAATGTAAGGTTGAAGACTCTGGAACAGAAGCAGGCACTACATAATATATTAGAATATTGCGATGAAACGACATTGAAAGTTCCTTTTATTATGGGAATAGGTGCGAAGATGATAGGTGGGATTGCACAAGAAACCAGAACCGCAGATGAGATGATAGCCTATTATCGTGATATGAGTGAAAGTGAATATGAAAGACTAAAAGAAAAAGTATGGAAAGGTGCTAAAATGAAAAACGGTATAATGAAATACCATCCAGCATTTATTGCACAGAGAAAAATGCAGAAAGAGTTACAAAATAAAGGATATAACGATATATTCATTCCTAATTTAATGGTTCTGTCTCCAACGTATGCAGAATATAAGAAAGCGTTAGATAATGTGAACGATAGAATGTGTAGAGAACTTGGACTGTATTATGATAGCAATTATAACTTAGTTATTAAAAAAGATAATTCTAAGTAAAAGTTAAACTACCCTTTGGGAGAGGAGAAATCCTTTTCTCAAAGGGCTTTTTCTATTTATACGGATATTCGCAAACTACAAGATAAAGCCAAAACTTCATATACTCTAAGCACAAGGAGGTTGAGGTTTGGCTATGAACAACAGTTTAGCAGAAGTACACCCGGAGCTTGTTTCGGAGTGGTCGGAGAAGAACTTACCGCTTACACCTGATGACATTACTTTCGGTTCAAATAAAAAAGTATGGTGGAAAGGTGCATGCGGTCACGAATGGCAGACAAGCATTAAAGCTCGTTCCAATGGAGAAAAATGCCCGATATGTTCCGGTGCGAGAGTGATTGCAGGCATTAACGATTTGGCGACATTAGAGCCGCTACTGGAAAAGCAGTGGTCGAAAAAGAATAAGATAAAACCGACAGAGGTTTCTATTGGTTCTCATAAGAAAGTGATTTGGAGATGTGAGAAAGGACACGAGTGGGAAGCTGCCGTTAAGAGCAGGACAATAAATAAAACAGGTTGCCCGTATTGCTCCCATAATAAAGTGTTGGCAGGATTTAATGACCTTGCAACACTTCTGCCGGATATAGCAGCCGAGTGGTCGGACAGAAATTATCCGTTACTTCCAACTCAGGTTACGGTCTTTGCCAATCGTAAGGCTTGGTGGAAGTGTAAGGATTGCAGAAGAGAGTGGAACACCCTTATTTCTACTCGTTCCGGTGGGAGCAAATGCCCGTATTGCAGTGGGTACATATTCCTGAAAGGGTTTAACGATTTGCAGACAACACACCCTGAAATTGCTTCTGAGTGGTCGGAGAAGAACTTGTCATTGAAGCCTGATGAGGTAAATGCAAAGTCGAGGAAAAATGTCTGGTGGAAGTGCAGAAAATGCGGTAATGAGTGGAAATCAGTTATCAATGCTCGTGTAAAAGGTACGGTATGCCCCGTTTGTGCAGAGAGAGAAGTCCTTGCCGGATATAATGATTTGGCGACAACAGACAGTCAGCTTCTTAGCGAATGGGATTATGAACAGAATAAATTGAAACCGACACAAGTATCACGAACTTCGGCAAAGAGAGCGTGGTGGAAATGCAGGCACGGTCATTCGTGGAGTATGAAGATAAATGAAAGAACGATATTGAATAAAGGCTGTCGATTTTGTGAGCAGGAGTATTTGTCATTATTTCCTGCTTTGGCTGTCAGCTATTATTCTAATAAGAAAGGCTTGAAAGCAGAACTTGGTTCTGACCGATTGCTTGGAGTTCCGCTTGAAACATACATACCTTCAGAAAAGTTGGCTATTGAGTCCGGAAGTGCTGATGAGAATATAGAAATAATGAAAGCATATATGTGTAAGCAACGAGGGATAAGGCTGATTAAGCTGCCGATGAAAGGCACAGAACTGGATTATGCCAATAGCTTAAAGAAAGCTTTTCAGAGCGTACATATATTTATTTCTTCCGATACCGAGGAAGATGTGGAGATAATAAAAAATACATTTGAAAGATGGAGGGACAGCCAATGAGAGAGAAAACCTATCATCTATACTTAAATGAAGAAGAACGAAGCCGAGTGATACAATCGCTCATTGAACTGAAGAACAATTTAGCAGCTCAGGGACGATACACCGATGCAGTAGATGATGTCCTCTGTAAAGTGCTTGAAGCAAAGAAAAAGAAATTGAAAATTGAATACATTTAGAACGTTGATTTGTCGTCTGTTTCATAACCGGAGCAGGCGGCTTTTTTTGTTTCAAAAATTTTTTGAAATATTTTCGGAAAAGCGGCGATTTTGGGTGTGCATTTCATACCCCTTTGTCCAAATGAGTGAAGGGGTTCATTCCAGATAGCAAAAACGGAAGCCTTTTCACTTGAAAATTGAATAAGTCATTCACTAAGACTTTACTTCTGATGATAGCCACTTTAGCAGGTACGCCGTGATTTCTGTATTTCAGAATAGCGAGAACTCCGGCTATGAGTATCAGGTTGCCCCTGATATGGCGATGACAGTCAGAATGATAATGATACTTCTCTACGGAGCTGGCGGAGTACCCGGCAGAGGTTAGAATCCTATGATACAGATAAGCAGTCTGTTCCTTAGTGACTTCCCATAAGCATTTTGCTTGGCAAGGGGTGTTGAGAACAAATATTGCTATGACCGATTAGGAAATGAGTCGGTCAGGTACATAGCCATAATGCGGTGGCTATGAATTTTCAGAAAGGAGGGCAAAAAGAAGTGTCAAACTGTAAAACGATTTCCGTATGTAACCAGAAAGGCGGAGTCGGAAAGACCACCACAACAGTTAATCTCGGAGTCGGGCTTGCAATGCAGGGCAAGAAAGTATTGCTCATAGACGCAGACCCGCAGGGAGATTTAACGACTTGTCTTGGTTGGCAGGATACAGACGGTTTGGGTATCACGCTTGCAACGAAACTCACAGATGTAATCAATGAAACGATGACAGACCCTATGGTTGGTATCCTGCACCACGAAGAAGGTGTTGACCTTGTTCCGGCAAACCTTGAGCTTTCAGCAATGGAATTTAACCTTGTAAACGCAATGAGCAGAGAAACTACCCTCAAGAATTATCTGAGTCAAGTGAAGAACAGATATGATTATGTAATTATAGACTGTATGCCTTCACTTGGTATGGTTACTCTCAATGCTTTATCAGCGGCAGACAGTGTTATCATTCCGGTTCAGGCTCAGTATTTGCCGGCAAAGGGTATGACACAGCTTGTGCAGACTATTTCAAAAGTAAAGAAGTATATCAATCCGGATATTAAGATAGACGGTATGCTGCTTACTTTGGTGGATAGCCGAACAAACCTTGCAAAGAGTACGGTTGAAGCACTCAGGGCAAACTTCGGTAATCAGATAAGAATGTATCGAACACAAATCCCGATTGCCGTAAAAGCCGCTGAAACTTCTTCCAAAGGCAAGAGCATTTATGCTTATGAGCCAAACAGCACAGTGTCTAAGGCATACGCTGAATTTACAAAGGAGGTGTTAGCCGATGGCAGGAAGAAAGAGCGACTTCACTCTCACGAAGCTCGATGATTTATTTACCACTCAGGCACAGAGAGATGAAGAACAGCTTTCAAAAATCCGAGATATTCCGTTAGAGCTGATTGATGATTTCCCAGACCATCCGTTTAAGGTCAGGGACGATGAAGATATGATGCAGCTTGTGGAGAGTGTCAAGGAAAGAGGGGTTATTACTCCGGCAACGGTAAGGCAGAAAGAGGACGGCAGATATGAACTTGTTTCAGGACACAGACGAAAGCGAGCTTGTGAACTGGCAGGATTTGAAACACTGAGAAGTGAGATTGTAGACCTGAACAGAGATGAAGCGACCATTTTAATGGTTGAGAGTAATTTCCAAAGGTCAGAGATATTGCCGAGTGAAAAAGCCTTTGCCTATAAAATGCGTTTAGAAGCATTAAGCAGACAAGGGAAAAGAACAGATTTAACTTCCAACCCACTGGGTCGGAAGTCGGATGGCAAAGAAACTGCTCAAATAATCGGAGAACAATCGGGCGACAGTCAAACGCAAGTTCGTCGTTATATTCGTTTAACAAACCTTGTTCCCGAACTGCTTGAATTTGTTGATGAGGGGCGTATCAAAATGCGTCCTGCCGTAGAACTTTCCTATCTTGATGAAGATTGCCAGCGTGATGTGGTTGACGAAATCGACCTGAATGACGCTACCCCGTCACACGACCAGACAATCCGTATGCGAAAGTTATTCAACGAGGGCAACCTTACAACCGAAGCAATCCACGCTGTTATGTCTGAGGAAAAGCCGAACCAAAAGGAAAAAATCGTGTTGAGGGGCGACAGAGTAAGACAGCTTATCCCGAAAAATATTCCCGTCAGTCAGACGGAGGATTTTGTCTGCAAGGCATTGGAGCATTACAACAAGTTCTTGCGTAATCGTGCAGAGCGTGACAGCAGATAGCCTGTTTTACAGTTCCCCTTTCTCACACTCTAACCCCTTAGTTATACTTTTACCTACCGAAAATGATATATACTATCTCACTTGAATATAACTATCTCAAAGTATATGTCTATCTCTAAGGGGCAATCGCACAGTATGAACGGACAGGAGGTGTATGGTAAAATGAAAAATTAACGAAAAATCCGCATTTGTTTTTCGGCAGGTAAATCTTGTCGTAAGAGAAAATCCACAAAGGCACATCGTAGAGATACGGTGTGTTTTTCAATTTTTACAGGAGGAAACGCAATGATAAAGTCAAAATTCAAAAGAGTCACGTCGCTTTTCTTGGCGACCCTTATGTGTGTGACCACTTTTGCAGGCATTGGCTCGACAACAGCATATGCTGCTTCGGGAGAAAAAGCCGATGTTTATATGGTCGATTTCCCTCGTGATGGCGATGCTAATTACGATGGGGTATGGGGACACAGTAATTTGACCTTGAAAAATGGTTGGCATACCGGACGTTCTAATTTTACCAATCTTAAGGCTATTGGCTCATACTCAGGCAATGTTGCTTATTGTATTGAGCCGGGAATTTCGCTCAAGGTCGGTCAGACAATGAATAAGTATGACGAAAATTATTTTAATAACCTTGCATCCAACGGGGTTATTTCCGGAGATGAAATCCGTCTTTTCGTTGGTCGTATTTTACAGTATGGCTACCGTGGGACAATCTCGACATCTTGGAGGTCACAGAATGAAGCAGCAGCAAACAGCATTGCACAGGCTTATGCCACACAGCTTCTTATCTGGGAAACTGTTATCGGAGAGCGTGATGTGAACTTCAATCATGTAGCAGCCAGTGGTTGCAGCAATGTGAAAGATGTCATCAATGCAAAGCATCCGCTTCGCAATAAGATTTTCAGTTATTACAACAGTATGGTGCAGAGTGTACAGAACCATGCGACCATACCGAGTTTTTGTAATAAATCATCCGGTTCGGCAAAGACAATAGAACTTGAGTGGAACGGAAGCAAGTACACAACTACTCTGACAGATTCCAATAATGTGCTGTCCAAATATAATTTCAAGGCAAGCATCAGTGGAGTGAGCTTTTCAGTGAATGGTAACAAACTTACGGTTTCTATGGATACAGCACCGAGTAAGGAATTTACCATTACCGCAACCAAGAAAAATGCAGTCCGCAGAGGTGTGGTTGTATGGTCAGAGGGCAAACACGGTCAGAATTCCAGTGTGCAGGATGTTGTCAGCTATGCTCAGGAAGTAAGCGACAGTATCAACGGTTATGTGAAGATGAAAGTCAGCTATGGTTCTTGTCAGATTGTAAAGACCAGTGAGGACGGCAAGGTTGACGGTATTAACTTCACGATTACCGGAAACGGTATCAATCAGACGGTTACAACAGCTAATGGCGGTAAGTTCCAGATTGATAACCTTATGCCGGGTATCTATACTGTAACCGAGCAGGCATACGATAAGTACGAGCCGCAGGAAACACATAGAGTTACTGTTGTAGCAGGACAGGTTGCAAAGGTCAATTTTAATAACAAATTGAAGCGTGGCGACCTTCAGGTAGTGAAGTCCTCAGAAGATAATCTTGTTGAAGGTATGAAGTTCCATCTTTTCGGTACTTCTCTTTCCGGTGCTGCTGTTGACCAGTATGCAGTTACAGACAAAAACGGTGTGGCAACTTTCAAAGATGTGCTTATCAGTGGTTCTGAACCATATACCCTTGAGGAAGTAGACACGGCTATCCGTTATGTTGTGCCGAAAAATCAGATTGCACCAGTGAAGTGGAAAGAAGTAACCACAAGAAACTTCAATAATATTTTGAAGATGTTTACTGTAACAGTAACAAAGAGCGACGCTGAGAAAGGCGAAGCACAGGGCAATGCCAAACTTTCGGGAGCAATTTACGGTATCTATAAGGGAGAAACGCTTGTAGATAAGTATGTTACTGATGAAAACGGTCAGTTCACTACCAAAGAATATGTTTGTGATACCGACTGGACAATCCGAGAAATCACACCGTCAGAGGGATATTTGCTTGATAAGACTATCCATGAAGTAGGTGCAGACCCGAAACTTTATGAGGTGGAACACAACCTTACTTCCAATGATGTAACCGAGCAGGTAATCAAAGGTAATGTGGCTATCATTAAACACACTGACGATGGAGAAACAAAGATTGAAACACCTGAAAAGGGTGCTTCCTTTGAGATTTATCTGAAATCTGCCGGAAGCTATGACGCAGCCAATAAAGACGAGAGAGATACTATCGTTTGCGATGAAAATGGCTTTGGTCAGACAAAAGATATGCCGTATGGTATTTATACTGTACACCAGACTTCTGGTTGGGAAGGCAGAGAGATGATGGACGATTTTGATGTGTTCATTTCACAGAACGCACAGACGTATCGTTATCTTATCAATAACCGTAACTTCGAGAGCTTTGTCAATGTAGTTAAGGTGGACGCAGAAAGCGGAAAGAGTATTCCGTATGCAGGAGCAGGATTTAAGATTTACGACCCGCAGGGTAATCAGGTCAAAATGACCTTTACTTATCCGACACCGACCACGATTGATGTGTTCTATACCGATGCAAATGGTTCTCTTGTCACACCTGAGAAACTGGATTACGGCAAGGGGTATTCTATCGTAGAGGTACAAGCTCCATACGGATATGTACTTGATGATACTCCGGTATATTTTGATATTACCGAAGAAAATTCCACAGAGGAAGGCGGCGTAACTGTTGTGAAAGTCAATAAGCCGAATATGGCACAGAAAGGTACTATCACGGTTGAAAAGACCGGAGAAGTATTTAGTGGTGTCAATGTAAGTGGTTCTGAGGACAGTGATGTTATTTATCAGCCTGCTTATGAAGTGGCAGGACTTGAGGGTGCAGTTTATGAAGTCCGTGCTGCGGAAGATATTAGCACACCGGACGGTACACTCCGCTATTCAAAGGGCGAAGTGGTAGATACTATCACAACAAGCTCCGATGGATTTGTTAAGAGCAAAGAACTTTATCTCGGAAAATACGAGGTCAAGGAAATTACCGCACCTGATGGAATGGTAGTGAGTGGCGAAACACATACGGTTGAGCTTACTTATGCAGGTCAGAATATCTCTGTTACCGAAACTTCCACATCATTCTATAACGAAAGACAGAAAGTTCAGGTAAGCCTTGCAAAAGCCATTGAAAAGGATAAGACATTTGGTATTGGCGACAACGGAGAAATCAAAAACATCAGCTTTGGTCTTTATGCCGCAGAAGATATTGTATCTGCAAGCGGTACCGTTATTCCGGCTGATGGACTGATTGAGATTGTCAGCATAAATGAAAATGGAACTGCTGTTATGAAGTCAGACCTTCCGTTTGGCAAATACTATGTCAAAGAGAATGCAACCGATGAGCATTATATTCTCTCTGATACGAAGTATCCGGTTGTGTTTGAATACGCAGGTCAGGATACCGCAACGGTTGAAATTAAAGTAAATGACGGAAAAGAAATCAAGAATGAACTTATCTATGGTTCTGTATCAGGTAAGAAGATTGACGAGAATGGAGAAGCACTTGAGGGTGCTGTTATCGGTATCTTCAAAGCCGAAGAAACAGAATTTACAAAGGATACTGCACTTATGACGACTATCTCTGCAAAAGACGGTAGTTTTTCTTTTGAAAAAGTACCTTATGGCAAATGGATTGTAAGAGAAATCGAGCAGCCAAAGGGATTTGTTCTTGATGAAAAAGCGTATGAGGTCAATATTAGCAAAGCCGAGCAGGTAGTTGAAATTGAGATTGTCAATGAGTATGTTCACGGCAATATCAGACTCACGAAGGTGGACGCTGAATATCCGGATAACAAGCTTACGGGTGCAACCTTTGAGGTATATAAGGACACCAATGAGAACGGAAAGATTGATGATGGAGATGAACTTATCGGAAATCTTGAAGAAACTGAAACCGGAATTTATGAGATGAAAGAGCTGCTTTACGGAAAATATATTGGGGCCAGCGCGGCGAAGCGTTCGCAGGAGCGGGCTTCGATGTAAGCGCCGCAGATGAGTTTGTCGATCAGCGTCAGAGGTTCGTGGGTGCGCACTTCTTTAAGCATCCCTTTGGCGTAGCGGCTGGGGGAAGTTTTGAAGAACGGAATGTTGCGGGCCAGCATCGCCTCGCGCACCTGCCAGAAATGGTGCAGCTCCTCTTTAATCAGCAGCACCATGCTGTCGATGAGCGCCTGGCCCCACGGGTCGTCGGTTTTGGGCATCACGCTTTTGCCAATCTGCCTGTGCAGGGCGATGAAGTCCGGCTCCGGGCCGTCGCGGAAGGTGAACTGTTCATAGGGTTTGAGCCAGTCGAGCAGCGCGTCGGCACCGCTTTCCACGGCCGCACGTGCCGGAACGGTGATGTCGGTGACGTTCGGAGTGAGCTTGACAATCATCTTCTTATCGGTAATCTTGCGCAGGCGAGTAATCAGACGGCTCAACGCCACCGGATCGGTGCCCACGCTCATGCCGCCGGCTGATACGTTCGGGCAACTCACGTTGATTTCCAGCATATCGGCTGGTGAATCGTTGAGCTTGGCCACGACTTCGGCATAATCGTCATCGCAGTGGCCTGCCACATTGGCAATGACATTCGCGTTGATGGCCTTCAGTTTGGGCAGGTCATCCTCCAGATAGTGGTCGACGCCCGGATTCTGCAGACCGACCGCATTGATGTTGCTGGACGGGCCTTCGGCGGTGCGGATGCCCGGATTGCCCTCCCATGGCACCGGAGAGACGCCCTTGGTGGTGACCGCCCCAAGCTGGCTCACATCATAGAACCAACGCACAGCCGCGTATTGGAACGTGCCGGAAGCGGTGGCGACCGGATTCTTCCATGGAACGCCCGCCACCTGGGTGGGGGGCTTCCACTCGTATCGTTCGTACAGATTGCCGTGCTGCATGTTGTCAGTCGTCATGCCTTCACTCACCCCATCCCAAACGTTCGCGTGTGAACACCGGTCCATCGGAGCATACTTTCAGTCGTCCGTCCAACGTGTCGACCGTACACAGCACGCAAGTGCCATAGCCACAGCCCATGCGCTGTTCCAAGCTCAGCTGGCACGCCATGTCACGCTTCACGGCCCATGCGGCGACGGCCTTCATCATCGGCAGAGGACCGCAGGTCAGAATCACCGGCTTGAGTCCCGAATCCATCAACTCGCCTTCGATGCCGTCAAGCAAGGTGATCACGTTGCCTTCGCTCTCGTCGATGCTGTACACCTTGTCGGCATACTTGCCCGCATATTCGTCGCCGAAACGCACGTTGCGGTAGCCGAACACCGCGGTGCTGACCGCGCCTTCGATGCCGGCGATATGCTGTGCCGCATGCACGA
>OGUQ01003056.1_pt1 | contig 10431 bp, 7 predicted proteins | sample 1574701 | NCBI WGS metagenome assembly OGUQ01 (sample SAMEA2582087, study PRJEB24529) | metagenome | biome: Human gut stool | place: China | collected 2011 | reverse complement strand
AGAATAAAATGAACTCGTTCATTTTTTATGCTGAGGTGCAGCCTATCTTCGCTTTTTTAAGCAAAGATAGTGCAAACCGGACAAACTTACTGAAAAATAGCTGATTTTTGCATACACCAACGAAGAAAGGAGGAGATGGGAGAGCCGCCGGAACGGTATTTAGAAATTCGTATTGAACGTGTTAATTTGCATTAAAAGCATGACGATGAAACGATAAATTGATAGTTTTGTCGCAATTATAATTTAAGTATCATTCTATAAATCAATGCGATTATGAAAAACAAAGTAAGAAAAATTCTGATGATTTTCTCATGTCTCATCGGTCTGTCTTTTACATTATCTGCACAGAATCCTTATCTGCCGCTTTGGGAATTTATTCCTGATGGTGAGCCCTATGTGTTTGAGGATCCTGACTGTCCCGGCAAGTACCGTGTCTATATTTATGGTTCGCACGACAATCTCAAGTGGATGTATTGCGGACGTGACCAAGTGGTGTGGTCGGCACCCATAGAGGACCTGACCCGTTGGAGATATGACGGCGTGATATTTAAAGTCAATGAGTCGCCCGAACTGTATAAACTGAATGCTGATGGAACCGACGACGTGCTTTTTGCCCCTGACGTGACAGTAACTACCGATGCCGATGGTAAGAAAACTTACTACCTCTTTCCGAATAATCAAGGTGGTGGACGCAATTCCATGATTGCCAAAAGCGACCGTCCCGATGGCCCGTTTACGGTATGCAACTGGCATAAGGAGCGTCCTCGCGAGACTTTCGGTTGTTTGGGATTCGACCCCGCAGTGTTTGTCGATGATGATGGACGTGTGTATGGTTATTGGGGATTTGGCATTTCGCATGGCGCGGAGTTGGACCCTGCTACCATGTGCACGGTAAAGCCGGGTACCGAAGTGGTGGAGAACATGATTTCAGGCTATCGGCAGGAAGGTATATTCCGCTTCTTTGAGGCATCCTCCATCCGCAAGATTGAGGATAAGTATGTGTTTATCTATAGCCGTACTACCGCTGAGGGTGAAGATGGTCTGCCCAATGCAAGCAACTATACGTTGGCCTATGCCTACAGCGAGCATCCTCTGGGTCCCTGGACCTATGGCGGAACAATCATCGATGCCCGTGCGCGCGAATATGATGAAAAAGGCAATGTGATAGCTTCGGCCATGCCCGGTGGAAATACGCATGGCAGTATCTGCAAGATAGGAGGGCAATGGTACGTGTTCTATCATCGCCAGATAGGTACCGATTGCTATGCACGCCAAGCTATGGTGTCGGCCATTGATGTAAAGGTGGAAAAAGGAAAAGGTGGGAAAGTCGTGATTTCGCGCGGGGAATTCAACTCTGAGGGTTTCCTTCTTGAAGGGCTCAATCCTATGCAGCGCATCTCGGCCGGGTTGGCTTGTTGGCACACCAATCCCGGAGGTATCAAAGAGGTCTATCCCCATTATGTCTACACGGGGTCTTACATCCGGCCTGTGTACCGGGATAATAATCCCTATGCCGGCGATAACAACCACAAAATCCCGTTCGCTCCGGTGGTGAATAACACAAGTGGGTCGATTGTAGGATATAAATACTTGAATATGAATGCCGTTCCGCGAGATAAGTCTTTGCAGATGCAGTTAAGGTTGAAGGCTGAAGATACCGACGGGCGCATCCGCATCATGCTGGGTAGCCCTTGGACAACAAAAGGCGGTGTAGAGATAGGACTTGTGAATGTGAAGGCTGGCAGCACTTGCAGGGAGTTCTATGCTTCGCTCTCTATTCCGGCAAAGCTGCATAAGGGAAAGCAGCCGCTCTTCTTTGTCTTCGAATCAGAGACCGAAGGCCAGTCCATCTGTGAGTTTTATGATTTCCTCATGTTGGCACGCCTATAAGTCTTTATATTTATGGAGGCGGATACTTATCTTGTGAGACCTTCTAAATAGAGCTATTGTATTAGTTCACAGTACTGAACACTTTGTTACACCCCGTCGGAACAGATTGTTTCTCTTGTATGAAACGACTTGTTTCGACGGGATAAAACGATTTGTTCCGTTATAGGAAACACTTTGTTTCCTTATAGAGAACACTCTGTTCCATTATAGGAAACAAACCGTTTCCATAGTCGGAAATGAAATGGGGCATATGCTTCATTGATACCGCTATTACTTTTCCTCCTCGAATATTCGGTTGAAAACTTGCCGCAGCTGTCCTTCGTCTGCGATAATGGCTTGGAGCTTCTTCAGCTGTTCCGCATTCTTCCCCTCGGGAAACCAGAGCTTCAGATAACCGCCAGGTGCATATTTTGCCATGAGATGCTGATGGAACCGCTGGTAGTGCCACTCCTTGTCGGCGGCAGGATTCTGTTTCAATCCGTACTGCACGGTGCGGCGCAGGGTGATGTCCGGGTCGATGATACGGTCCGCTTCGGCAACAATCTTGCCGTAGATGCTACGAGGTTCGTGGTCTGTAGAGGCCCGGTGGTCCTCTACGGCTTCTTTCATGAGGAGGATTTCCGTGTCGGAGAACCATTGCCGCAGGGTGGAGTCCGCCATCAGTATCTCGCCGGAGACAAGGTGGTGGGTGGCGCGGTCGCGGCACAGTCCCGTGTCATGGTAGGCGGCAATGACGTATGCCAGGCGTTCGTCCGCTTCGGGATATTGCCGGGCGAGGGCAAGGCTTTCTTCGATGACGGTGCGGACGTGTGAGAGGTTGTGTGCCTTGTCAAACTCCTTGTACCGGGGAATGATTGCTGTCTCGATGTAGGTAATGAGGGTCTTGGGTATCATGTGGCATTCCTTTTTCGGGTAAAGGTACGAATAATAACCGATAGCTGAATAACGAGGAGCAGGGAATGGCTCATAATCAGGTACCGATTACTATCTGTCTGTTTACTTAATGTTCCAAAGACTGCTCGTAGCTTTTCCCGTTGGCGTCAGTCACCACGATTTTTATTTTCTTTGCTTTATCGCTCGGTTTTGTAGAAAAAAAGAAATAAGCATTCTTGTTAGCTTGGCGACCACGTTCCTTCATATCCTTTCCCTCTGTGACAGCTTTGCGCTGCAGGAAGAAATCATAATCAGGATCCATGCCTTTATACTGCTTCATTTCGCCTTTCAACTTCCCGTCTTCGTAGTATTCCACTTTCCAGCGGTTATCCCAATTCCATACCTTGACGCAGAGTTCGTCTTCATGGCCGGGTACTGTACCCACGGGATAGTAACGGAACTGATAGTCACGGTCATGTCCTAATGACTTGAAATAATTTGCAATTCCGTTCTTGCCGGATTCGAATACTTGGTAGCCAATAGGGGTACCGTCTTTGCTATAGATGCCGTCCCATAACCACCACGCGCCTCCGATGGAGGCGATATTGTACTCACGAATGTTGTTTCTGATTTGTGTGTTGCATTGTACATGAGTGTGACCACTGAGAATATCTACCTTATAACCCTCGAAAAGGTCGAGTAACTCGGCTACGCGTCCCAACTTGTAGTTCTCGTTATAGAAGTATGCCGGAGCATGCATGCAAACAAACAGATGAGCCCCTTTGGGGACGTACTGCAGATAGCTCTTCACCCAATTGAGCTGCTGATCATTGAGCCCCACCTCATACTTCTTGTTTCCTTTATAAAGGATATTGTCCAAAACGATATAATAGTCTTTTCCAGCATTGAACGCATAGTAAGTGGGTCCAAAGAAATGCCGATAAAGATGTGCACTGGCATCATCGTCGCTCACCTCCTTGTCGTGGTCGTGGTTGCCGATAACCGGATAGATGGGAATTTGGATCTTTGCTATCTCTTGCTTGATGTGGGGAAACATTTCCAGGTTATCCCATAAGATGTCACCCAAGAAGATGGCGAAAGCAGGAATATTCTGGCTCATATATTCAAAGCCCACTTGCTTGAGGTCGGGGAAAGCTTCCGTTTCAAGCCGATGGAATGCGTTCTCTCCGCGCGGTTGTGTATCGGCTGCTGCCATCATGGCGTATTTGCCTCCTACTGTTCCCCAGCGATGGAGCTGGAAATCGTGGCTGTTCTCGTTCAGAGTCTTATAGAAGACGGGAGTACCCCCGTTGCAAGGAGCCATATAGCCTGAAGGTGTCACTACATAGATAAAGTGGGCCTTCTCATCAGCATCAATCATATAGCTTCCGTCTTCACTGGTAAGAGCGAATGCGGTGCCATCGGTTACTACAACTTTGGCCAGCCCCTTGCCGTCGGCCATGACTTTGCCTTTAATCTCTTTAGCTTCTGCCCCTATTGCCATAAGCAGCAATGCGGCGTAAAAAATGTTCTTTTTGTTCATTGCTTTTCTCTTTCAATTATTTGTTGTTTGAATTGAGAGCAAAAATAGGTGAGTGAAATTACTTCGTCGTTTCTATGGGGTTACGTTCAAGTTACATATGTCGGGCTCTCATCCGGTGTCATATCAAAATCACAGAAGTGACACAAGTCTGTAATACAGCATCCATTCTTTTGCAGCCGAAATTAAAATCATCATAGAAACTAATGAAAACAAGAATGATTAAATCCTTTGTGTGTGTATGTGGGCTGCTTGTTTCGTTGAATGTAGTCGCAGCTTCACTGAAACCCGTCAAAGGTAAAGTGGTGGACCGGTTCAATAATCCACTTCCCGGTGCTACAATTCAAGTGACCCATTCTCCCGAGAAAACCATTACCGATGTGGACGGCAACTTCAATTTTGAAACCATCGAAGACGCGGAACTCATCGTATCCTACATCGGCTTCCGTACCCTCAAGCTGAAGACTGCAGGGGAGAACTTCATTCATGTGGTACTGGATGAAGACTCACAATTGCTTAACGACGTGGTAGTGGTAGGTTATAGCACTAACAAGAAGGTTAATCTGTCAGGCTCGGTTTCTTCGCTTAACAGCGAGAAGCTTGCAAGCCGTCGAGTATCAAACGTATCTTCGGCTCTGCAAGGCATGGCTGCAGGTGTAACTGTCACTACACAGAGCGGTGAGCCAGGCGGCAATGGCGGTCATATACGTATACGTGGTATCGGAACCTTCGGTGGTGATAGTGCCGCCCCGTTGGTGTTGGTCGATGGCGTAGAAGGAACCATAGATGAAGTGGATCCTAACATCATCGAGTCAGTGTCCGTCTTGAAAGATGCTGCATCTGCATCCATCTATGGTTCACGTGCTGCCAATGGTGTCATTCTGGTGACTACCAAACGGGGTGGCAGTCAAGACAAGTTCAGCATATCCTATAAAGGATATTTTGGATTCCAAGGCGCAACGATGCTTCCTCAAAAAGTGGATGCATTGGAATATATGCAATTGGAAAATGTGGCAGCAGGTAACGACGGATCCGACCTGCCCTATAGTGATGAATATATAAGGGAATATGTGGCTGGCATGGCTACTGACCCGGACATCTATCCTAATACAGACTGGCAGGACTTGATTCTTACAGAAAACGGATTCAACCATGGGCATACGCTTACTCTGACTTCTTCATCAGAACGTATCAAGACACTTACTTCTATAGGGTATCTGGACCAGACGGGTATAGTGGTCAATTCCTCTTACCGTAAAATCTCTGTACGCAACAATATGGACATCAAGCTTAGCGACCGTCTGGACATGAAGTTTGACATACAAGTAAACAATGCCAATAAAAATAGTTCTCCCTACGAAGGACATGCCTTCAATTATATGAACACCCGAACCCCGAACATTGTCAATCAATTTACTACTGGTCTTTATAATGGGGCAAATGGTCTGATGGGCAATAACCCCGTGCTGTTGTTGCGTGAAGGCGGTATTGTGAAAAACAATGTTATCCGTGCTACCATGGCGATGGCTCTGACCTATAAGATTCTCGATGGATGGAATGTGTCAGTTCAAGCCACTCCACGTTATATCACCAAGAATAACCATAACTATAAGAATTCTGTCACCACGTATGGTGACCCGGAAGGTACTACCAGCTTCAAGAGCGGCGAAACCTACAACTCGCTTACAGAATCGGCCTACCGTTACTTCTACTGGAACACACAGGCACTGACCAACTATGAGAAACAGCTGGATGACCACTACTTCAAAGTAATGGCAGGTATGGAGTGTCAGACCTATACAGAAAAGACTCTTTCTGCCTATCGTCAAGTATTCAACTTCCCTCAATATGACCAAATTGATGCCGGTAACATTGAGAACATGAACAATGGAGGAGGGGAGTACCAATGGGCCATCAACTCCTTCTTTGGCCGCTTGAATTACAACTACAAGGAACGCTACCTTGTGGAGGCCAATATCCGTACCGACGGTTCTTCCAGATTTGCAGAGGGTAACCGATATGGCGTGTTCCCTTCATTCTCTGCAGCATGGCGCATCAGCGAGGAACCCTTTATGGAATCTATACGCGATAGAGTGGATAATCTGAAATTACGTGCCTCTTGGGGCAAACTGGGCAACCAGAATATCGGAAGTTCCTATTATCCCACTACTCAGCAACTCTCTACGGGCTCTATATCTATGGGAGGTAATCTTTACACGACCTCTGCTGTTACCTCGCTCTCCAATAGGGACCTTACATGGGAGACTTCTACCATGACTGACTTAGGCATAGATCTTTCACTGTTCGGCTGTATCAACATCACTGCCGACTGGTATAGGAAGATAACGGATGGTATCCTGATGAAGCTGGACATCCCCAACCACATTGGTATGGGTGCTCCCTTCCAGAATGCCGGCAAGGTAAGAAACCAGGGATGGGAGCTAAGCGTAGGCTACAGCAAGAAGCTGACGAGGGACTTTTCGCTGGATGCCGCCCTTACGCTGAGCGACGTGAAAAACACCATCACCGACATGCGGGGCACAAGCAGCACAAGCGGTGATATTCGTAACCAAGAGGGGTCTTCCATTAACTCCATTTACGGATTGATATGCGACGGTTTCATCAATTCACAAGAAGAAGCGGACGAAATCAATGCCAACTGTCCCCAATTCGGTACAACCGTATATCCCGGTGACCTGAAATACCGGAATGTCAGCGGAGACAACAAAATTACTACAGATGACAAGACGATTATCGGAAGTACAGTTCCACGCTATAGTTATAGCTTTAATTTAGGAGTGGGATACAAAGGAATTCGTCTTTCGGCTTTCTTGCAAGGAGTTGGCAAGGCCGACGGTTATCTCAATTCCTACTACGTGATGCCTTGCTATCAGGGAGGAACCTACCGCAAGGAACACCTTGACTATTGGACGGAGCAGAATCATGATGCATCCACGCCTCGCCTCTCTTATAAGAGCAGTAACAACACCTATACATCATCCTTCTGGATGAAGAGTGCCGCTTACCTGCGTCTGAAGAACCTGCAGCTGGGTTACGACCTGCCCTCCAAGTGGATGAAAGCCATCGGACTGAAGTCTGCCTACATTTATGCCAATGCTGAGAATCTCTTGACTTTTACTGACTTTTGGGATGGCTATGACCCCGAAGTCAACTATAACGCATCAGCAACAGATGGGGTATCTCTGGGTGCGGCAAACAATTATCCCCAGACGAAAGCCTTCACTTTTGGCGTTGACATCAAATTCTGATTAGCCGGAATAGGGAAACCGTCTGTATTCAAGAAGACATAAAAAGAAAAAATGATATGAAACGAAACAATATTTATACAGCACTCCTTTCGCTGTCTCTATTAGGTCTCGGTGCTTGTTCACTCGACCTTGAACCACTCACTTCACCGTCTTCTTCCTCTTATCCTTCGAGTATGGAAGAGGCGAATTTCGGTTTGAACGCTGTTTACTCATCTCTGACAGCTTATAGTGCCAGCACCACCACCTGGTGGAAGGTGACAGACAATATTACCGATATTGGTGCTACACGTGTCAACACGGCTATGTATACGGAATTAATCACCTCCGGAGCTTCTGCTGAAAACGCGGTGGCAAACAAGCTTTATAATTGCGTGTATAAGACCGTGGCACGTATCAACCAGCTTCTCGATGCGCTGGATAATCTGCGTGGCACAGCCTCTGATACGGATATAGAGAGTATACGGGCAGAGCTGCTGTGCATACGGGCATTCTGTTATGATCAAGCTTGCCAGCACTATGGAGACTTGCCGTATGTGGTCCACACAGCGGGTATAAATGACAGCCAGACCCCACGTACACCGAGAGAGACCATTGTAGAGAATCTGCTTTCGGATCTTAGCGACGAGTGTTTGGCTAACCTTCCACTCCGCCATAAAGCAGAAAGCTATGGCAGTGCACGCATCGGACGGGTAGCAGCGTATGCGTTACGTGCCCGTATTGCCTTGAATTGGAAAAAGTATGACTTGGCTGCCAGTTCGGCCAAACAAGCCTTGAATTTGGCTAAGGAGGCAGGCTTTGAATTGGAATCCATCAATACACAGTATTGTGGAGAAAGTCATGAGGCAGGAGAGCCAACCGGTCAGACGGCTCTGTTTGGTTATGACGGTGAGGCAAGCAATGAGTGGCTCTGGTCCGTGCAGTATGATGCGGTAATATCCAGTAATAAAACCAAGGAGGCATATTACATGGCTCCACGTACACTGGGAGGATGCGCCTATTTTGGTCCTACACAAACATTTGTTGATATGTTTCAATGCAAGGATGGCAAATCGATTACGGAATCTTCTCTGTATGACTGGCAGAACCCTTGGCAAAACCGGGACCCTCGTCTGGATCTTTTCTGTTTGCGACCTGGTTCACGCATATTCAATCTAGAATTCCAGACTTCCACTACCAGTAAAAAGATTCACGACTATAGCACGGGCAAGGACGTGACAAACATGGAGTCACAGGGAACCAAGGGCGTATACGGTGCCAATGGCACTAAAGGTCCTGCTGGATATCTCTGGAGGAAATATTTGGATATAGCCGAGTTGGAAAGAGCTGCAATCTCCAACCATGAAACCAGTGATCTTAATTGCGGCTTGATGCGTTTAGCAGAGGTTTATCTAATAGAGGCAGAAGCCAATATTGAAATGGCTGATGGCAATCTGGAGTTAGCACGAACGGACATCAATATAATTCGTAATCGTGTAGGAATGCCCGATGTGGTAGTTACTTCGCAGAGCGGACTCCGAAAGGCATTACGTTACGAACGTACTGTTGAACTTTGTAATGAAGGTTTTCGTTGGTTTGATCTCCGTCGTTGGGGTATGGCTTCTACAGTGATGACAGGTAAGATTTATGCTCCCAATCAAAAAGGGCTTATGTCCAATGCCAAGCCTTCATTTGATGACAACTGGCATCCGGCATATTCAGAGGGTAGTTCTTGGGATGGGAAAGCACTGAATCTCCGTGTGTATAACACGATGAAGTATATCAAAGGAAAGGATGAACTTTGGCCGCTTCCCCAAAGTGAGATTGATACAAACAGTGCCATTATAGAAAACAATCCAGGATACTAATCGTGTAAGGTTATTGGTATCTGACGGAAAGGATTTGTTTTTCAAGATATAATAAAAGAGCCGGAATGTGCGAATCATTCCGGCTCTTTTATGAAAGGTTTCGGTTATTGTTGTTAGGAATAAGATTTCTTACTTTAAGAGAGAGTTTGTCAATTACATGTTAGGGTTGTCCATGATTACTGTCATCTCGGGAACCAGTATGTATTCGCCTTTCTTGTTGTTCCATTTGTAGTATGTGGTAGTCATCGTCTTGCCTTGGTATGCATAGCGGATGCACATGTCCTTGCCCCATGTATTCTTGGTGCTGTTCCATTTCAGGGCTTCGCTTTCCGTCATGCGGTTCTGGTCGTCGTACTTATAATTGTACTTCATATAGTTGGCAAGCGTGTTTCCGTCCATCTTGTATACGGTCTCTGCCACCTTCATGCCATTTACTTCTTCCGAATTGTAAATGAGGTTGCTCTTATTGTCGGCTGAGGCATTTAATCCGCAAACTAAGAGAAGTGCTGAAACAATCACTGTTTTTAAAGATACTTTTGCTTTCATGGTTTTATGTCTTTTTTAGTTTAACTTTCTATTTTCTATCAATATGTCATTGATTTCGCTGCAAAGGTACGTATTAAATTGACATAAATATAAATATCATATTAAATTTTATCAATATGTCAGTAGTGAGGGCTTCGGTATGCTTTCTTTTTGGCAAGATTGGTGAATAAAAAATATCCGGCAGTGAGGTTGCCGGATATTCTGATGAGCAAACTGTATTTCGAAAGGATTGCTTCTGTTGCTTTCTGATTGTAAGTTAAATAAAGTTATTGGGTGGTTTAGTGTGCCTGCAACCAGTTGTTTCCCCACCCACAATCGGCTTTCAGAGGTACGTGCATGTGATATGCCTGCTCCATCTCTTCGATTACGATTTTCTGTACAAGTTCCTTTTCAGCCTCTGGAACGCTGAAATTTAGTTCGTCATGGACCTGTAAAATCATCTTTGCTTTCAGATTGTTACTTTACTACT
>OGUQ01003053.1_pt1 | contig 10449 bp, 10 predicted proteins | sample 1574701 | NCBI WGS metagenome assembly OGUQ01 (sample SAMEA2582087, study PRJEB24529) | metagenome | biome: Human gut stool | place: China | collected 2011 | reverse complement strand
TGAAAGCTCTACCAAAAATTCCTTAGTAGTTTCCATATATATCACTCCTTTTTATTTTTATATATTCCTTATTACTTATTTTAAAATCTTTTATACATAAAATCCTATTCGACATTTTTCGTATATATAGGATTTTATTTTTTTAAAATTTTTTAAGGGGTACTAGGTAAATAAATAAAAAACTAGAAAGCTAAAAATCTAGGCCCAGGTGTCTTGACTTTGATCTTTCTAAAAATATATATAAAGGAGGACTTATATGTATATTGAAACATTAGTAAGAAACTCAAAGGATGAAAAAAGTTTTGTAGCTACAGAAGATTTAATCAAGTTTGCAAAAGATAGATATCATTTATTAGATACTAAGGATGAAGAATCATTCATAAGAGTAATTTGTGTAGTTGATGTATGTTACTCTTGCGGTCATCATCAATTGTATTATTGCAATTATAATGATGATGATTATAGAATACAAGAGATAAGCATTGATGATGTTGAAATAATTGCACCTTTAAAATATTTTGTAAATTATTTCAACACAAGTAATTGCTGCTATTACTTGTTTGATAATGAACAATATAATTTTGAAGATATCTATCCATTAAAGATAGGTACTTCAAATGAGTATCATTATAATGAATATACTTATGATAAAAATACAGTTTACGCCTATAAAATAATTGACACAAAATACTTAGATTACAAATGTGCAAATTGTGCAACAGAAGAAGAAAATAAGGAAACATTAATGTCTATTTTAAATAGATATAATGTTCGTATAAGTAACGAAATAACAAAAGAATCAATAGAGCAAATATGTACAAATAGAAGCTCTTTAAAAGATATTGTGTTAGGACCCGCAAAATACAGTTGTGGATGCGAAGCAGATGATTCTGATGATTATGATGAAGAAGAGGAAGAAGATAAGTACAATTGCCTTAATGCAATTGCTTATCGTAATGATATTACAAAAGATATATTATCTAACTTAGATATTGAATTATCTAAGTTAGATAAAGATAATTCAATATCTTTATTTTTATCTGAAATAATAGTTAGATCTTATAAAGATAAAAATAAAGATATGTTTTCAATAGAAGCTTTTAATTCAACACATATTGTAATTAATGAAATAAAAGAAGAGTTATGTGATAATTGTTATAAAGTACAACAGATAAAAGAACAAAATGATTTCTCAAGGTTTGATTCAATGCTTTTGTCCCATGGTCTTGCAACAGGTTATAGTGGCAAGGTTACTATAAATGATTGCATAGACAGAGTTTATGAAATATATCAAAATCCAGATTGGGAGATTTGTTGTTCTAATTATACACAAAAGATAGGTGCATTTGGTTTTGTATGCAAAGGAGAAAATACCTTTGTTTCATGCCATGATGTATGGAGCAGCTTAAATGCTCTTGGTCAAAGAGTATTTAGTGTGAATTCTAATGATGAAGAAGATAGTATTTGTTATGATAGACTTAAATATGTTCACAATATCATAACAAAACAATACGATCATAGTGAACATTTTGTTAAAAATGTTAAAATACAATATTTCTGGATAAAGGAATGGGCAATAGGAAATAGAGCTGGATGCATGATTACAGAAAAATGTTGTGAAAAATTAAGAGCAATATTGTACGACTTAGGATATGACCTAAAAATAGTTAAAAGTAGAAGAAATGCAGATTAATCTGCATTTCTTTTTTTTGCTCATTTTATGTACATATAGCAATTGTGAAAGGAGGTGATAAAAACAATATATTTATTGTTATACATGAAATGAGGTGATTATATCTAATATTTCTATTCATATTACTATATTCAGTTGCTTTATTACTAATTTTATAAGCTTTGATATATAAGGAGGTAAAATATATGTCAAGAAATATAAATATTAATAGTCTTAAGAAATCATTAAAGGAACTTTATGATTTCTTAGGAATAACAGAAGAAGAGGTTAAGAATAGAAACCTTAGAGTTATAAGAACACAAGAAGAATTAGATTACCTTCTACACAATAAAGTAGATGGACTTCTTAAACAAAAGACAGTTAGAACACTACAGATAAATGTAAAACTAGAGAAGAGAGTATATTCTAGTAAGTATAGTTTTGTTAATACGACTAGGAGTTCTATTGTTAATATCGACGATAGTTATATTGTATCTAATTATACTATCGTAGATAGCAAGGCTATAAAAGATACTAGGAATTTTAGTACTCAGTATCTTGAACTAAAGACAGAAAGCTTTTCAAAAGAAGAGGAAGCTGTTCTTATGAATAAGGTCATAATTTTAGTTTCCGCAGATAAGAAGCAACCTATAAGTTGTATAGCAACTTCTAAAAATACTTTTAGAAGTTTAAATACTAATGAAATTTATACTAAAGATGAACTTAAAGATTTAGCTAAATCTTATAATACTGCATTTAAATTCTACACACCTTTATTCACCACACCAGCAGGTGATAAAGGTTCATCTATATTATATAAACTTTTAGATGGTGATTGTAGAACTGAAGAAGATTTGGCAAATAAGTATGATAAAGTTCTTTGCGGAGGTCTTAGTATTGTCTGTGAAGAAGTAAACAATATGATTAATAATGGAATTACAGAAGATACAATAAAACAATATGAGTTGAAAGCCATTACTAGGTTTTCAGCAAAGCAAGCTCCATCTACTGATCTTTGTGATGTTAATGGAATGGCAGTGTATAATGGAACTTTTGTAAATATTACACAAGAAAGCTTTTTAAATCCAGTTGCATATGCAGAACAAAAGAAACTACAAAAACAAGTTATTGATGGATTTTTCGTTAATAAGAAAGGAGAACAACAAGTTATACCAAATGAAAAGGTAGAATTTTTAGTTAATGCTTTAAATAAAGTTATTTCTACTAAGATTTCTGGTTTTAAAGCAAATACACAAGATGGACAAGTTTATGGAGATTCACTTATAGGAGCTTACGAGATTTATATAAGAACAGGCGTGATTATTGCTCCTATAGTTTTAGATGGACGAATGATGCAAATTAGACCTATTTCAATAAAAGCTTCTATTGTTTTTGTTCCTCATAGTATTTTTATTAATATGATAAAGAGAAATGAAAACAAAACTGATTTTTATGGTGATAAGAATAGAATATTCTTATTCACTGATAAAAACGGTATGAAGTTACCAATGAAAAAAGAAATGTTTAAAGATGTCAAACTAGAAGTACTTGCAGATGCAAAAATTTCAGATGGATATAGCTCAAAACAGATTTTGAGAATGGTTTTTATAGCTGTTCATCAAGAATATGGTGATAAAGGAGTAGAAGCTTTAATCAAGATTTTAGCTTACTACGGAATTGATGTACAAAAAGAATATATCAGTACAGCACTTTACGGTTTTGATACTGATATAAATGATTTTATCGTAGATAATAAAGTTAGTCTTTCAAGTGTTTTAGCAGCAAAAGAATCAGGTTATTATAACAACCTTATTCTTAATATTAACAAAGCTGTTGCAACTGAAACTCCTAGCTTTATTAAGAATGTTTGTAATCAAGTAGGACATGCATGTATCAATAATATAGATAGATGCAGACTACCATTAAATTCTGAAAACAGAAGAATGGTAGCTGATCCTACTTTCATTATTACTGGTGGTAAACTTAGTGGCATTCTTTCAATAAATGATTGCTTTATCTCTAATCCTATGCGTACAACAGTAGCATTTTTCAAATATCCTATTCAAGGAAATAGGGAATATTATATTTTTGAAAATGCTAGTTTAAAGACTATTAGAAAGATTGCTAATAGTTATGTCAAAAACAATACTATTAGCAAAGAAGAGGCAGATGATATTTATAATTTCTATGCTTCTGTATCAGATAAAGTTATAGTACTTCCAGCTTATGCTCATATAACTTTTACTTGCGCAGGAAGTGATTTCGATTATGATGGCTGTATGATTATATATAAAGTTAAAGATTCTATTATTGCAAATAAAGAAGTAGAACTTGAAACTACAAAAGATATAATATCAAATGATATTATAAATATCTTAAAAGAACAATTTAAACATCAAGGTGTCCATCTAGGAGAATATATTGATGTAAATAATATAAAAAAAGATAATTAGACATAATTTATAAGGAAGCTATTAATTTAGTTGCCTTATAAATTATTAAAAAAGTAACTATTAATTTAGTTACTTTTTTTGTACATAAAAAAACAATTATTAATTTAGTTGTTTTTTTATTAAATTTTATTAAAAAAAAGGAGGATCTTTATGATCAAGAGAAAAATGAACATCAAAGTTAAAAAATCAACTGAGGTAATGGCAAAATTAAGCCTTGGGAATGCAATGAATATTCTTAGGCAAACAAAAGTTAATAGAAATTTAAATATTGGAAAGGTACTTGATATAGGTACAGTTATTAATGCTTCAGAGGATTTATCAGCATTATGCAGTTTACCAAATGCAAAATTCAAGGTTTTAATGAGTATTTTCATAAAAGCTATAGCTAAGAATAGTCCTTATAGCTACAATCCAACAGAAGGTAAAAAGTATACTGGCCTTCTTACATTTGAACAAAAAGTATATCAAGATATTAAAGCAACAAAAGATATTAACAATATTAATAATAAAGAACTTAAAGAAGAAGTTAGTACAAAACTTAGAGCAGTTATAATGGATGAAGAAATTCAGTATTGGATTTTAAAAGATGCTCTTACTTGCGATTTGAATAACGTAAGTAATCTTAGAAAGATTGCAGAAGATATAAATACTATTTATAGACTTCTTGGAGAAAGAACTATAGATGCTTTTAAGAAGTTTTATAGTATTGTATATATATTTATACAAGAAGACTTAAGAGCAAAATCAGTATTACACTTTAATGATAATGTTGATTATATTAATTATAGTAAGTTAGGTACTAAAGATTATGAGTTTGAAATAACTTATAAGAATAGATTTGCAAATGAAGAAGATATAAATGGAAAAGTACTAAATAAAGCAGAGTTAGAATTAGGTTCTTATTTGACTTATGAAAGCACTTCTTTATATGACAGCGATAGAAAGTTTATAAATTTCTATCAAGATGCAATTTCTGAAGTACGAGAAAGTATTAGTTTCTCTTTAGAGGCTTTCTTTAATGAAGATGTTCCAGCCTTACTAAAAGATACTAATATTGAGAGAGCAGGTTTAAATTATATTAGTAAGGTTTATTTTGCTAATATGAGAAAACAATTCTCTTCTAGATATGGTCTTATAGTTTCACAAAAGATAGCAGCATTAAATGAGATTTCTATTAAAGCAGATATGGATGGAGATATGGATTCATATATAGCTGAAAAAGATAGAATTATTTCTAATTATAATGAAGCTATAAAAGAACTAGCTGATGAATTTAGAACTTTTGTTGAGTTCTCAGGTATATCTAATGAAGATGCTGGTGCTATTATGTATGCTATTTCTAATTTCAATTTGGATGACAATAATAAATATGTTGTACAAAATAATCAATGTTTCTTAAATGTAGCACCAGAGTATTTCGTATCTTATTATGCTCATAGATTCAATAAAACTAAAGCTTATTCAAAACTTATAGGAGATGTAGAGAATATTAACAGTTGCATTAGAAATGATGGTACAGTTGAAGTTAGAAATAGTTATGTAGTTGGTAGCGATTTAACTATTCAATGTGATTGTAATTATAGTGGTATTGCAACAGTAGAGTATGTTTGGGATAAAGCTTATAAAGTAAAAGAACCTTATATTGTTGTAAATATGGATTATGTTCTTTTCAATGATATTGATAGAACTAATAAGCCTGTAAGAGTTACTTGTTATAAAACTGGATTTATAGATTTAGATACAACTAAGTCTAACTCAATGACAGTAACTTATAAAGAAAATCCAACTAGAATTTTTAATATTCTAGTAGCTGATCCAGAAGTTACTTTTGAATTTATGCCTATTTATAGGTATTCAAAAGTGATAGAAGGAAAAGCAAGAGTTACTACTTTAAAATCTGTTATGGTAGCACATAGAAATGGTAATACTATTCCAGTTGCATATTTTTCATGTAGTTGTAATGAACTTCAAGCACTATATGCTGGTTTAACTGTAAGCACTAAGAATATTACAGTTAAAGAAGATAATGTATCTGTTGTCATTTCTTTTGATATTAAAGATACTGTTAGAAATGAAAATGTAAATCTTTACAATTATGAAGTTTCTATCAGTAAAAACGAAAGAATGATTGCAGAAAACGCTAATGATATTAATAATCTTACTCCAGAAGCAAAAGATAATCCTTTTGCAAAAGTAGAAGATACTGATGAAGAAAATAATATGTTCAATATTGAAGAAGATGCAACTTTAAACGAAGATACAAATGAAGAAGATTTTACTGAAGATGAATTCAAAGATTTAGAAGATGAAATCTTAGAAAGTGATTCTGATATAGGATTCGATATAAGTGATCTTCTAGATTAATTAAAACTAAAAATAAGATAGTTAGTTTAAGGTGAAGTATTTTATATACTTCACCTTTTTGTACATATTAATTTTTTTGGAGGTTTATTCATGAAAAAAATATCAAATGATAATTTAAACATTATAATAGGAAAAAATATATGTATTAACGATATATCTATTAACGTTAAGATAAAAATTAATAAAGAAAAATTTAAGATATATGGTTATTTAGGAGCTGCAAAAGTTATCTGGAATTACAATGTTAATATTTATCCTATAATCGAAGGATGTAGTGATATTACTTACAGAAGGCTTGCTAAAGATTATATAGTTGAAACATTATTGCAGAACAATATATCAGTAAAAGAAATTATGCTTTCTTGTAAACAATATAATAAAGCAGGAAATAAAATTATAGAAATAGATAGAAATAATTTTATTGTTGTTTCATTTACTGGATGGATAAAAGGCTTTGTATGTGGAGAAGAATTTGTTTGGGATGTTAATAAGTATAATAAAGCAATATATGTACAAGGTAACAATTATAGATATTGTTATCTAACAGATAAAATAACACAATGGATCATTAACGCTGGATATAAAAGTGTTAATGATTTAATATATAAGTTAAAAGTAAACAAAGAAGGATTATCAGAAGATTATTATGATAATCTTGAAATAATAGAAGATATAGATGAAGTTATTGAATATGATACAAATGTTGAAGATATTATTTCTAAAATGAATACAGAAGATATTTATATTTCAAAACATGAAGATGAAGTTGTTGAAGAAGTTATTACTGATGATGAAAACGTAAATAGCATAAGTTCAATGAGCTTAGAAAACTTTTTAAAGTAAAAAGTTCAACATTGGCATGCTATTTAATTTAAAGATTGTAATTATATAATTTGTGGCTCCTATCTGGAGGACAAGTTATTATATAATTATAGTTTTTAAATTTATAATAGATTTACCCCTTCGGGGTTTGGCTATGTTGCCACCTTCGGTATCTTAAAAATAAACATTTCTTTTAATAATTACTACTTCCTACATCCTTCACTATTACAATTTCTTCTTAATAATATAACTTGCTTCGTTTCTTTTTTTGTTTTCTTTTCTTTATAATAGCTTCGCTATTAGTTGTAGGCTTACGTCGTAAGGTACATGGAAAAATAATACTTGGCTTTATAAGTTTAAAGTAAAGCAATATTTCTTAGAAATTAAACTGTTATATTATTACATTATTTCTATAATATTACTTGTTTCATGTGAAACATTTTGTGTTACACATGAAAAAATTTATTACTTATAACTATATCTATAACTATATCTATAACTATTGGAGGTGTCACTATGTTTGGTAGAAAATACTACTTTAAAAGTGATTATACTAATGATAAAGTACTAACTGATGAAACTAATTTAATTAAAGAGGATGAAATAGATGATGTTGCTAAAGTTAGTAACAACTCTATTAATACACATATAGATAAATATTTAAGATTAAACGATTTTGAATATAAGAAACTTATAGGAGAAAACTTTGAGTGCTTTGAAGATAAATACATAATACCAATAAGAAAAGATCCTAGAAAACTTAGGATAGAAACTACTAAAGATAAAAAATATTATATGACTATAGATGGAATAAGAGCAACTAATGATACAAATATTGATATTGCTAATGAATATTATAATGCAGTTGTATATAACTATATTGCAGAAAATTGTGTTGGCAAAATTACTGCTGACATAATTACTGATTACTATAGTAAGAATTATAACTATAGTATTATTTGTGAGTTTAACTTATCTATTAGAGATTTTATTATAACTGTATGCTATAACAAAAAATACGCTGTTGTTACTGGTGCATTAAAAGCATTTAATATCAGAAATTTACTAAATATAGATATGGATATAGATGAAATAAAATCTATGGCTATAGATTTTAGTAAATTTATTGATGATATTATAACTGTTACCTACAAAAAGCACATCTTGTATAGGTATTATAAAACTGTTCCTGATTTTATATGGAATAAATATAATAATACGAGGTGATACTATGGCTTGGAATCCTAGTGATAAAAAAAGAAAAACTATGCCATCTTCATGTTTTCTTATGCCATCTCAAAGAAAATATCCATGGAAGGTATATAGAGGGGGTAAATGGGTACCTTCGGCAACTCAACTTAGAGCGGCAATTTCATGTGCAAATTCCACAAGGAATAAAGCTATTTCAGCTAAAGCACAAAGACTTTATGCTAAATATTTTGGTAGTAAGAAATAAGGGATAACTTTAATTAGTTATCTCTTTTTATATACACAAATAATCATAGGAGATGATAACTATTAAAAAAAATGAAGCATTTGGTGAACTTATAAGAACTGCTAGAATTAAAAAACATTTGAGTCAAAAACAATTGGCTAACGAATGTAATATATCAACACCAGAAATATGTAGAATAGAAAAAGGTCAACGAAAGAAAATACCATGTGAAACATTAAAAAAAATAATATCAATATTAAGTGCATTAATAGCAATGTATAATAATGAACAAATATTATTGGCAGTAGATGAACTTGATGCAGGAGTATTTGAATATTTATTAGGTGAAATCCTAGATGTTATAAAAGATAATTGTAAAGGTCAATTAATAATAAAAGTTTAACATTTAATATTATAATTACAAAATCCGAATACTAATAAAAAAATAAACATAAGGGGGAATAACCATGTTACTAGAAAACTTAGAACAATTACCTATTACTATTATTAATTTAACTCCACATCCAGTAAATCTACTAGATGTGGATGCTAATGTTGTAATCACTTTTCATACAGAAGGATTAGCACGTTGCTCTCAAAATGATGTCATAATTGGAAAACTAAATAAAGATATCATTTTAACTAAAACTAGCTACGGAAAAGTAATTGGACTTCCTGAACAATCACCTAGAACTTTTTACATTGTTAGTAGATTAGTAAGAAATGCATTACCTAATCGAACTGACTTGTTAGTTCCGAATCAATTAATAAGAGATTCGGAAGGTCAAATTGTAGGCTGTAGATCATTTAGTATTCAATAATAATTAAAAATATGGAGGTTTATATGAAAAAATTATATGTTTTATTTCAAGATATAACAGGAGGAAGATTGTTTATTGAGGAAACTGAAGATGATGATTTCACTTATCAAGAATTAGGTGGGTGTAACGCAAACAATATATTTGAATCAGAGGACGAAAATGAAGTATTAAGAAAATATGATGAAATAATAGAATCAGAAACAATGTATATAGTTGCAAGAGGGTGCGAAACCAATAGAATTGATATTATAACACTACGACCAGATGAAGGAACTATTCAAGAAGCGTTATTAGATTTAAGTAGTTACTATATGGAAAACTTTAAAGAAGTATGTATTTGCAATAGTGAATATGAATTAAGAAAAAAAGGTTACAGATTAAAAGACTACTAAAAACTTAATTTGTTTTAGAAGAAATACAATTAAAGGAGTTGTTTTTATGAATAAAAGACTAGCAGAATTAATATTAAAGAGATTTTTAACAATAGATGAAATATTTGAAATAAATTCAATGGAAGAAGTAGATAAAATAGAGTATAATGGCCATATTGGAACATGGCTTAATTATCAATATCCACATACTGTTTAAGCCAGCTGAATGGTACTTTCATTGTTGTTCCCATCCTTAACCCTTGAACTGTTCGAGGAAGCGCAGGTCGTTCTCGAACATCAGGCCGATGTTGTTGATGCCGTACTTCAGCATGGCGATACGCTCGATACCGATACCGAAAGCAAAGCCGGAGTATACCTCAGGGTCAATGCCGCAGTTTTCCAGCACGCTGCGGTGCACAACGCCAGCCCCCAGAACTTCGATCCAGCCACTGTGCTTGCACAGAGGGCAGCCCTTGCCGCGGCATTCAAAGCAACTTACGTCAACCTCCAC
>OGUQ01003033.1_pt1 | contig 10514 bp, 10 predicted proteins | sample 1574701 | NCBI WGS metagenome assembly OGUQ01 (sample SAMEA2582087, study PRJEB24529) | metagenome | biome: Human gut stool | place: China | collected 2011 | reverse complement strand
TCCTGGAAGGTTCCCCTGCGCCATTTTTCCTTTTTCGCCAGTGCTTCCTGCTCGTAGGCGCTTACCTTGTCGCCCTCCATTTCCGAATCTTTCGGCGAGGGCATCTCCACGTTGAATCCCTTGCCCTTTTCCTTTTCCGCCTTCTCCTTTTCCGACGGGCTGAATACCAGCAGGAGGAATCCGGCGCACAGCAGGCAGAAGAGCGGATAGACAATATACCTCGCGCGTCGGCGCTTCTCTTCGGGAGTCAGCGGCTTGTCACTCGACAGCCCCAGCCGTTCCCTGATTTTCTGGAAGTCCATTTTCATGTTTCTGGATGTTTGAATGAATGGTTGTTGTTTCCGGCCGTAACATGACGGGCCGGATATGCCCGGTTTTCATGTCGCCCTTCCGTTCCCCCAAACGGGACACGGAAGAGACAACCGAGTACAGACAGGCTGCCGTGAACAGAAGCGAGACGACACTTGTCAAGACAATGCGCTGCTTCCCGGTCAGCCGGCGGCAGAACAGCCGGATACGGCTGTCCGCACGTTTTAAGACGGCAGGTTTCCCTCTCATCGTTCCACACTCCTTATATCCCTGTTCTCCAGTATGGTGAACTGCTCGATGATGAACCCGTTGGGATTGTCGTCCGAACGCCCCGTATTCTGGAGCGAACAGGAGGTGACAAGGCTTCGCTCGGTCACGTTGCTCTCACGGATGATCAGCTGCCGGGCGTATGTACGCGCCTTGTAGGGATAGGCGGCAAAGTCGCACACCACGCTGTCCACGTGTACCACCTGGTTGATGTTGCCCGAAATCAGCCGGTTGTAATATCCCTTTTCGGCAAAGTCCACATAGTAGTGATAGGCGCTCTTGTCCGCCAGTTGCAGGGCACGGCCTATATTGTGCTCGATCGCGTCCTTCTGCGGGGAGAGCGAGAAGAACAGTTCGTGAAAACGCCGGACGTGTTCCCGCGCCTCGGCGGGGCGGTTCTGTGAAAGATCCTGCGAGAGGGCGAGCATCAGCGACTTGCCCTTATCCAGCACATAGATCTTTTCCCGTTGCTTCTCGGCGAAACGGTACGAGCTCCACAACGCATAGCCGGTAATGAGCGCACAGCAGCCGGTAAAGACAGCCAGCATCAACCGGATACGCCTGAAGCTGCTCTCAATGTTGGTCAATGACTTGAATTCCATTTAGCGAATGATTGGTTTGAATGAATAAATAAATGTTTCCGGTATGACCGGGCGGCTCCTTCCGACAAGTCGCCCAACCCGGTAATCCAAGTTGCCCGACTCAGAACCGTGAGTTGCCCGACTCAAAACTGCGAGTTGCCCGACTTGTCATTTTGAGTTGCCCGACTCACGGAAACGGGTTGCCATAGAGCCTATTTGCCCCGCAGCCTTCCCCCGATATTCCCCAGTACGGCACCGCCCGCCCCGGCAGCGAAACCGCCCGCTTTCGTGGCCGTGCGGTTCAGGTTACGGCTGAAGTTTCCGGCTCCGCCCGCCTGTACGATCCAGCCCGCCACCGTCGGGACGGTGAAGTACCCGATAATCCCTATCAGCATGAATATGATATAGACGCTATTTGAGTTGTCTATCGAGTAGTCGGGGTTGTTCTGTAATTCCAGAATGTCATTTTGGAGCATCAGCACCTGGAGTTTGGCGAGCAGGGTGCTGAACAGGTCGCTGACCGGAAGCCAGAGATAAACGGATATGTACCTCGTGAACCACTGCCCGAGCGTGGACTGGAAACCGTCCCATACGCTGAAGGCGAACGCCACCGGTCCCAGTATGGAGAGCACGACAAGAAAAAAGGTCCTCACGGTGTCTATCAGCAGCGATGCCGCCGCGAATATCAGTTCCAGCAGGCTGCGGAAGGCGTCACGGATTTTCTTCTCCAGATTGTACATCCCCACCTCCACGTACATGCCCAGGCGGGAGGCGGTATCTATGGTTGACCAGCCCAGCTCGTCCAGCTGACGGTCGAATTCCTCGTCGCTCACCAGGTAGGCGGTTTCGGGATTGCGCAGCATGGCCTCCCTTTCCAGTTCCTCCTTCTGCGCCCTGTACTGTTCCATATCCAGCGTCTGCCCCTCAAGCATCTTGTGCGTACCCTGTACTATCGGGCTGAGCACGGTGTTCAGCGTGCCGAGCACCAGCGTGGGGAAAAGCAGGATGCAGATGCCGATGGCGAAGGGACGCAGCAGGGGATAGACATCTATCGGTTCGGCACGGGCCATCGACTGCCACACGCGGACGGCGACATAGAACAGGGCACCCAGCCCGGCAAGTCCCTTTCCCACGTCCATCATGTCCTTGCAAAGGGGCTGCATATCGTCATACAGGGTCGCCAGTATGGTATGCAGGTTGGCAAAATCTATCGACAACGGCATCATGGCTACCAGTATTTGGAGGTTTCATTCCCGTAAAGCCGCATCACCCGGTCCAGGTCGTTCTTCTTTCTGGCACGGAGATAGCTCACGGCGATGTTCTTGTTCGTGTAATAGCTCACCAGGTTGCGGTAACGGCGCATCTCATAGTAGCAGCGGTCCACCACGTCCATGCGGTCCTTGTCGGTCATGGAGAGCGTGCTCACGTTGATGACCTGCCTGAGATCCTGCAGCACGCCGTTGCTCTCCTCTAGCAGGCGGGTGTAGCCGAAGGCGATGGCGTCCAGCTCGCGGGGCGAGAAGTTCCCGTCGTTCATCATCTTGCCGAAGTTCGTTACATAGATGTCGGACACGTCGCCCACCATCAGGATGATGTCGCGCACCTTGCGGGCGTCCTGTATCAGGTCGTTCACCGCCTTTAACTGGTCGTAATACTTCTTGGCCTGCTCGTAAATCTTCACCGTCTCCGCAAAGCTGTCGGCCGTATTGACCGCCGTTTTCGAGGTATGGGCGATGTTGTCCGACATGTTGATGATGCTTTGGGCAAGGTTGCCGGGATCGGTCACCACCCACTGGGCATTGGCGCCGGTGCCGCACAGGGCGAGTACCGTTCCGATCAGGAGTGACTTCGCTTTCATGGGCGTTCCTCCTTCCGCACATAGTCACCGTTCGGGGAGAAGGTCAGCACGTCGGCGGCCTCGTTGTAGGAGATGTCGATGCGGTGCCCCGTGTTGATGAACAGGTTCCCGTTCTCCTCAACCAGCAGGTAGGTCTGAGGCCTGAGACGGCGCATCTTTCCGCTGCGGGCGAACACCGTCACCTTGTAGGCTTCCCCTTCCTTATATACCAGCACGTCCGGCTTGCCTTCCACGCTGCTCCACGAGCCGCAGAGCTTGTCACGGTCGGTGCCGCTCTCCGAGCAGCCTTGCAATACCATGGCGGCCATACCGATCAGGCACACCGCCAGTCTCATAAGGGATTTGTTTCTCATTGTTCTCTTTTTGGGGTTGATACTTGTCTTTGTTCCTCTCGTTTTCTCTCTGCCATCCGGCGGATGGCAAGTTCCAGGTTGCCGTCCAGCTCCTCGGCAAGCCGTTGCACTTCCAGTTTCTCGGACTCTTCCGTCGTGAACGTGAAATACTCTTCCGCGCTCACTTCCGTAGCATAGACCGCCGAACGGGTGCCGCCAAGCCCTATCCAGACTTCACGGTAAAAACGTCCGGGATGGTTCGCCTGGTTGATGGAGAGTATCTGGCTTTTCTCTTTCTCCGTCAGGCCGAGCAGCCGCTGGATATGCTCGAACTTGTTCATGTATTTCCGCTGGTCCAGAAGGATCTTGCAGTCGGAGTTGTTGATGATGGCCTCCTTCACAATCGGGGAGCTGATGATGTCGTCCACCTCCTGGGTCACCACAACGGCCTCACCGAAATATTTCCGGACGGTCTTGAACAAATATTGGATATAGCCGCTCATGTTGGCGGACATAAGGGCTTTCCAACATTCCTCTATCAATATTACCTTGCGGATTCCTTTCAGGCGGCGCATCTTGGCGATGAAGGTCTCCATGATGATCAGCGTCACCACAGGCAGCAGCACCTTGTTGCCGCTGATGTTGTCCAGCTCGAACACGATGAACCGCCTGTTTGTCAGGTCCAGTTCCCTGTCGGAGTTCAGCAGGAAGTCGTAGTCGCCACCCTTGTAGAAAGGCTCCAGCACGTTCAGGAAGCCGTCGATGTCGAAATCCTTCTCGCGTACCTTCTTTTCCGCTATCATCCGGCGGTAGTCACCGTCCACGAACTCGTAGAAGCCGTTGAAGTCCGGCCTTGCCTCCCGATTCCCGGTAATTTTACGGATATAGGCGTTCACCGCTCCCGAGAGCGCCACCTCTTCCGAACGTTTCGGTGCCTCGTCCTCCCGTTTCCACAAGGTCAGTATCAGAGTCTTGATGCTCTCGCGCTTTTCCACATCGAACTGTCCGGAATCGGTGTAGAACGGGTTGAAGGATATCGGATTGTCCTCCTCATACGTGATGTAGATGCCGTCCCCGCCGCGTGTGCGGTCGTGGATCATCCGGCACAACCCCTGATAGCTGTTGCCCGTGTCCACCAGCAGGATATGCGCTCCCTGCTCGTAATAGTTGCGCACCAGATGGTTGGTGAAAAAGGACTTGCCGCTGCCGCTTGGTCCCAGGATAAATTTGTTGCGGTTGGTGATGATGCCGCGCTTCATCGGAAGATCGGAAATGTCCACGTGCACCGGAATGCCGTTCTGCCGGTCCGCCATGCGGATGCCGAACGGACTGGGAGAACTTCTGTAATTGGTCTCCCCGGCAAAGAGGCAGACCGCCTGCTCCAGGAACGTATAGAATGACTCTTCGGCAGGAAAGTCGCCCGCATTGCCCGGAATGCCCGCCCAGTAAAGCACCGGGGTGTCGACGGTGTTGTAACGGGGGGTGCATTCCATCATGGCAAGCTGGCTGCCCGTGTCGTTCCTGATACGGCGGAACTCCTCCGCATCCTCCGCCCAGGCGATGACATTGCAGTGGCATCTGACGGGAAGCACTCCCTTGGTATGCGCCTCGTCCAGATACATCTCCGTCCATTCCTGGTTCACGGCATTGCTCCGGCTGTACCGTGACAGAGAGAGCATGTTGCGCGAGTTCTTCTCCATCATCTGCAGGATTTCCTGCGCGTTGTCGATGAACACGTACTGCGAGTAGATGTGGTTGCAGGAGAGCAGCAGCCCCACGGGTGCGGCGAAGGAAAGGCGGCAGTCGCTCCTGTCGGTGGACATACGCTCGTAGCGCATGTCGGTGGAGAGCTTGCCCGGCAGGTCTTCCGTATCCGAAAGTGTGTGCAGGCAGAGCCGCTTGTCCCCGATACGCATCCGTCCGGGCTTGAGGCAGATGTCCTACAGCACGGCGGTTTCGTCCTCCATCGAGAGGGAGAGGTATTTCTCCACCAGCCCGGGACGTTCCTTCGTGCCGGTAATCTCCTCCGTTTCCAGGCGGCGCAGCCGGATATGGCCGGAGTCGTTCACGATATGCTCGAACTGCTCCACCGCTTCCAGAAAACGGGCCGCCATGTCCTTGTCGGTAATCTCCCTGGGCAGCAGGAATCCCCGGCAGAGGGTGCTGAAGTCGCTTTGCCGGCGGTTGCGCTCACGGGTGGTCTTTGTCAGATACAGGTAACAGCGGTGGTTCAGGTACGGCCTCTCGTTGAAGTGCCGCTCATAGCTGCGCGAGAGGAAGCTCTGTTCCTCCCCGCCGTTTTGGGGACGGTAGCTCTCCTTCGTGAACCAGTCCTGCTTGCAGACGATGCTGTGCTCGGGCAGTACCCTGGCGGCCTTTATCCAGGTGGAGTGCATGGTCTCATACTCTTCCGCCGTCACCGTATACAGCTCGGGAAGCTCCACCTCGAAGGCCACGGTCAGGTCGGCGTCCTTGCTCACGATGCAGCCGTTCTCCACCGAGAGCAGGGGGAACTTGCGTTCCAGCGTTTCCGCTTTCAATACATTTCTCATGATTGTCGTTTTTTTCTTTTTGCAAATAATCTGAAAACTCTCTTGCGGTGGATCAGGTAGCGCGGATGGCGTTTCTCCGCCAGCAGCTTCATAAGACCGTGTTCGCCGTAGCGGGCGTTCAGCCGGAACACCGCCCATGCCAGCAGACCGCCGGATACGGTCCCGAAAGGGATGCATATCCATTGGTCCACGCCTGCCAGGTAAAGGATGACCACCGCCAGGAGCACCGTCACCAGACCGCCCGCGAAGACGAACAGGTATTGTGACTTGAGCCCCTTGAACTCGACGGGATTGCCCGCCCCCTTGTTTACAGGATACTCCATACCGCTTAGAGGAAGAAGGAACGCAGGATGGTGGCGGCTACAATCAGAAAGATGCAGGCAAAGAACCAGCTGGCGGCGGTTTTCGAGGTGTCGGGATCACCGCTGGAGAACTTGCCGTAGGTCTTGATGCCGCCCACCAGGCCGAGCACCGCACCGATGGCATAGCACAGTTTGGTGGCGGGATCGAAATACGAGGTCATGAGGCTGGTCGCCTCGTTGATACCGGCAAGGCCCTGCCCTTGGCCCTGCGCGAAAGCACCGGCGGCAATCGCCGCGCACATCACTGAAAAAAGGATTCTTCTCTTCATTGTCGAATCGTTTGGGTAAGACATAAATTTGAATTCGACGGCGAAGATAAAAAGGGATAATACGCTGTGATTCAGAGGTGTCATCAGATGTCACCAGATGTCATCAGATGTCATCCAACAAGTGCTTTTGCGCGTCTCTACAGAGATTTTCAACATTGTTTTACGTCATTGCGGAGACGCTTACCTCAAGCATAATACATGATTAATTGATGATTTTGGCACAAACATGGATTGTTCAAACGGTTACATGTTTTTCTGTACCATTTATATAATTGCCATACAAAAGCCAGCAAATTCCATAAAGTTGATTTCTTGTCAAAAACGACTATTATTGATATTGGATTAAAATAGCTATATTTGCATATCAAACGCAGTTTTATGGCCAATGTAAACAGGTTAAAAATAGTGTATCATGTAGTAGTGTATAAAGAGAGTAACAATATCACACCTTGATAAGGCATTTTTAAGTAATATATCTGTTTATATTCAAGAACAGCCAAACAGAGAACAATAACTTTCATACTTATAAGTATGAACAATGAAATTATTGTGCCTGAAACAAAGCGAACAAAATATGAGGCCGTAAAATAAAGCATGATGCAACAATTGCTTATGGGCAAAATATTTAATCAGTTAGTGTATGAAGAAAAACCTTAAAGATTTGTATTGCCAACGCCCTCATGTCGTGATAGTTGGAGCTGGTGCTTCAAGAGCGGTCATGGGAAAATCTTGCCCGACGATGAATGAAGCCATTGAACAGGTCGGGTTAGATAGAATCCTTGAAGGATTTATGTTAGAAACGAAAAGCAAGAATCTTGAAGATATATATAGTGAGCTGTTTAGACGTGGTGATGAGTGTAAAAACGCACGGATAGCAATGGAAAAAAAACTTTATGAATATTTTTCAAATGTGCAGCTTCCATCTTTCTTGACCATCTACGACCTTTTGATTCTTTCGCTCACAGAAAAAGACTGCATTGTATCCTTCAACTGGGATAGTCTGCTTATCCAAGCATATAACAGAGTGGCAAAGATTACCTGGAACAGACCAGAGATTCTGTTCTTGCATGGAAATGTGGGGGCTGGTGTGTGCAAAGACTGTATGACCTTTGGTCTTATACAAAACTATTGCAGAAAGTGTGGCAAACCATACAACGCTGTTCCTTTGCTGTATCCTGTAGAACAAAAGGATTACAACAGCGACAGCTTTATCCGTGACCAATGGAGTGTTGCAAAGTACTACATATCGAAAGCAGGCAAGGTAACAATCTTTGGGTATAGCGCACCTTCTTCTGATAAGGAGGCAAGTGAAATACTTAAAGCTGCATTCTCTAAACATGATGGTGCTCATAGATTGGATGCAGTGGAAATAATTGAACGTCCCGGATTCAACGCGAATGAAATATCAGAAACTTGGCAGTATTTCTTTTCATTGACCAATTACCATTCTGACATTGTGGACTCCTTTTATAATAGCTGCTTGGCGCAGGCACCTCGCCGTACCTTGCAATACCAATACCAGCAATTCATTAGAGGATGGTGGGGACAACCAAAGATACACTTCTCAAAACAAGATACTTTTGAGTCGGTGGAAACGCTTTTAAAGCCACTTCTTGTAAATGAAGAGCAAGGAGATTATTCTATAATTTAAGTCAATAACACTAACATCATCATTACAACCGAATGAATAGACTTGTTATCATAGGAAACGGATTTGACATGGCACATGGCTTTAAAACAAGTTATATGGATTTTATCAACTGGTATTGGGACCAACGAGTGTATACTTTTTCCGGTAATACTACAAATGTATCAGAAGATTGCCTTTGCCGTTTGGTTATCAAAGATAATGTAGGCATTAATTGCTGGAATGTTTTTGTCTTCAACAACTCATGTTTTTTTAAGGATATCTATCGTAAAGAAAGATACTCAGGAAGCGAAGTTATTCAGTATATCAAGGACCAACCAAACATTTTCTCTATTGAATGTTGCCCTTTTTTTAAAACTATTCTGCAATCAATAGAAACCAAAGGATGGGTGGATATTGAAAACGACTATTACCAACTGTTGAAAGTTGGCATGGATAGCCCTGGTTGTAATTATACAATCAGTGAGTTGAATGAACAATTTGCATTCCTTCAAGAAAAATTAATTGAATACCTCCATACAATAGAAACAGACAATGTAAGGAATGACCTTCAAAATGCAATAATTGACTTCTTTGATCCTGCTGATTTCTCAACAGAAGGAAAAAAGAAAGCTCTGGATAACATTGGGCTGAATATATCCAGCCTTGCAGATGTTGAATACAATTATGGAGAACGCGATAAACTTATCCCTAAACGTATCATGTTGCTGAGTTTCAACTATACAAAAACAGCTAAGATGTATGGTAACTTTAATATTACCCACAATTATATTCATGGCGAATTAGAAAAACCTGAAAATATAATTTTTGGCTATGGGGATGAACTTGACAAAAGTTACCAGTCTATTCTTGATATGAATGACAATGAGTTACTTAGATATGTCAAATCCGTTAAATATTTAGAAACAAGACATTATCATGATTTGCTCGAATTTCTTTTAGCTGCACCTTTTCAAGTTTTGATAATGGGGCATTCTTGCGGAAATTCAGACCGAACATTACTAAATACCGTCTTTGAACATGAAAACTGTGTTTCCATAAAGCCGTTTTATCATAAATGGGAAGATGGCAGAGATAATTACTTGGAACTTGTTCAAAATATTTCCCGAAACTTTACTAATATGAAGTTATTCAGAGATAGAGTTGTGAACAAGGAGCAATGCAAAACCATGTAATGGAACACTAAATTTAAATGTGATTTTTTCTATGATATCTTGTTATGCACATAAAGTACGACAAAAATATTGTGCAAAAGGAAGCAGGGAAACGGATTTTCATCCATTAGAAAAAGTAAGGAGCTGGCTTGGTAAGCAGCTCCTTACTTTTTTATAGTCGTTTATAGGTCTCTTATAAAGAAATTTCATTTAATAAATTGAGTTATAGTTTTTCCTGTCAGCAAATCAGGATAATTTCATTCTTTTACTTTTGAATCGTAAGCAACAGTGAGGAAGTATCCGATTTTCTGAGTTGTCCCCGTGATTTCTATGTTTTGAGTGTTTGTTCCTTTCTATTACCCTTAACAAAAGACAAACTTCAACCTTTTTCATAGATTATAGAAAAATACAAAGTTGGGTACATAATGAATATCCTATATATAATATTCAACAATATGGAATTTTGTGGCATAATAGCATATTACTTTCAGACCAGCTTCCTCCAGTCTGCGACAGGTTTGGAAACGTTCCTCTCTTTTTTTAAAGGCAGAGCATTCCCTTCCTCATCCACATACCTTTCCATCAGCTCCTCTATCAGTTTCTTGTTCTCCACCTGGGAGGAGAACAGCTCGAACATGTCCGTTTCCCGGATGGCACGCAGTGTCATGGCGGCCCGGTATGATTTGTCCTCATCCGAACCGGCACCGTCCAGATTAAGCAGCACGTCACCTACATTGAGCAGGTCGGCAGGAGTGACTGCCGGAACAATGGCTTCCGCCTCGGGAGAACGGCTGTCCAGCTCCTCCTGTTCGTCTTTCAGCATTCTCATCTCCTCCAAAGGCAGTTTGCATTCCACTTCATCTTCCGGAATATCCTCATCCTTGCCGATAAGGTCGCTTCCCATTTCCAGTTGCTGGCTCATGTAAGGGGCAACGGTCTTTCCGGCATTCTCATCCAGATAGACAAAACGGGTGGCCCCCATCACATCTGCCGCATTTTCCGGATTCCGGTGGTGGTCCTTCTCCATTTCCGGTTTCTTACGGGGAGTATAAAGCAGGTCACATATCTTACCTACTCTCTTTTTCTGCTCCCATACCTTATATAATAGATAAGCGGTACAGCCGAGCCGTATTGACAAATAAACTATTTCTTCCATTCTATCGGTTTTTGTGTGGCTTCCTG
>OGUQ01003031.1_pt1 | contig 10516 bp, 6 predicted proteins | sample 1574701 | NCBI WGS metagenome assembly OGUQ01 (sample SAMEA2582087, study PRJEB24529) | metagenome | biome: Human gut stool | place: China | collected 2011 | reverse complement strand
TGGCCGGGAGCGCGTCCGGCTAGGACGGAGACTGCATTTTCCAGATTGGCGATTTGCACCTGAATAGCGGGAATCTGGGCCTGGGAGGAAGCCAGGGCCGCCTTGGCGGAAGCCACCTGGAGCCTGTCGCCTACCTGGCCTTCAAGCTGTTCGTCAAACAGGCGCAGGCTTTCGGAATAGGATTCCACGGATTTCTGCACAATGGCAAGCTGTTCGTCCAGCTGGAGGAGCTGGAGGTAGGAGTCCGCCACCTGGCGGAGCAGGGAAAGCATGAGCGCGCGCTGGCCTTCTTCGGAAGCCAGATAGTCCGCGCGGGCAGCTTCCGTCATCCGGCGCGTTTTGCCCCAGATATCCAGTTCCCAGGAAATGCCGGCGGCAAGCGCTCCAGGCGTCAGTGTGGTTCCGGTAGTCTGGACGATGCTGCCGCCGGTATAGTTGGAGCCTTTGCTGACGGAGCCGGAATAATTCGCCCACGGGAAGAGCGGGGCCTCCGTGATGGTGATGTACTGGCGTGCCTTTTCCACGCGCGCCATGGTAGCTTTCAAATCGCGGTTGTTATTGTAGGTGTCCGTCAGGAGGTCCTGAAGATCCTTGTTTTTGAAAACTTTCCACCAGGGAAGGTCCGCAATGGATTCCGTCGCCGCGGGGGCTCCCCTGAATGCCGCGGGCATGGGCATGTCCACCGGTTTGAAGTCGGGGCCCATCATGCAGGAGGAGGCGGCAAAAGCCGTTCCCAGCAGGATGGCGCGTGTGATGTATGGGTTTGTTCGCATATGCGTTTAGTCTGTTTTTAGATGGTTGCAGGGGCGGTTTTACCCTTTTAACGATTCATGGGCTTCGTGGAACAGGTGTTTGCGGGCGATGATTTCGTCCGGGTCTTCCGTTTCCACCGTCTTCCGGGCGATGCGTACGCGGAAGAGCTTCATGATGAAGTAGAAGGAGCACGGAATCAGGAAAATGCCCACGACCGTCGCCATCGTCATCCCGGCAATGACCACGATACCGATGATATTGCGGGAATAAGCGCCGGAACCGGAGGCCAGCGCCAGCGGAACGCAGCCCAGAATGAAAGCGAAGGATGTCATCAGGATGGGGCGCAGGCGGATTCTGGCGGCGGAAAGCGTCGCTTCCATCAGCGTCTTGCCGCGTTCCATTTCAATGACGGCGAATTCCACAATCAGAATGGCATTCTTGGCCGCCAGTCCGATAAGCATCACCAGGCCGATTTGCGCGTACAGGTTCAATTCATAACCGAACCAGTACAGGCCCAGGAACGCGCCGAGGGCCGCGATGGGCACCGTCATGAAGATGCTGAGGGGCAGGGACCACCGTTCATACAGGGCCGCCAGAATCAGGAAGACAAAGACGGAGGAGAGCAGGAAAATCTGCACGATGCCGATGCCGTTCTGGATTTTTTGTTCCTGGTAGCTCATGTCCGCATAGCTGTAGCCCATGTCGGAAGGCATGCTGGCTTCAAAGGTTTTTTCCAGCGCCTCCATGGCCTGGGAGTTGGAGTAGCCCTGGGCGGGCGTGACCATGAGCTTGGATGAGTTGTACAGGTTCTGGCGCAGCAGGAATTCCGGCCCCTTGATATCCGTGATTTTCACGAGGGTGGAAAGGGGGACGGAGCTGCCTGTGTTGTTCTTCACGTAGAAGTTTTTGAGCATGTCCGTTCCGGTGCGGTCACTGCCCTGCGCCTGGATGTACACTTGCCACTGCTGGCCGTAAAGGGTGATGTAGTTGATGAACAGGGAACCCATGTAGGCCTGGAGCAGGCTGTTGGCTTCACTGATGCTGACGCCCAGCGTGGCGCATTTTTCTTCATCCAGCCGCACATCTTTCTGTTCCACGGCGAAGGACATCACACTGCGCACGCCGCCGTTGTTGTTCGGGTCGAATATCGGAAGCTTGTTCGCTTCCTTCACAAAGATGTCCGTTTGTTCCGCCAGGTATTCCGTACCCTTGCCGTCGCGGTCTTCCAACATGAAGGTGACGCCGTTGGCGGAACCTACCCCCGCAATGGCCGGAGGCTGGAAGCACATGGTGATGCCTTCGGAAACTTTCGTGGTCAGCAGGGCGTTCAGCTGGGCGGTGACCGCCTGGGCGCTCTGGTCCGGATTGGGGCGTTCCTCCCAGGGCTTGAGCATGACGAAGAAGAAGGCATTGTTCGTGCTTTGCACGCCCGTCAGCAGGCTGAAGCCGGAGATGGCAATCACGTCTTTTACGTTCGGGTTCTGACGGATGAGTTCGGAGACCTTGTCCGCGGCGGCCGTAGTCAGCTGGAGGGAGCGGGCTTCCGGCATGATCAGGGCCGCGAACAGGTAGCCCTGGTCTTCGTCCGGCAGGAAGCCGTTGGGGATTTTCTTGGCTACGGGGACAATCGCGTAGGCGATCAGAGCCAGCAGCGGAATGGAGATGATGAGCTTGCGGGTCAGGAAGTGGCACACTTTGGTGTAGCCGCTGGCCGTGGCGTCATAACTGCGGTTGAAAACGCGGTAGAAGAATTTCAGCGGGCCTCCCTTGGACGGGTCCTTGGGTTTGAGCAGAATGGCGGACAGCGCCGGGGAGAGCGTCAGCGCGTTGAACGCGGAAATAAGCATGGAAATGGCGATGGTCACGGCAAACTGCTGGAAGAGCGTGCCTGTAATGCCCGGCAGCAGCAGGGAGGGCAGGAACACCGCCGCAAGCACCAGGGCAATGGCGATGACGGGGCCGGATACCTCCTGCATGGCGGCGAAGGAAGCCATGCGCGGATTGAGCCCCTTGTCTATGTGCTCCTGCACGGCTTCCACCACCACAATGGCGTCATCCACAACCAGGCCGATGGCCAGCACCATGCCAAGAAGGGAAATGGTGTTCAGAGAAAACCCCAGGACGGGAAAGAGGCAGAACGTGGAAATAAGGGAAACCGGAACGGCGATGAGTGGAATGAGGGTGGCGCGCCAGTTTTGAAGGAAAACATACACGACCAGGGCCACCAGGATGACGGCTTCCATGAACGTGTGCTTGATTTCATCAATGGAATAGCGCACCGCCGTAGTCGTATCCAGGGAAACGCGCCCGGTAATTCCTTCCGGCATCAGCGGAGCCTTGGCTTCCAGCAGTTTTTCCACGCGGTCCGCCGTAGCGATGGCGTTGGAACCCGGAGACTGGAAGATAACGATAGCTGCAGAAACTTCTCCGTTCAGGCGGCCGGTGGCGGAATAGTCTTCAGCTCCCAGTTCCACCTTGGCAATATCTTTCAGGTACAGGATTTCATCCCCATTCTGGCGAATGATGATGTCTTCAAATTCATGGGGCTCCGAAAGACGCCCCTGAGTGCGCACGGTAATGGTCTGCTCCTGGCCGTCCGGCACGGGGTCCGCCCCGATCTTGCCGCCGGGGTTGGTGGTGTTCTGGGCGGAGATGGCGCCCCGCACTTCATTGACGGAAACGCCGTAATGGGTCATTTTGGACGTATCCAGCCAGATGCGGATGGCATAACGCCCCGCGCCGTACACCTGAACTTCCCCCACGCCCTCCACGCGCTTAAGTTCATCCACCAGCTTCACCTGGGCATAGTTCGCCAAATCCACGGAATTATAACTGCCGTCCGGGGATGTCAGGGAATAAATCATCAGCGGAAGCCCCGGCTGCTGCTTGATGGTCACGCCCGTGCTCTGAACTTCCTGCGGAAGCTGGGAGGAGGCCTGCCCATAGCGCATATTGGTCAGCACCTGGTCAATATCCGTATCGGAACCCGGTTCAAAAATGACGGAAAGGTTATACACGCCGTTGTTGGAGGAAACGGACGTCATGTAGTCCATGCCCTGCACGCCGGAAATCTGGCGTTCCAGGGGAGTGCCCACGGAATCCGCCACCGCCTGCGCGCTGGCCCCAGGAAACATGGCCTGAAGCTGGATGGTGCGCGGCGTGATTTCCGGATACTGGGAAATAGGCAGGTTGAACATGCAGACCAGCCCCAGCAGCGTGGTCACAATGGCAATCACGGCTGCGATTGCGGGATGCTTGATGAAAAACGCACTCATGGCTTATTTGGCAGTTACGGAAGGAGTGGTGGAAACAGGGGCGGTATAGATGAAGGGAACGGGGACAACCGTCCCGAACCCTTCCGTGGCTCCATGTTCCCGCATCAGGCTGTTCGCCTTGGAATACTGGGCGGCCATCATTCCGCCTTCCACGATGACGGGAGCATCCGCCGGCTTTCCGTATCCTATTTCCTTCAGAGATTCCGGAATGGGCTTGACCGTTCCCGTTACTATCTGCATCAGCATGGGGGCCGTTCCGCCCTTGCCGTCAGGCATGTCAAGAACTACGGTTTCCCCCGGCTGCACGTCAATGCGGCGCGGCATCCCGTCCGGAGCCACCACCATGATGTTGCGGTGGTTCATGGAAGAAAGCAGGGCGCGGGCGGGAACCAGCAAGGCATCCTTCTCCGTACCCGTCACGGCGCGCACGCGCACCGCCATTCCGGAACGCAGTTTCAGATCCGGATTGGGAATATGGCCGATGAAATTGACGGTGCCCGTCGAACGGCTCACCTCGCTGTCCACGGAAACCACCTTCCCCTTCTTTTCAAAGACGGAGCCGTCTTCCAGAATCAATTCAAAATCCGGCATGTCTCCCATGCGCCCGGTTTTCACATTCACGGTTCCATCCATCAGGCGGCTGAGAACCTGTTTTCCCGTCACGGAAAAATCCACCCGGATGGGGTCGATGGAAGACATGGTAGTGAGCGGCGAGCCGCTGGCGGAAATCAGTTCCCCCACGCTGGCCGTCGCCTTGGAAGCCAGTCCCCGGAACGGCGCGCGTACTTTGGTGCGGTCAAGATTGATCCGGGCGTTTTCCAGGGAGGCTTCCGCCTGCTTGATGCCCGCTTCCGCCTGTTCCAGAGCGGCCTGCATCTCCTTAAGGTTCTGTTGCGCGTCCGTCAGGTTCTTGACGGAAATAGCCCCCGTCCTGATCAGTTTGTCATAGCGGTCCAAATCCTTCTGCACCCTGTCCAGAGAAGCTTCCGCCTGAAGTTTGACGGCACGAGCCGTAGCCAGGTTGGCCGCCTCCCTGTCCACGGCGGCCTGATAGGTAGCCGGGTCAATTTCAAAAAGCAGTTCTCCCTTGTCGCAAATGGAGCCGTCCCAGTAAACCTGGCGTATCAGCGTTCCGGAAACTTGCGGCCTGATGTCCGCCTGCTCCACCCCGCGCAAATGGCCGAACCAGGAAGATTTCAACTCCACCGTTCTCTGCTCCATATTCATCACGGAAACCTTGAGCGGAGGCATTTCCCTCCGGTTTGCAGCATCCGCGGCGCCGTTGTCTTCCCGGCACCCTGCCAGCCCGCACAGGGCCGCTATCAGTATATAGTGTGCTTTCATGTTGTTGGTTAACAATATTATTGAAGCATGCTTCATATTTTTCCAAACCCGTTCCCCGGAAAAAAGCACGGGCTTTTATTATTTGAGATTGTCGTACATGCGCCGGAGCAGATCCCTCAGCATGCTGCGGCTTTCCTCCGGCACCCCGTCCAGCAGCGTATTTTCAATCACTCCTATCTGCTGACAGATGGCCTCATGAACGCCCCGGCTCATATCCGTCAGGTACACATTCTTCAGCCGTCCGTCTTCACTGTCAAAAGCCGTGGTTACCCAGCCCTTCTGTTCCAGCCTCTGGACAATTCCCTTGGCCGTGGTATGGGAGACACCCAAATGCCGCTCTATGTCCCTCTGGGAGACGTTTTCTCCGTCACGGGACATCAGGTAAGCCAGCACCCGGCCCTGGGAGGCCGTAACACGCTCCAGAGTCAAGCCGCGCGTAAGCATCATATCCACGCGGTCCGTAATCATTTTCATCAAAAACGAAATCGTAAAAGGGTCGGCCATAAAACAATGAAGCATGCTTCAAAAATGTACCGATAGGTACTCTTTATCCGGATGCAAGTCAAGCGGAATCAGAATGACAGAGCGCGGGAAAAACACGTTGACCTCACCAGTAAAAATAAATCAAATCCGTTCTTTATCAATAAATTGAAAAAACAAATCATCAATAATCCGAATACCTTCGCATTTCTTTTCCGCATCATCCGGCGTTTCCCGGCAAACATACCCCTTCCAGCCACAGGAAACCAATGCTCCGCGCAGGGATAAAGAAAAAAAATAGGGACCTACATACTTGACTAACCATATTATTTTAAAATATTTTCGTCATCCCCTTATCATCTGAAGGTGAATAACTTAGACAAAAACGCTGACTAGGTATTCTAGTCAGCGTTTTTCATAATATATTTGTAATAAATAAATTACCTCTTATCAAATGTACCCTTTGCAGGTAATTCCTTTCCCATATTCTCTTTCATCGTTCCTTCAGCAGCAACATTACTACCATTAAACGTCAAATTAAGATGAAACCCTACCCAATTTGACTCAATTTGCAGGGTTCCTACATTAGTTCCAGTTTTTTCAAAAACATAACTTCCTGTAATTGTTCTGGTTGTCTCATGGTCATTGGCATCATATTCGACTGCGCCAAACGTAACGGTTCCAGTACTGAAAACAAAATCCTTTGCCTCCAATTCCCAACCATCACCTTCTTGATAGTCTACATACATGCCTCCCGTAAGAGTTTTTCCTTCCAGTGTCAATGGAGCTTCTGAATTGCTTCCATCTCCATTGGATGATGAATTGCTGCATGAGGTAAGCAAAGCCAGGGATGCCAAGACTGTTCCAAGTAATAATGTCTTCATAGTTCTATCTCGTTTTGAGGATTCCCAGATTTGGGAACTCATCCGCATAGTACGAGATATAAGCTGATTGTAAACCTAAAAATATCCCGATTCGGGTTATTTTGGCTTCTAGGTTATCCTGCTTAAATGCTCAGAAAGAGGGACAATGTCCAAGAAGAAAAATTGCGTTTATTCCTTAGGATGAAGCGTAAAAAAATGGGATTGTCTCAAGTAGAACTTTCCGAGATGTGTAATCTTCCTCAGTCATTCGTTTCCAAATATGAGACAGGAGAACGGTATTTGACCTTTTTGGAAGTGTTATCTCTTTGTAAATTGCTCAATATTAATATATTTGATTTGATCAAGGAACTAGAGTCTTAACTTTTGGGAATTGGTTTTCCCCAAATTTCTTAGAAGACTACAAGTTGACTCTTGACTTCTCAAGAAAATTATTCAATTATATGCAGATGGAACCAGAAAATGTACATCCTAGAGATTTCACAAATCATAGAGTCTTATACAATAATAAAGATTTTTCTATAGCGATAGGGAATTGGGACGACGATGAAAGCAATTCACGTGTCGGAATGAGATGGAATGAAGCATACAATGGTATTGGCTATCCAAGCGCGTTCGGTCATCCCAAATGGTTTATTGTAGAAAACAATGTTGCACTTCCTCTATTGGTTTGGCTTCTTGGGAAAAGTGGAGAAGAGAATGATTCTATTATAAAAGAAGCTATAAAACAAATTATCTCTCAGAAGAAATGACCACATATTTGATAACATTTAGGATTACAACAAGAGATGGTTCTTCTAATTCCTATCAACAACGGAGAAAAGAATTTGATGATCTATTAGCGTCTTATGCTCCTAAAAAATTTCCGCTAGAAACCGATAATAATTCTTCTACTTCAACATATATAATTCACGAAGATGAACCAGATTTAGGAGAAATATCAATACAATGTATTGAAGAAATTCCTGATCTAATTGATTCTGTGAAAAATTTTTTTGAAAAATATCGTTCTGAATTTGAAGATTCATTTATTTTATTAAAAATTGATTCCTCAAATATGGTAGTTCATTCTATGAGAATGGACGAAGGTAATGATATTAGTGATGGACCGGGGATAAATTGTCTAGATTAATATCATCTTTTTTAATATATTTGCCATTTACAGTGTCATAAATGATACTTTTGTGTCTCCATTTTTCCTTTTTGTCTATAATTATTTTTATATTTAATAATTTTGAGATAAAAAATAGGAATTTTATTTTCCATAATGGATTGTAACTCATTTGTTCTATTTCAATTAATATTGGATCAGTAACAAAAAATCCATTTTCTGAAATCCATCGATCTCTTTCTTTGTTATAATAATGTAATCTTTTTTCCATAAAATTACTTATCCTTTATTTTTAAAAGTCACTTCACCAATTCACAATACATCATTCTCTTACCAACCATTTTGGTAATCGTATCTCCTATACATTCCATTACTTCAATCTTGGAGGTATTATGCCTATAGGCAAATTCATGAATGTACCTCTTCAAATGCTTAGGGGACATGTAATGGTAAACGCCATAGTAACCTCTCTTCAGTAGAGACCAGAAGCTCTCAATGGAATTGGTATGAACATTACCATTGACGTATTGTTTCCCTTTATGGTTGATAACTCATGGATAAATCCGACAAGTCCCTTGTAAGACTTGAACTCATCCGTAAACACATTGGAATTCCTCTCTACATGTCTTCCGATGAATCCTTGTAAATTGTAAGCGGAAGTATCGTCGATATGTTTGACGATCACCTTTCCGTTCCTCTGTTTGGCCCCGATGACAATCAATTTACCTACTGAACCTCTTCCCTTGTTCAGCTTCTTGGAAAAGTGTTTGTTGGATTCCTTACCTCCAATGAAGTTTTCATCTACTTCTACAATACCATCCAACTTCTCTTTTTTATCCTTCATCCAAAATTCCCTGATTCTTTGACAGAGGAACCAGGCACTCTTCTGAGTAATTCCGAGTTCTTTTGAAACTTGAATGGAGGAAATACCTTTACGAGATGTTGCCAACAGGTACATACACATCAACCATTTGTGAAGAGGCAATTTGGATTCCTCTAAAATTGTACCAAATCTGACTCTGAAAAATTTTCTGCATTTCCTACATCTGTAAGGCATTGGAGAGTGATCCTTACATTCGGTGATATGGTCAGAACCACAATGAGGACAACGGACACGACCATTCCAACGCTTCTTCTCAAAATACTTCCGGGCAGATTCCTCATTAGGAAATTCGAAGAAGAACTCATATAAGGAAGTGTATTTGAGCTTAGTTTGTCCCATATCATTGCTTGGTTGATATAGAAATTTTGTCGTGTTTTGATTAGTTCGTACGCGTTTATTTTCAGCGTATTGAAGATTATTTTGATAGTTTATTTGGTATACAATTTTCTTACCCATATAGGGCGAGTAGAAAATTGTCCTTATAAATCTTAGGCGAAGAGTTAGATGGAGCTAATTTTTGACAATGTAGCGATATAACAGTATGATGTCCTTATGTCAGAAGGATATAGAATTAACGCAGAAAGAATCTTCCAAGACCTTGCCGCCGATGCCTATAACAAATATCTAAATGACATTGAGCATATACACACAAGAGTTCCTATCAGCGAAGGTGATGAAATTTCGGAATTTGAAACAGTTATTTGTCCTGAGGGAATAAAGAATGCTATTTGTGCAATAATTTTTTGGGGGCTTAGTATTGAAGCCTTCACCAACTCTGTTTTTAAGCAGCAATTAGAAAAAACAATAGGTCGTGAACAAAATATATTAGTGAAAAAACTTATCACATCGTTTAATATAATTGATAAAATAAATTATTTGAAAGTTATACCACCTCATAAAATATCAATACTGAAAAAATTATACGATGATCGTAATAGATTTGCACATTATAAAGAAGGGATGAAGTATACATGTGCAACACCCGATTTTCATTTTTGGTTTCCGAAAGAAAAAATGAAATCCTATTATGAAATATTTTCTGAAACAATTTCTCTATTGAAAGAAAAATACCCTAGATTTGTATACTCGGATGAGTACATAGAGGTGTGGCAGTGATAATAAGGTATAAAAACTAAGCTCCTGATTAGTCAAGTATGTAGATTCCAAAAAATACCTAAGGAATGACCCGCATATCAAAAAAGGCCGGGACCGCTTCGCCTTCTTTCCAGGGACAATACGCGCAGCCGCTTGTCCTTTACCTTGAATTTCACCTCCCAGCCAGAGAACAAAAGGCCGTAAACCCGTTCCGGATCATCCTGATACTGGGGACGGGGATCCAGGGACAGCGTATCTTCCAGCGCACTCCTCTCTTCCGGAGACATGGAACCGCCAAAAGATTCGGGAATTTCCACATCCAGCCGTTCATAGGGGACAGCCGTAAACCCTTCCGACGCCTCCGGAATGCAGTCTGCCAGAGGAACATAGGGCTTGATATCCAGAATGGGGGTGCCATCCACCAAATCCACGCCGGAAAGATGCAATACCGGGCCGTCCAGAGGATGCAATTCCACCCGTTCCAGCCTGACGGCAGACAACCCGATGGGATTGGGGCGGAACGGCGCACGCGTGGCGAACACCCCCATGCGCACATTGCCCCCCAGCCGCGGAGGCCGGACCGTAGGGCTCCACCCCTTATCCACGTTTTCACTGAACACCCAGACCAGCCACAGATGGGAAAACCCTTCCAGACCACGAACGGCATCCGGATGGCGGAACGGCGGGTCAAACA
>OGUQ01003029.1_pt1 | contig 10533 bp, 8 predicted proteins | sample 1574701 | NCBI WGS metagenome assembly OGUQ01 (sample SAMEA2582087, study PRJEB24529) | metagenome | biome: Human gut stool | place: China | collected 2011 | reverse complement strand
TAGATTACAACTTCATTTATATTATTCTCTTTTAGTATACCACAAAATCTTGTTATTTGAGAAGATAAAGAGCGTTTAAATCCTATATTATTTGTTTCATTATATGGAATAATATTTACATAACAGTTTATTCCTTTTAAAAGATTAGCAAGTTCTTTAGCACACTCATCTGTATCATTAATGTCTTTAAGCATTATATACTCAAATGTAACTCTTCTATTTGTTAACTTTAGATATTCTTTAACACTTTCTATAAGTTCATTTATATCATATGCTTTATTTATCTTCATAATTTTATTTCTAATTTCATTATTAGGTGCATGCAGGCTAATCGCAAGATTTACCCCCAATCCTTCTTTAGCAAATTCTTTTATTTTAGGAACTATACCTGATGTACTAACAGTAATATGTCTAATTCCTATCGCAAGGGCATATGCATCATTTATTATATTAATAAAATCCATTACATTATCATAATTATCAAATGGCTCACCTATTCCCATAATAACTACATGGCTTATTCTATCTTTTATGTCTTCTTCTACTTTTAATACTTGAAGAAGCATTTCATCAGATGTTAAATTTCTTACTTTTTTAAGTCTACCACTTTCGCAAAAAGCACACCCCATATTACATCCTATTTGCGATGATACACATATACTTTTTCCATAATCATGTTCCATAAGAACTGCTTCTATCTTATTTCCATCAGATAGTTCAAATAGATATTTTTTAACAAGTTCATCTTCTTCTTTTGTAACGATTTTTATATCATTAAAATAAAAATCTTGTTTTAAAAGTTCTATTGTTTCTTTTTTTATATTACTCATTTCATCAAATGACTTTGCTCTTTTTCTATATACCCACTCAAATATTTGAGTAGCTCTAAATTTTTTATCACCCTTATTTGCGAAGTATTCTTCTAATTTACTTCTTGTGATTCCATATATACTTTTCATTATTTTTTCACCAACTCACTAATAAATTATATCATTTTAATCATATAAATAAAATAATAACAAATAATTTTACATATATTTATATTTTTATATAGTAAAGAAAAAGTAAAGAAAAGCAAGATTTTCTCCTGCTTAACCATATAATCTTTTTAAATAAAAATTTTTTTCTTTATTTTTTATCATAATTATATCAACATTATTATTAAAATTTAATTCTCTTCCATATTTACTATTTAATTCACCAAAATTTAATATTTTTTCTTTTAATAATTCATCACTAATATATATAATATCATCCATAATTAAATCAAACCCCATATCATAAAAATTTATATAAATTTTGTATTCAAAATTTTTGTCATCTTTTAAATAATATTTACCATTACTTATTTTTAATATTTTTAATTTTTTCATAAATTCACCTATTATTTCAGTATATATATATACTCTTTTTCTATTAATTGCTTTATATATTTGGGTAATCTTTGAAATGATTCATATTTTATATTTTCTAAATTAATTAAATCAATTATATTATTAAAGCTTAATGAATTATTTCCAATAGTTTTTAATGATGGAAGAATCAACTTTCTTAAACTTCTATTATATTCAAAAAATTCCGAACCTATTTCTTCTAGATTTTCAGCATCAAATTCCGTTAATAAATTATTGTATTGCATAAATTTATTTCCTATTTTCTTTGCTGAAGAGATATTTAATTCATTTAAAGATGTATTACATTGTAAAAATCCATCTTCTATTTCTATAACATTTGGCATATATATTTCTTTCATAATTTGATTATTCTTTAGAAAATTTATTCCTATTTTTCGTACATTTGGAAAATATATTTGAGTAACTAAATTATTATTTTCTAAGAAACAATCTCCAACACATATAATTCTTGGAAAATGTATCTTTCGTAAAGTCTTATTAGAAAAAAATGCATTATCGCCTATTTTCTGAATATTTGGAAAATTAACTTCTTCAATACTATTATTTATAAACATAAATGAATTACCTATTTCAACAACATTTTTCATAGTCATTTTTTTTAGTTCTAAATTTTTATTATAAAACATAAAACTATTACCAATTTTTTTAACATTTTCTAGTGGCAAATTATTAAGTGATTCATTATATTCTAAAAAATTATCACCTATTTCCTCTAAATTTTCAAAAGATATTTCTTCTAAACTTTTATTACGATTTAAAAACCTATTACCAATAGTTTTAACGTTATTCATATATAATTTTTTTATATATTTAGATTTGTTAAAAAAATCATTTTCAATTTTTTTAGCAGCATCATTTTCAAGTTCAATTATTCTATTATTATGATCAATTTTAATAATCATATTACCATTTTCTCCAACAATTATTATTTTCTTATATGGACTATCATTTATTACATCAATTCTAATAATATTGTCTATACATTTTGGAAAAGAATCACCAATTTCATTATCATATAAAATAATATTTTTTTCTTTTAAATCAATTATAAAATAATCTAACAAAATATATCTTTCCTTTTCTAGTTTCTTTACCTCATAATTATCAATAATTACATTATCGGTACAGTAATATACATTATTTATCTCATAATTATATTTATAAAATTTACCATCTCTACCTCTTACATAATTTTTCATTTCAAAATCAGTACTAGGATTAAACTGAATTAAACCATATTCGTTTTCAAAACTTTTTGTTAATCCTGGTATAATATTTTCAAGGTTATTATGGTATGTAGCATCAGGATTACAATTTGTGATAGCATGATTATATCTGTTTTTTATTGATAATGTATGAGCTTCATCTCTAGTAAATTGTATACTCATAACAGACGTTCCATATTCGTCTTCTCTAATAGGATTACTAAAATTTTCCCTTTTTATATCATTTACATTCTTTTTAACTGCAAAGAAAACATAGCATATATCTAATCTTTTACCCCTAAATGTGCATAATTCTTCACCTTTAGCATAATATTTTTTAAATTTCTGAATATCTTCTTCAGTTTTACACTCATAAAAATCGTAACCTGCTTCTTCAAATAATTCTTTAGGATTTTTTTTACTATTCTCTATTACTTCATCTCTATTTAAAAAACTATATATAAACATTTTAAATTCTTTTTCTAAACAATTTTTCTTTATATCATCATAAAGTGTTTTAGAAGGATTAAAATTATCTAATAAAATACCTGATAGCAAACCTTCTTCTTCAAGCAAAGTTGGAAATAATTCTCTAGATAATTTCATCATATTTTCACCAAATTTTTTCTTTATTATTTTTAAATCATAATTCATTTTCTTCACCACACAAGTGATGAATATTATAACATATTTTGTATAAAAAGCAAAAAATCAAACTTTTTCAGTTTGATTTTAATATTTATAAACTTCTTCTATTTCTTAAAAATTCTGGAATATCATATATATCATCATCAGATGAATCGTCATCATCATCAATCATATCAATAACTTGTGTACTCATTGTATTAGGAGTATTTGTAAGTGGTTCACCTACTTTATCAAATCCAGTTGCGATTACCGTTACAACTATATCTTCATCAAGTGCTTCATTAATAACAGCACCAAATATAGTATTAATATCAGTACCAGCTGCTTCCCTTACTACTTGTACAGCATCTTCAACCTCAAATAAACTTAAGTTCTTACCACCAGTTATATTGATAATAGCATCAGTTGCTCCTCTAATATCTTTTTCAAGAAGTGGACTGCTTACTGATTGTTTAGCTGCTTCAACAGCTCTATTTGGACCAGTTGCACATCCTATACCAATAAGTGCATCTCCTTTATTTTCCATAACTGTCTTAACATCCGCAAAGTCTAGGTTTACAAGTCCTGTTACTGCAATTAAGTCAGATACAGACTGAACACCTAATCTAAGTACATTATCAACTTCTTTAAATGCATCAAGCATTGGAGTTGATTTATCTATTATATCTCTTAATCTATCATTAGGTATTACTATTAATGTATCAACATGTTCTTTTAATGCTTCAAGTCCAGCTAGTGCATGTTCTGTTCTTTTTCTTCCTTCAAATGAGAATGGTTTAGTAACAATACCTACTGTTAATGCACCAAGTTCTTGTGCAATTTCAGCAATTATTGGAGCAGCTCCTGTACCAGTTCCGCCTCCCATACCACATGTTACAAATACCATATCAGCACCTTTTAATACTTCAACTATGCTATCTTTTGATTCAAGCGCTGCTTCTCTTCCAACATCTGGGTCAGCTCCTGCACCAAGTCCTGTTGAACCAAGTTGAATTTTAACTTGTGCTTTTGAACTATTTAATACTTGTAAATCAGTATTTGCTACTATAAAGTCTACACCTTGAAGGCCTTGTTCAATCATTCGATTAACAGCATTATTTCCTCCACCACCAACACCTATTACTTTTATTTTTGCTAATTGATCAATTTCTAACATAAATTAGTCCTCCTTATTGTCAAATAAATAACCGAATAACCTACCAAACACTGATGTATTACCATTATTTATATTATTTTTCTTGTTTTCTACTAAATCTAAATATTTTTCATCATCAAACATTGTATATTCTTTTCCTCTAATACTAAGTTTATCAATAAAATATTTTATCATTCCGAGTGCTTGTGAATAAGATCCATCACGAACACCTATTGTTTTGATCATATTTACAACGGCTTTGTCACCAATTATTTCTTTAGCTAAAATGTCAAAGCCAGGCATATTAACTATTCCACCTGATATTATTATATAACTTATTTCCTTTTTTGTTAAGTCATTTAGGCTTTTTTTTGCAATTTCTAGCATTTCCTTTAATTTAGAATTAACTACATCACTAATTTCATATTGATTAATTTTTGTTTTAATACCAAGTTTATTATTGATTTCATATACATCTGTCTTACTTGCAAACTCTTTATGAGCAATCGCAAATGTTTCTTTTATTTTTTCTGCTTGTTTAGGATTAACATTATATATATACGATATTTCTGTATCAATACTTGCAGATCCTGTTTTTATAGTATTTGAGTTAAATATGATTCCACCCTTAAATACAGCTGTTTCAATAGTATCAGATCCAATATTAATTACTCCACAAACACTATTTTCCATTTCTTTAGTTTTAAACTCATAATAATCACCTATAATACCAAATAATATATCAATTACTTCTATACCTAATTCTTGAAGTATAGATATAACTACATATATATTCTTTTTAGGAAGTGTTGTACTCATTGAAGTAACATATAATTTATCTGCTCTAATTCTTCTAGGATTATATAAGTCTTTTTTTTCATTATCAACATTATATTTAATTGGTTGTATTGTTACTAGTTCCCTTGATTTTGGAATTTTATTATATATTGACCCTTGAAGTGCATTAACCATATCTGTTCCTGTTACTACTCTTTCTTCGTTTGTTATTGTTGTGCTTCCTTCATTAATCATATATTCAGCATCATACATAGGAACATTTATAATAGCCTTATCAACTCTAACTCCTAGTGATAAATCAATTTCTTTTATTGCGTTTTTAATAGATTCTTTTGCTTTTACTGAGTCAACTATAATACCATTTCTAATTCCATCTGATTTTCTTTTAGTTGATGCGAGTACATTTAATTTATTTTGAAAGTATTCACATACAACAATCTTTATAGAATCAGAACCAATATCTATTGATGAAAATATCTTCTTCATATATACTCTCCTCTATAATAATTTTATTATACTATATTTTTTTGAAAAAAAAAAGAGATTTTACTCTTTAGGAACAAAATAATTTCCATAATCTAAATATAGAATACCATTTTTTTCTCCTAATGTTTTAGATATCTCTAAATAATTATTTATAGCACTAAACTTACTCATAGTAACATATACATAATTACCATCATTCATTGATAATAAAAATCTCTCTTTATCAATATCATTTGGTTCATATTTTATTTCAGAAATATTTAAAAGTGTATCTTTATCCACCAAATTAAATTTTTTCAAAAATTTCTTATATATTTTCTTATCACTTATTTCATTTACTAATACTGGTGAATATTCATAATAATAATCAATTAATGAACCATCTATTATTACTGACTTATTTTTATTACTATCATAAAATAATATTTTATTTTCTGTAACTATAACCTTAAATTTACCATCTAAAGTTTTTTTAATTTTAATATTATTTATTAATTTTTCATCTTTTATCTTTGAGTTAACAGTATATGAATTTGTTAAAAGAAATGATGGATATTTATCTAGTCCAGTAATATTTAATATTTTTTGATCATCATAATATGTATTGCCACTAATATAAAAACCTCTTACTTTTACTTTTCCTAAAAACATGACTAAAAGAACTAGTAGCGTAATCACTACAAGTACAAGAAAAACTCTAAAAACTTTTATTTTTTTCTTTCGTTTTTTCTTTTTTGCCACCACAAATCACTCCCAATTTATTAACTCTTGTTCACTTTTCAATTCTATATTATATTTTTCCTTTACTTTACTTCTTACGAAATCTATTAATTTTTTTATATCTTCACTAGTTGCATTATTATAATTAATTATAAAATTGGCATGCTTTTCAGATACTTTTGCACCACCTATAGTATATCCTTTAAGTCCAGCATCTTCTATTAATTTTCCTGATGGCGCAGCGTCAGGGTTTCTAAATACACTACCCGCAGATGGATATTCTAAAGGTTGAGATTCTAATCTTCTTTGTTTCCTAGATTCCATTATTTCTAATATTTCACTTTTATCTTTGTATTCTAATTTTAACATTGCAGAAATAATTATGTAACTTTTATCTTCTTTAAAAATACTATCTCTATAAGTAAATTTTAAATCATCTTTTAATAAAGTTACTATATTTAAGTTTTTATCTATTACAGTTACACTTTCTACTATGTCACTCATCTCCATTTTATATGCGCCTGCATTAGAACATATCGCACCACCTACGCATGCGGGTATTCCAGATGCAAATTCTAAGTTACCTAAATTATTATCCGCACATAACATACATAATTTAATTAATGGATAACCTGCTTCTACATATACTTCGTTATCATATATTTGAACATTATTTAGTTTATTTAATTTAATAACAACTCCATCAAACACTTTAGACGAAATAAGTAAATTTGAACCATTTCCCATTACAAAATATTTTAAATTATTTTCTTTTATATATTTTAAAAGTTCTAATAACTTTTCTTTGTTTTCAGGAAATACTAAAACTTTTGCTTTCCCACCAACTTTATATGTTGTATATTTACTTAAATCTTCATCGATTAACGTTTTACCTAAATCCATATTTTGAAGATCAGCAATATTATTATTTGTCATTTGTAAGCTCCTTTATCTCATTATATATTAAGGTAGCACTATTCTTTTTTCCTATATTTTCTAGATTATCTTTTATATCTAAACATTTATTTGGATCATTTATTAATTCGTTTATTTTATTTACTAAAGATTCACATGTTAAATCTTTTTCTTCTAATAGTACTCCTGCATTTTTATCTACTAAATACATGGCATTTTTAAACTGATGATTTTCAGTAACATAAGGACTTGGTACTAAAATAGATGGTGTTTTTGTAACCATTATTTCACTAAGTGTAGTTGCGCCCGCTCTTGTTACTAAAACATCTGTTACCTTCATAAGTCTTGATAAATCATCAATATATGGGAAAACAAATACATTTTTTCCTCTTTCTAATTTATTAAATTCTTCATAATAGTTTTTACCAGTTACTATAACAACCTCATATTTTTTATCAAATTTATTTAATGTACCTTTTAATACTTCATTTACTGATGAAGAACCAAGTGATCCCATTACAATAAGCACTAATTTTTTACTTTTACTTAAACCAAACTCTTTTTTATCATATGGCTTTTTAGAAATAATACTTTCACTTGCTGGATTACCTGTATATACACATTTAACATTATCTACTTTCATAGTTTCAAAAGAAGTACATAGTGTATCTGTATATTTTAAAAGTATCTTATTTGATAGTCCTAATATACTATTTTGTTCATGTACTAAAGTTTTGTATCCTGATTTTTTAGCTGCAATAATAACAGGCGCAGTTACATAACCTCCAGCACCAATTACTATATCTGGATTAAACTTTTTAATTTCTTTTTTACATTTACTTATTCCTTTTATAAAATTTGCAATTGATTTAAAATTTTTAAATGTTAATTTCCTGCTTAAACCTGATACATTTATACCGAAGTATGGAATACCTTTTTCTGGTATAATGTCTTTTTCCATCCTATTTGTTGTTCCTATATATAAAAACTCACTATTAGGTTCTTTTTCTTTTATTTTATCTATTATTGCAAGAGCAGGATAAATATGTCCTCCTGTACCCCCTGCAGATATTACTACTTTCATTTTATCACCTATTTAATTATATCATAAAACACTATATTTTAATACTCATAAAATATTCTTATTATAAAAAAAGAGAAAATTTTATTAAATCTTCTCTATAGGTTAACACTTTTAATGTTTTCTAATAATCTATATTTATTTTTGATACTTCTATTGCTGGACGAACACCATTACCACCAGCATCCTGAACATAATTACCATTTACATTACAAGTATTGCCACTTGCATTTTGTGCCATATTTGAATAATTAGAACTAGAATTTTCTAACCACCATGCCCAGGGTCCATTATTTTTACTTGAAAATCTTGTATTTTCCATTAAATAAATAGCGTTATTAAGTTCTCCAACTTCCAACGTTGGTATATTACTTTTTCTTGTTGCTTGTCTAATTTCTTCTACTGTAAGTAATCTTGCTGCATATCCTTCATAACTAAAATTACTAGGTAATGTTCCACCAGTTGTTGTATTACCGCTAATTTCATTAAAAATTGTTCTTGTCACATTTTTCAAACTTACATTACTCCATTGATTTTTTGTTGGAAGTTGCGCTATTAATGCCCTTGGGCCATGCCAGTTTTCTCCTGAACTATCATATGCATATGTTGAATCTGTGCTTGGATTACCTGAATTTACATTATTAAAATATATTAATACTGCTGTATCACTCTCAAATTTTTTTGTACTTGTATTATAGTAATCACTTACATAATAAAATCTTTCTGTTCCTGGATTATATTCTCCATCTCCATTTACATCACAATCAAATGCATCACCACTATTTAATGAACCTTTTGTTCCTAAATTACCATATGTAATTGTACTTGTTCCCTTTGAACCACTAGCTGTATATCCCTCTCTACTGCAATATAAACTCTCATCAGTTTGTGTACACTCTTCTGTATGTAGTGTTGTAGCTCTTTTACATATTATTTTACCTTTTGGTTCATCTTTGCTTATACTATTTCCATCAAATTTTAATGTATCATCACTAAATGTATTATTACAATATTTAATACTTCCTGATACTCTATCCTTGTTTTTTATACTTAATTCTTTAGAATTCCCAGTTGTTTGATCATCAAAATTAAACACATAACACCCATCTGTTTCTTTTGTAAATACTGGACCAGTTAAGTCACTGGATGCTATTTGTGTTTTAATCGCATCTTTTACAAGTTTTAAACTACTATTTACCGCACTATTCCTAGATTTATTTATAATATCTAATATTTTAGGTACCGCAATTACAGTTATTATTCCTAGTATTACTATTACTGCTAAAAGTTCTATTAATGTAAATCCTTTTTCTTTTTTCATATTACTCTCCTATTACTATATTCCAAGTATACAACTTAATAAATAAAACTGTCAATTAATATATAATTGTTTTACAAAAAGAAAAAAAGTAGATAATTCTACTCTTCTCCAAATATCTTTTTAGATAAATCTGCAATTACAGGAATTTCATATGTTTCATTACTAAATGCTTTTACAATAGTAATAATTGCAAATATCCAAAGCACAAATGAAAGTATACTGAATATATAGCTAATAAATCCAACATAACTTCCTGTAGTTGTAAAGTTCAATGTATACTTGTTATTTACTCCTGTTGATGATACATCCCATTTTAGTGTAACACCCTCTTTTGTAGCATATGACCCAACTTTATTCCATAAGAATTCCATTGCATATGTCTGTTCAAGATTTGCTTCTTGTATTTCTTCATCTGAACTTACACTCGCTAAATCTAAATATTTTTGCTTAGCTGTTGTAAGGTCTTTAGTTGCAGTTTGTAAATCGTCAATTTTCTTTTTATAAGTTACGTTTTTAAGATTGTTTAATTCTTCTACTTCATTATCTAAATTTAAACTTTCTTGTTTTATATTGCTAATACTTAATATACGAAAACTTCCGACTGTAAGTCCCTTTACCATACATATAATTATAACAACTGTTAGAAGTATAGAAATTACTGTAATTAAAATGTCTTTCATGGCAACTCTCCTTCTATTACAATTTTTACAATGTTACCTTCTTTTGTCGCTTCTGAAGATACAACAGATGAAGGTGTTAATACTCCTTTAGATTTTAATAAAGCTTTAAAATATGCTAATTGTTCATAT